>VFSW01004914.1_pt1 | contig 19904 bp, 17 predicted proteins | sample 5358111 | NCBI WGS metagenome assembly VFSW01 (sample SAMN11554181, study PRJNA540505) | mine drainage metagenome | isolation source: sediment from site ElyBrook_90M | place: USA: Ely Copper Mine, Vershire, VT | collected 2017 | reverse complement strand
CGCGCGGAGATTGTTGACAAATCGGCTGAATGGAATACAATGCAACCACCTCGCCGAGCTGGCGGAATTGGCAGACGCGCACGTTTCAGGGGCGTGTGGCCGTAAGGCCATCAGGGTTCAAGTCCCTGGCTCGGCATAGAGAATAACCCCGGAGCAAATGGCTCTGGGGTTTATTTTTCAGAAGAACGCGCGGGTTTTTGACAAAAAGAGTGTTCACCAGTATAATTGCTCGCCGTTGGTCGAAAGAGTCAGGAGGAAGTTGTGTACGCAATTATCAAAACGGGCGGAAAGCAGTATCGCGTCGCCGTCGGCGACAAGATCGAGGTTGAGCGATTACCGAACGCGGTGGGTGAGCAAGTGACGCTCGCCGACGTGCTGATGATCGAAAACGAAGGCAGCGTGACCGTCGGCAAGCCGATGGTTACGGGCGCGCAGGTCGTCGCCCAAGTGCTCGACGAAGGACTTGGACGCAAGACGATCCATTTCGATTACCGCAACAAACATCGCCGCCGCAAAACGATTGGGCATCGCCAGCAGTACACGCGTCTGCAAATATCGGAAATTAAGGGCTAGAAGTTGGAGATTAGAGATTGGATTCAGGTCTCCACCATCCAACCTTTAACATCTAACCTCCAGCACGGAGTGACACATGGCACACAAAAAAGGCGGCGGCTCGTCGCGCAATGGTCGTGACAGCAACGCACAACGGTTAGGCGTCAAGCGCTTCGACGGCGAGTGGGTGCACTCGGGCACGATCATCCTGCGCCAGCGCGGCACGCGTGTGCGCCCCGGCTTGAACGTTGGACTCGCCAAAGATGACACGCTGTACGCGCTCATCGACGGCAAGGTCAAGTTCGAGCCGTTCACCAAAGAGAAGAAACAAGTTAGCGTTTATCCGCTCCAAGCCGACGCGGCTTAGTCCGCCGTCGGTCTTGTCGGTTCAGAAAGGTCATTACAGTGAAGCCAGGTATTCATCCCACATGGTATCCCGATGCGCACGTGACGTGCGCGTGCGGCAACGCATGGACGACGGGATCGACTAAAAAAGAAATCCATACCGATGTTTGCAACAAGTGTCATCCGTTCTTCACGGGCGAGCAACGCATCGTCGATACCGCCGGTCAGGTCGAGCGCTTTATGAAGCGCATGAGCGCGAAGGAACAGATCGCCGCGACTCAGCCAGCGCCCGAAGAAAAGAAAGCCAAGAAAGAAAAACGACGCGATCAAAAACCTGCGGGCACCGCGCCGGTGGTCGCTGTTCCAGCGTCGCCCGCCCAACTGCCGTTGGCGGTGGTCGAAGAAAAACCGACCGAACCGCCCGTCGTCGCTGCTGCGCCGAGCGCCCCGCCAGTCGCAGAGCCAGTTGCCCTCGCGCCCGTCGCCGAGGTTGCAGAACCCGCGCCCGTCGCGGCTGCCGAGCCGCCCGCGCCCATCGCGGAGGTCGAACCCGTTGTTGCGCAAGCGCCGGTGGCGGAAGAGCCAAAAGTGGCGGTCGCCGTCATCAAGACGCCGAGCGAAATCGTTGTGATCGAAGAAGTGGTCGCCGAAGAACCATCGGTGGAAAAGAAAACAAAGCCGCGCGCGGCGAAAGCGGCGCCGGCGAAAAAAGCCGCGCCAAAGAAAACCGCCGTCAAAGCGCTCGCAAAACCGAAAACCGCGCCGAAGAAACCTGCGGCGAAGAAACCAGCCGCCAAACCCAAAGCCAGCGCAACCAAGAAATCGAAGAAATAACGCAAATCAAAAGAGACAGAGAAATCCTCTGTCTCTTTTTTTCGCAAGGCGTCGCCGATGGATACACTCCGTAGCTGAGAAATTGTGAAGCGGCGATGACTTTTCGCGGAGGAATACCGCATGAACGACGCAGCCCGGGAGCGCGAACGCGCGCGCGGCCACATCGAATTGATCTGCGGATCGATGTTCTCCGGCAAGACCGAGGAACTGATCCGCCGCGTCAAGCGCGCCCAGATCGCCAAGCAGCGCGTCCAGGTGTTCTCGCACCGGCTCGACACCCGCTACGGCGAAAGCCAGGTCGCGTCGCACAACGGCGCGATGGTCGGCGCGATCCTCGTGCAGAGTGCCGCGCAAATCCTCGATAAACTAGATCCTACCGCGACGGTCGTCGCGATCGATGAGGCGCAGTTCTTCGACTGGAAGATCGCCGAGGTCGCGCACGCGCTGGCAGACCGCGGCGTCCGCGTCATCGTCGCCGGGCTGGACATGGATTTCCGCGGCGAGCCGTTCGGTCCGATGCCGCTTCTAATGGCGCAAGCGGAAACGGTCGACAAGTTCTCCGCGATCTGTGTCGTCTGCGGTGAGCCGGCGTCGCGAACGCAGCGTCTCATCAACGACGCGCCGGCAAAGTACGACGACCCGGTCATTCTCGTTGGCGCCAGCGAAGTGTACGAGGCGCGCTGCCGCCACTGCCATCAAGTACCGGGGCGTGACGCGGCGCGCGCATAGCCCATGGCTGCCTTGCGAAAGCACCGCGCGGACATTCTAGCGTTCCTCGCGTACGTTCTCCTCGCGATCGTCCTCACTTATCCGCTGATCTTGAATTTCGCCACGCACGTTGCCGGCGACGGCAGCGACGACCCCGCGCTGGCGTGGAATCTATGGTGGGTACCATACTCGATTTTCCATCTCGGCGTCAGCCCGATCTACACCGATTACATGTTTTATCCGATTGGGCTGAACCTCGCGTTCTATACGCTGACCTACCTCAACGCGTTTCTTGCGATCCCGATCCAATTTGCATTCAACCTGGTCGTCGCGGCGAATGTGAATCTGCTGTTTTCGTTTGCAGCGGGAGGGTTTGGCGCGTACCTGTTGGTCAAGTGGCTGATTAGAGATTGGAGATTAAAGATTGGAGATTCCACTGTTGACCTTACCGCGTTCGTCGCGGGCGCGCTGTACGCGTTCTCGTCGAACAAGCTGCTGTACGCGTCGCTCGGTCAGTTCAACATCGCATCGTCGCAGTGGATTCCGTTCTACGTTTTGTTTCTGCTGAAGGTGACGGATACCCGCGCTTCGCCCCTCGCTCCGCGCACCGCGCTTCGTTTCGGCTTCCTACTCGGATTGTTCCTGCTCTTCCAAGCCCTCAGCGAATTCATCTTCGCATCTTTCCTCATCATCTTCACCATCCTCTATCTCGTTTATCGACTGCTCGCGACGCGTTTGAAACTGATTACTGATTACCGATTACTGGTTACTTTCCTCGTCGCCGCGCTCACCTTCACCATCCCCATGCTGCCAATTCTCGCGGCGATGATTCAGGACACGCTGACCGAAGGCGATTTCATTCAGCGCGGGCTTGGCTTCGCCGACGTTTTCTCGAACGATGTGCTGGGCTTTTTTGTGCCGAGCCATCTGAATCCAATCTTGGGCGGACTTGAGACCCAATTTCATTTTGCGTACATCAATTTTGCATACCTCGGCTTTGCCGCGCTGGTGCTCGCGGTGATCGCGCTGTGGAAGGTACCGCAGGCGTGCATCTGGGGGCTCTTCGGCGCGATTTTTGTGTTGCTCACACTGGGTCCGGACTTGCGCGTGAACGGCACCGCAATCAGCGCGCCGTTTCTGCCATTCAATCTCTTGCTCGATATTCCCTTCATCAAGGGCAATCGCTATCCCAGCCGCTGGAGCGTGATGGTGACGCTGGCGCTGGCGGTGATGGTGGGATACGGAGTTGCTTACGCAAGTCAAAAGTTAAAAGCCAAAAGTCAAAAGTGGGTTTCGTTTTTCGCTTTTAGTTTTTTATTTTTTACTTTGTTCGAGCATCTCTCTGTTCCACTTCCGCTCTCGAATTTCCAAATTCCGGATGCTTACAAAACGATCACACAGGATTCCGGCGATTTTAGCGTGCTTGAGATTCCGCTCGCGTGGCGCAATGGCTTTCGGATGACCGGCACGCTGGACGCGGAGATGATGTTCGAGCAGTGGTACCAGACCGCGCAGCACCATCCGATTCTCGGCGGCAATACGTCGCGCAACCCGGAACTGAAATTCCAGTACTTTACCGAAGCGCCGGTGATCAACTCGCTCATCGCGGTCGAGACCAGGCATACGCTCGACGCCGCGACGATACAGCGCGACCGCGAACTTGCGCCGGCGGTGCTGCGCTTTTTCGGCGTGCGGTATGTCGTATGGCACTCGCCGCGCGATCCGCAGAACCGCCCCGCGCTCGACGCCGCGCGCGCGTACGCGCAGTCCGTCCTGCCGATGACGAAAATATCTGAGGTGAGCGACGACACCGGCGCGACGGTAGTGTTTCGGGTAAACGACAGGCCGGCGGCGAGCGGCAGCACGATTATTCACGCCGATGATCCCATGGCGCGATTGAACTTTGCCGAGGGTTGGGGCGCGCTCGGCGGCGCATCCGTTTGGGCGACGCGGCGCGACGCGAAAATGTTTGTCCGACTAGGCGCGCCGGGCAATCAAACGATTTCCTTCCGCGCGTTCGCGCCGATGCCGAATCAGCGACTGACTGTGAACGTCAATGGGCGCGCGGTCGGCACGGTGTTGTTACAGCCGGGCTGGGGCGAATATGTGGTGCGAGTGGCGGGGGGCGAAGAGCGCGCGGGGATGAACGAGATCACGTTGCTATTCGACGCGCTCGCGCCGGCTGCGTCTGTGCGTGAGGGTGATTTTGTGATCGGCAAGACCGGCGTTACATCGCCCGCGTCGATTGTCATTCGTAGCGCCGGGAGTGAGATCGGCGATTTCGCGCACATCTTCGTCAACGGCGCGGACGCGGCGCAGAATTTGCGCGGCTACAACATTGTCGTCATCAACGCGCAGTCCGGCGTGGTCGAATCAAGCGCGGCGTTCGACACCTTCGCGTCGGCAGACGAATCCGCGCGGCTGGCGCAGTTCATCGCCAAGATTCCGAACGGGCGAATCGTCGCCGTGGCGGTGCGCGATGAGGCGTCGCGTTCGCTGACGAGCGAGGCGGTGGACGCGCTGCGCTCCATCGGCGCAGCGGAGGATTTGCGCGGCAAGTTCCGGTGGTCGCATGCAATTATCGGCGTGAAAGGCGCGTCACCGGGCAGCGCGCTTGAGTCGGCGAGCGAGACGATGCCGGCGCAACTCGTCGTCGGCGTCGGTGCGATGGAGCCGCAGGTCGCGGCGGCGGTGGAGTGGGTGAAGATTGAGGCAAAATGATGACGGTTTATTGGGATTGTTGTATAATGGCGTCGTGCAACCCGTTCTCATTGGCGTCGCCGGCGGCTCCGGCTCCGGCAAAACGACCGTCTCGCAAACCATCCTCGACCGCGTCGGACGCGACCGCATCGCGTACTTGCAGCACGATTCGTACTATTGCGACCGCGCCCGTCTGCCGCTGGTAGAACGCGCGCGGATCAATTACGATCACCCCGACTCGCTCGAAACGGATTTGCTGGTCAAGCAGTTGAAGGAGTTGCGCAACCGCCGCGCGATCGACGTGCCGATCTATGATTTCGCGCAGCATGTTCGCCAGACCGAGACGCGGCGCGTGGAGCCGCGCCCGATCATCCTCGTCGAAGGGATTTTGATTTTCGCCGACCGCGCGCTGCGCGAAATGTTCGACGTCAAGATTTTTGTCGATACTGATTCCGACATTCGCTTCATCCGCCGGCTGCAACGCGACATCGCCGAACGCGGCCGGACGATGGATTCCGTGGTGGAGCAATACAAGGAGACGGTGCGCCCGATGCATCTGGAATTTGTCGAGCCGAGCAAGCGCTACGCGGATTTGATCATCCCTGAAGGCGGCTTCAATCAGATTGCGATCGATATGGTCGTCGCGCGCATCAACGCGATGCTGGACGCCGGCTAAACTCGCGGACGAACCGCGCCGCGATCGCCGGCAGGGTTTAGTGAGACGACAGCGCTTTTATCGGGGCTAAAAACTCCGGTCGGAGAGGGTCTTGCAATCAGGTTCAGATAATAGTATAATTACCGCAATTGACAGAGCATTCACGTTCACTTGTTCGAAACAACGCGACGCGTTGGAAACATCGGGGTTCTAACAGTTAGAGATTCTCAGCAAGGAGGTGAGGCAAGGAAAAAAGGTAAGCGCATGAGTTCGAAGGAAGAATGTGGAACGAAAAGCTGCTGCCTCGCTGCAGCAGAACATTCCAGTCTAGGAGGTCAATGATGGACATCCGGCTAGTACTCCTCGTACTCCTCTTAATCCCGATCATCGTCGTCGGTGGGATTGTCGCCCTCGGGATACCTATGAACACGCTACTCCTCGTGGTACTCGGCGGCGTAATGATCTATCTCATTTACACATTGTATTCACGCCGCGTCGACCGCGACATCATGCAAACAGATCCGAAGAAAGCGACGCCCGCAAAAATGTACATGGATGGCGTGGACTTTATGCCCACCAGTAAAAACGTCCTGTACGGCTACCACTTTAAATCCATCGCCGCGGCAGGTCCGATCACCGGTCCCATCCTGGCGGCAGCTCTGTGGGGCTGGCTCCCGGCAGTGCTCTGGCTGATCCTCGGCGTGGCGTTCATCGGCTGGGCGGCGGACTATTCGGCGATCATGCTCTCCGTCCGCAACGACGGCAACTCGCTCAGCGCGATTGCGTACCGCTTGATTTCTCCGCGGGCGCGATCTCTCCTCTTTGTGTTCATCTTCTTCTACTTGCTCCTCGTCGCCGGCGCGTTCATGGGCGTGATGACCGCGTTGATGTCCGCGCGCCCGGACGTACCGCTCGGACTCTTGATGCTGGCGATCATGGGCTTGCTCGCCGGCCAAATGCTCTACAAGTGGAAGATGGACTTGATCGTCGTGACAGCCGTCACGGTCATCATCACGCTCGCCGCGATGATGCTGGGACCCTTCGGCGCTTCGGTGGATGCCGCCGGCAAAGCCGTGGACGGTCCCGTAGTCGCCGCGACCAAGGCACTGAATGGCGCGTTCGACAGTCTCACCGGCAATCAGGCGCTCTTCGTCGTCGTCGACCCGACGCGCGCGGATCCGCGCACGCCCGCGCCCGGCGCAGATGGCAAGCGCCCGGCGACCGCGTCGTACGATCCCGTGACCGACACGATCAAGACGCTGCCGAACTATCTCTTCTGGGCGATCTTCCTCATCGTGTTCAGCTACCTCGGCGCGAATCTACCGATCTGGCGATTTGCGCAGCCGGTGAATTACATCGGCTTCTGGGTTAGCATCATCGCGATTGGCTTGAGCGCGGTGGGCGGCGTGCTCGCGCCCTTCCTCGCGCCCTCGGTCGCGGTGTTCCAACTGCCGGCGTTCAAGTCGGCGGATCTCGGTTTCACGTTTGTCGCCGGCAAAGTCTGGCAGCCGCTGTGGCCCATGCTCTTCGTTACGATCGCGTGCGGCGCCATTTCCGGTTGGCACTCGCTGATCGGTTCCGTAAACACCTCACGCCAGATCGAATTTGAAACTGACGCGCTGCCCGTGGGCGGGGGCGGAATGCTCACCGAAAACACACTAGGGCTTTTGTCGCTCACGGCTGTAGCGATCACCGGCTTGGCTGGCGTCGGCGCGTTCGCCACCGGCATCGGTCGCTTGCTCGGCGTACTCTTCGGCGCGGGCTTTGTCACGTATGGCACATCGCTCGGGTTCGGCGTGTTCATGGTCATCGTGATCACCGTGACGCAACTGCTGTTCCGGGTCATGCGCGTGACGCTGACCGAGTGGCTGGGCGATACGATTCCGGTGTTGCGGAACATGACGGTCGCGTCGGTCATCTCCATGCTCTTGGCGCTGTTCCTCTTGCTCACCGGTACCTGGGTGTATCTGTGGCAGCTCTTCGGCGCCTCGAACCAGCTGATGGCGGCGCTCGGACTGCTCATCGTCACCGTCTGGCTCCGTTCGACTGGACGCAACCCGTTGTACGCCGCGATTCCAGCCGTGTTCATGTACGTCACCACCATGGCGGCGATTCTCGTCAACGCCTACAACCAGTACGTCAACGTATTGACCGCGCCCGCCTTCGCGGGACAGGGAATCGTTCAGGCGGGTGGTTGGGCGATGATGATCATTTCGCTGCTCTTGTTCGTCTGCGCGGCAATCATCGCGTGGGATGGTTGGATCGCGTGGAAAAAATTCGGCGCGGCGGGCGCGGCGAAAACCGCCCCGGCTCCAGCCGAATAACAATCGAATAGCTCTCGCTAAGAAAATTGCCCTCACAGAAGATGCTGTGAGGGCAATTTGTATTTACGCCGATCCAGGAACAATGAGTACGAAAAGAGCTACCCGCGGGTCACCTGTTCGCCGATCTGCTGCAAGCTCGTAAACAGGTTACGCGCCGAGTGCGTACTCGGCTCGGGCAAAAGCCAATGCGCCTCGACGTTGGGCGTATTGCGATGCACGGACAGGCGAACGAGTTTCCCGCCGGCGCGCGTGGCAACCGCGGTCAGAGCTTGCGCGGCATCCGCGCCAGCACTCCCAGAATAGTAGGCGCGCAGCGAAGGACTCGCCGGCAATTCCGCGCGCGTCCAGTTTTTCTTCAGCACATCGCGTTCCGTGCGCTGGGTGGTCCACCCTTTCGGATCAAAGACTTCCAGTTCGTAGCGCGGCGCCGCATTGAGGTGGCCGCGAAAAATCAGCAGGTCGCGCCGACCTTGCAGGCGCGACCACGCCCACAGAATTATCACATCGCGCGGCTCAAAGACCACGAGCGTCTCGACCGTCCGATACGGGGCGTTGGCTTTCGCCATCTTGAGTTCGACGACCGATGAGCCGAGCCAACGCAGCGTCGTGCGTTCGCCGATGAGCGGCAAGCCGTCGCGCAGCCACTTCAACACGACGTCGCCCTTGCGGACGTTCCAGCCGGTTCCCAGCGCAAACCCGCCGACGACCACAATAGCAATCAGCAATAAGAACGGATACAGCAAGCTCTCTGGCATCAATCACATTCCTTTCGACGGACCCTCAACGTCGATCGATCAGCTGGTGGGCGTTGGAGGTGAACGTGGCGCGATTATAACACGGTCGTCATAGCGCGTCAACGAGTTGCGCGTTCGATTATTCCGCAACTCCAAATCGCAAACCGCGCAAGGCGATTGACACGCCAAAGTATATCGGCTAGAATCGAGCACACCCTTTTGCGAAAGAGTTGCGAATGAATCGGTACGCGACGGTGGTTTTCGATGTCGGCGGCACTCTGTTGCGCTTCAATCTCGATTTTCTCGCGCGCGTGTACCAAGAATCCGCCGCGCCGCTCGGCGTCGCGCTGGATTTCGCGCAAACCCGCGCGGTGCTGGAAATGCTCGAAGGCGAATTGCCGGCGCGGTCACAGCAGCGGCTGATCAGTCTCGAGGCGGACGACGGCAAGGGCTTTTGGGACGAATTCTACGCGGAGGGTTTTCGGCGGCTCGGCGTCTTGGCGGATGTGTCCGCCGCCGCGGCGCAAATCCGCGAACGCTTCCAGCGCGCGGAATTCGAGGCGCTGTTCGACGATGTGCTGCCTGCGCTGGAAGCGCTCAAAGCGCGCGGGTTCGCGTTGGGGATTCTCTCCAATTTCTCGGCGAACTGTGAGGATGTGCTGCGGCTGGTGGGCATCCATTCGTTTTTTTCATTTTTCGTCGTGTCCGCGCTCGCGGGTGTGGAGAACCCCGATCCGCGCATTTTCGATCTGACCGTCCGCGCGGCGAATCAGCCGCGCGCAGACATCGTCTACATCGGCGATAGTCTGTTTCACGCCATTGAAGGCGCGCGGCGCGCCGGCATCGACGCGATCCTGGTCGATCGCCAAAATCAGCAGCGTGACTGGAACGGCGCGCGCGTGCAGAACTTGCAAGAACTCGTTACGTATTTGGAGAGGGAGTGATATGCCAACTCAGCACGAAAAATTGAGGCGGGAAGAGGAGCGCTCGCGAAAAAAGCAGCAGCGCCAAATGCTTTGGATGGGCGGAATTGTCGCCGCGGTGGTTGTGATCGTTCTACTCGTGATCGTGAGCGGCGTGTTCAATCCGCCGCCCCCCACCACGGCTGCCGCGCCGGTCGCTGGCGCGGTCACGTGCGGCGCGGTGCAATCACTGGCATCGCAGGGGCGCGACCACATTCAGAGGAACCAGCCGCACCCGGACTACTCCACCAATCCGCCGGCGAGCGGCTGGCATTGGGATACCCCGCAAGACTGGGGCATCTACACCAATCAGCAAATCCAAGAGCAGTTGGTTCATAACTTGGAACACGGCGGGATCGTGGTTCAATACAATAATCTACCGTCGTCGGACGTGCAGCGGCTGACCAGTCTGGTGAGCCGCGATACCTACCACATGATTCTCGCGCCGTATCCCGGCTTGCCGCAAGGTGTGAAGGTTGCCCTGACCGCGTGGACGCATTTGCAGACGTGCGACGGCGTGGAGGAGACCGCGATCAGCGCGTTCATCAACGCGTTCCGCGACAAGGGACCGGAGCTTGTGCCGTAAGCGTCAGGGCGCGAGTCCGCCGCCGGTCATGATCGCGCGAATCGATAAACCGAAGATGAAGAACGCGACGATCGCGTAGATCGCCGCTTCGCTGCGTCCGCCGCGCGCGTTGGTGTAGACGTAGACGCCGGGCCACGCGAGCGCGACCAGGACGCCGTAGAGGAAATGCAGCGCGTCCGCCGGGCGCGCGCCGGACAGGACGAGCAGCACGCCGATCAGCCCCTGTACCAACATGACGATCTCGCCGATCATCAGCGCGCCCCAGTAATTGGGACTAACTCCTTGCTTGCGAAAGTAGCTCCACGCCGCCCACACGCCCATGGCCAGCGCGTACAGAATTGCCGTCAGCGCCAGCCGACTGTGAAAAATGTCCACGCCTCGCTCCCCGGATGAAATGATCGAACGCGCGGCATTGTAAGCCACTCGCCATCGCCCGTCAACTATCTGCGCGGCCAGAGCGTAGTCAACGCGCCGACGTTTTCGACGCGTTCCAGTTTCCACACGGCCGCGAGCAATTCCTGCGCCGCCGCGTCGCCGAGCGCGTTCGCGCGGTTGCGCTGAAACTTGGCAACCACTTCGTCATCGGTCATTTTATTGCCGGCGTGCCCGCGCGGATAGCGCGCCTCGCCCGTGTGGAGCGCGCCGTCTTTCGTTTTCACTGTCACGCGATTCGGAATGCTTTCGGGGTATAACGCGGTTAGCCGTGCCGAGTTGCTCAATTTCGTCCGCGATATCAAGTCCTGTATGCGCGGATCGCGCAATCGCGCGGGCGAAAAAGATGCTTCGTCTACTTGTCCGTCAATCAAGCCCGCGATGGTAATGTATTGCAAACTGTGATCGGCAGTTTCGCGCGTCGTCGGGTTCCATTTTTCTTGATCCGCCGCGATGATTTCGTATGCCGCCTTGAACGTTTCGATTTCGACGCTCTCGATCTTTTGCCAATCGCCAATCTCCGCGTGTAATTCGACCGCGACGTCTACGGTACTTTGGGCGTGATACTCGACCGGATACTTTTTGATATACGCATCGCAAATGCGCTGCGGCGCGTCGCCGCGCGCGAGGGTCGCGAGCGCGGCCTCGTCGAACGCTTCTCCATCCAGTTCCTGCGCGATGAATCCCATCTGACCGACGAACGGCTCGTACGGTCCCGTGAATCCTTTCGCGGCGAGGAGCGCGCCGAACAGCCCGTGGCGCGCGGAGTTCGCCGCCGCTGCGCCTTTCCACATCGAAAGTTCACCGACGCGGGTCTGCCGCATCGCCGCGTGCGGCACAAGCGCGATCGAAATTGCGTGCGCGGTTTGTTCCGCCGTCAGATTCAGCAGTCGCGCCGCGCCTGCCGCGACGCCGATGCCGATGTAATTGACGTGATCCCAGCCGTGGGCGCGCAGACTCGCCGCGTCGCACAGGTCCATGCTGATCTCGTACGAAACCGCAATCGCTTCCGCCAGCGCGAGCCCGCCGAGATTTTTCCATTCTGCCAGCGCGAGGAGCGGCGGGATGCAGTCGCTCGGATGCAGCGGCTCACGCGAGAGATAGGTGTCGTTGAAATCGAGATAGCGCACGTGCACGCCGTTCGCAAAGCCGGCAACATCGGGCGCGGCGCGCTGCGCGGAACCGAAGAGGCGCGCGCCGTGATCGAGCGGGAACGCCTCGGCGTACGCACGCGCGACGCACGGCGCGTCGTCCCGCATCGCCGCGCTCATGACGCCGAACGAGTCGATAATGCGCCGCTTGACTTCGTGCAGCGTATCCGTAGGAAGCGTGAACGGGTTGGTTGCATAATTGGCAAATAGTTCTTGATACGTGTCTTTCATCGGTCTCCTTTGTGTGAACCACGAATAACACAAATGAACACGAATAGATTCAAAAGATTATAAAACCAATTGCATAGAATTCTTCTTTGAAGAGCACGTCAGTCATTTTCTCTCCGCCGAAAAAGAATAACACGAATAATCACAAAAATCTATTCATGACGATTCGTGTTATTCGTGGTTGAAAACGTTATTTTTCTTCGGGCAACAGAATCAAATCTTCGGGCGCGAAGCCGAGGTGCACTTGCTCGCCCGGCGCAGCGTCCATCGTCTCGATGCGCATCGTGCCCGTTTTCGTCTCGACGAGATATTGCCACTTGCTGCCGAGATAAACGCCCGACGCAATTTTCGCGGAGATGCTGTTCGCTGCCGGTTCGGAGATCGGCAGCAAACGAATTCGCTCGGAACGAATCGCGACCGCGACCTTGTCGCCGGACGGCGCGGTGCGGCTCGACGTGAGCACTTCGCCGCTTTCGATTTTGATGCGCGTCGCGTGGCTCGTGCGTTCGACAATCGTGCCGCTGAGGAACGATGAGACGCCGATGAAATCCGCGACAAACTTGGACGTCGGTTTCTCGTAGATTTCGAGCGGCGGCGCGTACTGCAGCAACTTGCCCGCCGACATGACCGCGACCATATCGGAAATCGCCAGCGCTTCGGCTTGATCGTGCGTGACGTAGACCGTCGTGATGCCGAGACGATGCTGGAACTCGCGCAGCCAGAAACGCGCCTGCTCGCGCACTTTCGCGTCGAGATTTGAGAGTGGCTCGTCGAGCAAGAGCAGGCGCGGCTGGGCGACGACTGCGCGCGCGAGTGCGACGCGTTGTTGCTGTCCGCCGGATAATTGGAACGGATAACGATCTTCCAATCCGGTCAGGCCGACCAGTTCCAAAACTTCGGCGATTCGCTTTTTGCAATCGGCATCCGAGACTTGTTTCAGTTTCAGACCGAACGCGAGATTGTCGTAGACTTTCATGTGGGGCCACAACGCGTACGACTGAAACACCATGCCCAGTTCGCGTTGTTCGGGCTGTAGCGCGATCCCGCGCTGGCTATCGTTCAGCACAAAATCGTCAACGCGAATGATGCCCTCATCAAGCGGGTCAAGCCCCGCGATGCTGTTGAGCGTGGTCGTCTTGCCGCACCCCGATGGACCCAACAGCGTCGTCAGCGTGCCATCTTTGACGGTGAGCGATACGCCGTCCACTGCGCGTACCTTGCCAAAGTTTTTCACCAATCCTTCGATAATCAGGTTACTCATAGAGCTTCACTCCCAAGAATCGTCGGCTGAAGAAAATGACGACGAAAGTGATCACGGTTTGAATCGTCGCCAGCGCCGCAATCGGGCCTGTATCGCCGCTGCGACCCAAGCCGATGATCGCCGTGCCGATCACTTCGGAACCGGGCGCATAGAGGAACACGGCGGACGCGTATTCTTTCAAAAAGGTGACGAACAGCAACACGTAACCCGACATCAGCGCCGGAAATAGAATCGGCGCTAGAATACTGCGAACCATTTGCAGCCAATTTGCGCCAGCCACGCGCGCGGCGCGGTCGAGTTCATTCGAGATACGCATAATCGACGGGCTGATCGTGATAAAGCCGAGCGGCAAATAGCGCATGATGAACGCCGCCATGAGCGCCCAAATCGTGTTGCGCCATTGCGCCAAACCTGGGATGAGCAAAAAGCCCCACAAGAATCCAATGCCGACGATGATGCCAGGAAACGCGCGCGGGAACATCGCCGCATACGCCAGCGCCTGGCGTCCGCGAAACGAGGAACGATAAACAGTGATGGCAATCATCGCCATAAAGACGATGCCAATCGCCGCGCCAATCGTCGAGATGAGGACGCTGTTCACGATAGCGCTGGTATACGATTGCGCGTCGAAGATAAAGTGGTAATTGTCGAGCGTGAGAACGGTGAGCGGGTTGATAAACGGATTGAGAAACACCACAAACGATTTGCCGATCAGACCGATAAGCGGAAACACAATCCCGATGATCGTGTAGATCATGACGATGGCGAACGCGGGATAACGCCAGGAACCTAATCGCAAAAGGCGCGGGCGGGTCGCCTTGCCGCCGACGGTGACAAAGCGACGTTCCTGGTTCACCATTCGGCTTTGAATCGCGACGAGAAAGGCGATGACTGCCACCAACAAAATCGAGACGACGGCGAGTTGCCCATAGTCTGGCGGCGAACCAATGACGCCGATTCGGTACAGATAGGTCGGCAGCACTTGAATATTTACGGGATTGCCCAAAATCAAGGGAATCGCGAGCATTTCAATCGAGGAAACGAAAATAAAGAGTGCGCTAAACGTGATGGCGGGACGCAAGAGCGGAACGGTTACGCGCCACAAAACCCGGAATGGATTCGCACCCGCGATGCGCGCCGCGTCTTCCAACGTTGGATCGGTGAGCGCGAGTGAAGCCGTGCATTGCAAGTACGCATTCGGCGCGTAGAACATTGCCGTGACCACGACGATGCCGCCGAGCGACAAAAGATCCCAGGTCGGCAAGCCGAGCGTGCGAACCAGAACGGTCATATAGCCCTGCCGACCGAAAATCGTATCCCAGGAATACGCAAGCACGAGGGGTGAGATAAAAAATGGAATGAGAACGAGACTGGAAAACATGCCTTTGCCCGGCATGTCGGTGCGGGTCAGGAGCAACGCCAGCGCCGTGCCCAAGCCGACGGCAAGCACGGTCGTAAGCACGCCGTAGATCACGGTGGTGCCAACGACGCCCCACAGTTCCGTATTCGTGAGCGTGCGTATCACATTGTTGAACGTGAGCGCTTTGGTCGCTTCGTACAGTGGTTTGTCCATGAACGCTTGGACAAAGAGGGGCCACGCGGGAAAGAGCACCAACACGACGGTGACAACGACAACGCTCCATTGCACCACCAGATCCCAGGAAAAACGCGATGGGGTGCGCTTTGAGTTGGCGTGTGCTTCGATTGTGGTCATGGCAATCTCCTGTAGGGGGGGGGTTACCCCGCCCCTACAACGATCACACGTTTACGGTTTGAACAGTTTCTTCCAACGCGCCTTGAAATCGGCGACCTTGGTTGCATCCATCAGGTCTTTGTCGAAGTAGAAAGGCGCAAGATTTTGTTCGCCGACTGACGCCGCCAATTTCGAAAGGTGCAATTTGGCTTTGTCGGCAACGTCAGGACGATATGCGGTGAGACCGCCATCGGCGAACGCGAGTTGACCTTCCTGGGACAGGATATAGTCAATCATCAATTTTGCCGAATTGGGATTTGCGCCGGCTTTGGTGACGCCCATGCCGCGCACGATGATGGGCGTGCCATCGCCGATGAGAGCGTTGCCCATGACCGGATCGGCGGCGGGGTACTTGGGGTACACGCTGATACCGGAGACAAAATAGCCGACTGAGATCGCGCCCGACATCGTGTCGTCCACCATGCCGCCCGCGCCGGTCGCTAGTTTTGGCTTGGACTTGGCGATCGATTCGAGAACCTTCCAACCTGGATCGCCCGCCTTTTTGATGTAGAACCAGTTCGCGGCGAAACCCGTCGCGTTGGTTTCTGCGTCATACGTGGTGAGCTTGCCCTGGAATTTCGCCGGGTCCTTGTCGATCATCGCGGCGAGATCCGCCATGGTCTTGGGTCCGGTGGTAACCGCTTGCTTGTTCCAGGTAAAGATCAAGGGATCGCTCGAAGCGGTGTAGACGCCGGGCGCGAGTTTGGACCACGCCGGCACGTTCGCGTCTTCGATCGACTTGTAAACGACCAACTCACCCTTGGCAATAAATTCTTGCCAGCCATCGGGATTGGAGGTGCTGATAAAGTCGGCAGTCTTGGCTTTGCTCGCCGCTTCGGAATAGTAGCGCGGGAAGATTTCGTTCGAGGCAAGCTCGGCAACATTCTCGACCTTGATCCACGGATACTTTTTGGCAAACCCGTCAAGCACGGGCTTCCAGTTGGCGGCACCCATGATCGAATAGATTACCAACGCATTTTCTTTCTTCGATGCTTCGACGATTGCCGAATTATCGGCAACCGGCGCGGTCGGCGCCGACGACGCGGTGGTGGCTTGGGGGGCAGCCGTCGGCGCGGGCGCGGAAGCCGGCGCGCAGGCAGTCAGGACAACAACGAGGGCGACAATCAACATCGCGAACAAAGTGAACTTCTTCATTGAACCTCTTCCTCCTTGAGATTGGCGAAAGACCCACAGCGGGTCTTTCATCTGGGTTAGAGATCTGCGTAAGCGCGCCCCAACATCAGGAGGCAAGTGCAGCTGCGCCGGACGCGGCCGGTCCGCTGCGATTTCCGGCGTCATCACCGGTTTATTTCACGTTTGTTTTTGATTGGACGAACTCTTGGTCTAATTCTTCGTACTCGCGCAAACGGACGATGCGCTGCCGTTCTTCCCAGCTTAACATGCGCGGAAGCAATGACGCGCTGCTCCCTTCCGATTTGAGAACCGCGAGCGATTCTTGAACCGCGCGCATGGAAATTCGCAGGAGCGCGTTTGGAAAGATGACGACTTGGTAGCCGAGCTGCTGCAACTGGGCTGCGCCAAACTCCGGAGATCGCGCGCCCTCGGTCATGTTGAAGAGGAGCGGCGCGCGGATTTCCTTCGGCAATCGTGCGATCTGCTCCGCGCTCGTCGGCGCTTCGACGAACACGACATCCGCGCCGTGCGCGGCGTAAAGCCGCCCGCGCGCGACCGCTTCGTCGAACCCGTGCGTGGCGAGCGCGTCCGTTCGCGCGATCAGCACAAGCTCTGGGTCTTGGCGCGCGGCAACGGCGGCGCGCAGTTTCTGTACCATCTCGTCAGCGGATACCACCTCCTTTCCATCAAAGTGTCCACAGCGTTTAGGGCTAACCTGATCCTCGATCTGGATCGCCGCGACGCCGGCGCGTTCGAACTCGCGCACGGCGCGCATGACGTTGAGCGGATTGCCATAGCCGGTGTCCGCGTCCGCGATCACCGGCACGTCCACCGCGTCGGCGATGCGCCGGATATGCTCGACCATTTCGGTCATTGTCAATAGACCGATGTCGGGTAATCCAAAGTGGACGTTCGCGATGCCGGCGCCGGTCGCGTAAACCGCGTCAAAGCCGGCTTCCTGGATCATGCGCGCGTGGATCGCGTCGGTCGCGCCGGGCGCCATCAGGATATTTGAGCGGGCGAGAAGTGAGCGAAGCAGAGAGGGTTTGTTCATTGCGCTCGGCGTCATTGCCGCGCGGTTAATTGCGCGTTGGGGTATCGGCGGGTTTGAGATGGCTGTTTTCAAAAGCTGCCCGCGTATGTTCCCAGGAACGATTCACGTGTTCCTGCGACAGACGATCGGCTTCCACCACATCGTGGCGCGCGATCGCGTCGACCACGCCGTGGTGCTCCTTCAACGCGTCCAAGCCGCGTTGGGTGATTTCGACATTCAGACTGCGGAAGCGGCGAATCTGTTCGGACAGCAAGATCAGCGTATCCATGAGATACCGATTGTCTGAGAGGGAGTACAGCAAAGTGTGGAACTCGTAGCCGATGCGAGCGACTTGCTCTTGATTCTTTTCCTGTAGCGCGGTTTCCATCGTGGACAAAACTTGGCGCAGGTGCGTGATGTCGTCGCCGCCAGTGCGTTCAGCCGCCAACGCGCACGCCATCCCTTCCAGCCGCTGGCGGACGAAGTAGAGATCGTGAACGTCTTTGATCGAAACCTGCTCGACGATCACTCCCGCGCGTCCGACTTTGAGGTAGCCCTCTTGCTCTAATCGGCGGAAGGCTTCACGGACAGGGCTGCGGCTCAGCCCAAGGAGGTTGGCGGTTTCTTGCTCGACGAGGCGGCGACCCGGTTCGAACCGGCCGGAGAGGATCGCGTCCTTGATCATGGCGTATGCCTGATCGCGGAGCGGCGGATTGGGGATCAAACGCTTGCTAAATTGAGGGGCGGCGTTGCCCATCTTGTGACACTCCATTCGAGGGAGCGACGGATTGGTATGACTGGCTACGGTATACAGTATACAGTATACCAAAAATCGCCTGAAAGTCAATCCGCGGAGAGCGGCGGCTCAAAGATATACTACCACATTCCTCGCTCCGCCTAGAATGACATGCGCTCCAAATGCCGCCGCGCGAGGGATAACCGTGCGTTTGATCTTCGCCAATTTGACATCCCGCTGGGATTGGATATGCTCTAAATTCTGGCAAACATGTATTGGTCAGGAGCATGCCTGACACCGTAGGGGCGAAGCATTCGCCAATTAACGCTTTGATCGGTCTGGCTTTCGTAGGCAAATGCTTCGCCCCTACCAAGTCGCTGTGTCCACTATGTCGTTGCCCAATACAAAATTCTGGCAAACATCATGAAAATTCTATTCCGCGTCTTTAGATTACTTAATCCCTATCGCTGGCAACTCATCGCGCTGGTCATCACCGTTGTCGTCGTGACCGCGACGTCGCTCGTCACACCGTCGCTGATTCAACGCGCGATTGACGACGGCTTGGCGAAAAACGACCCCGCCGCGCTTCTCAGCGTCGGCCTCATCATCGTCGGCGTCGGCGTGGTGCGCTCGATCTTCAACTTCGGCAAACGCTATCTGTCCGAGTGGCTGATCAATCGCAGCGGCTATGATTTTCGCAACGCGCTGTACGATAAAATCCAGCGGCTGTCGTTCACGTACCACGATTCAGTGCAGACCGGTCAACTGATGAGCCGCTGCACGGAAGACGTGAGTTCGCTCTCGCGCTTTGTCGGCGGCGGCGGCGTGGACCTGTTGAATGTGATGCTGCTAATTGTCGGCATCGGCTACCTGCTGCTCGACGCGAGTCCGACGCTGGCGCTGATCGGTTTCATTCCGCTGGTGGTGCTCGCCGGCGTGGCGTTCAACCTGGGACGCGTGCAACCGCCGCTGTGGTATCGCGTCGATCACGCGCTCGGCGATGTATCGACCGCGCTGCAAGAAAACCTGAGCGGCGCGCAGGTCGTCCGCGCGTTTGCGCGTGAGGAACACGAGAAGGAAAAGTTTACCGCGAAGAACCGCGTGCTGTACGATGTGAGCGTGCGCGTCGTGAGCAACTGGGGATTTTATATGCCAACGCTGAACATCCTCGTGATATTCTCGACCGCGCTGATCCTGTGGTTTGGCGGCAAGATGGTGATCGACGGCGCGCTCACGCTGGGCGAGCTGGTCGCGTTCAACTCGTACCTGCTCATCCTCGCCGGTCCCGTCGCCGATCTCGGTTTAGTCCTCAACTCCGCGGGCGAAGCGATTGCCGGCGGTCAGCGCATTTTCGAAGTGCTCGATCTGCCGGAAGACATCACGTCGCCGCGCGACCCCGCGCCGCTGCCGGCGCTCACGGGCAACGTCGCGTTCGATGCGGTGTCGTTCGCGTACCACGCGAGCGACAAGGAACGCGAGGCGCTGAGCGACGTGTCGTTCGAGGCGCTGCCGAACCAGATCATCGCGCTGATCGGACCGACCGGCAGCGGCAAGACATCGCTCATCAATTTGATTCCGCGATTCTACGACGCGACGAGCGGCGGCGTGCTGGTCGACGGACGCGATATCAAAACAATCGAGTTGAAAGCGCTGCGCTCGCAGATCGGCATCGTGCTGCAAGCGTCGCTGCTGTTTTCGTCATCGATTCGCGATAACATCGCCTACGGGCGGCTCGACGCGACGGAAGATGAAGTGATCGCCGCGGCGCGCGCGGCG
>VFSW01004913.1_pt1 | contig 19904 bp, 22 predicted proteins | sample 5358111 | NCBI WGS metagenome assembly VFSW01 (sample SAMN11554181, study PRJNA540505) | mine drainage metagenome | isolation source: sediment from site ElyBrook_90M | place: USA: Ely Copper Mine, Vershire, VT | collected 2017 | reverse complement strand
TCCAATAGCCTTCACAGAAAAGGACATTGTAGCTGCTATTGCTAATGGTGTTATTTTGCCTAAGCCAATGCACAGGTCAAGAAGCTTCAGGAGACTCAATAGAGTCTCACGTAGCGGTGCACATTTATTGCACTATGAGAGGAAGAAGGCGAGCATGCCTCATTGTGCGATTTGCGGCAGCGAACTCAATGGGATAAACATAAGCGGCACCTCACACGGCAGGAGCAGAAGGTCAAACTCTAGGATATTTGGGGGCGTGCTGTGCTCAGGTTGTACTGCTGAGGTGATAAAGCTCGCAAGTAGGATAGAGAATGGAGAGATGCGCGTGAACGATATCACTGTAAAGCAAAAAACCTACGTTCTACAGATGATAGCCCATTAGTGTTCTGATGATAATCTGTATCTCCGGGCTTTCCGGATCTGGAAAGACTACGATAGCCTCATTGCTTGCAAAAGAAATGAAAATAAGGCACGTTAACAGATCTTACAAAGAGTTCGCAAAAGGAGAGAACCTTACAGATTTTGTCAAGAAGGTGAAACCTTCGTTTGACAGGAAGTTTGACAGAGAAGTAATCAAAGAAGCAAACGGCCAAAATAGCGTGGTCTCAACCTGGCTTGGTCCATGGACGATCAAAAACTCGACGCTCAATGTCTGGCTAAACGCAAGCTTTGATGCAAGGGCAAAGAGAAAGGCAAAGGACCTCGGCATGTCAGTTGGCAGTGCAAAGAAGTATGTCAAAGAAAGAGACTCTACTTGGCCCAACCATGTGAAAAAGGTCTATGGCATAGATGTTATAAAGGATCATGACGTATTTGATATAGAGATTAACACTGAGCGAATGACAAAGAAGCAAATCGTCGAAGCGATTGCAATGCTATCTCTTTAAAGATCAAGTAGAAAATTTAAGTGATTTTATGGCTTTGGTAGAAGTAGGAAGAGTTTGTGTAAAGAAACTAGGCAGAGATGCCGGTAAAAGGGCAGTCATAACCAAGGTACTGGATGCTAATTTTGTCAACATAGTTACCGCGGTCAGGACCAAAGAAAGAAGGTGCAACGTCAAGCATCTAGAGTTCCTATCTGAGAAAATAGAAGCAGGGAACAAAGAGCAGTTGGCAAAAGCGCTCGAGGTCGAGACCGCGAAGCTGAAGCTAGCCAAATAAGAACCTTTTGAGCCTATACCTTCTCGATGGGAGTAAAGATTGGGCCAAAGATAAAGAACGTCATAGAACGCGACAAGCGGATAATGTTTACCACCACTAGAGAGCTCTTCCCATTCGTAACAGAGAGGGCAGATGGCGATTATGCCTACGACATCTCTGGCAACAGATTCATAGACTTCACGAGCTTCATCAGTGTCTATAATTTCGGAAATAACTCAAATCCCCAGATAAGAAATGCGATCAAAAAGCAGGTTGACAAGCTGATGCATACGGCGTTTCTTGATTTCTATTCAGAGCACCCCGTTGCATTTGCAGAAAAGCTCATCACAATGTTTCCAAAAGGCTTCGGAAGAGTCTTTTTTTCAAACTCCGGCACGGAAGCCAATGAGGATGCGATAAAACTTGCTAAATTATTCACGAAAAGACCGCATTTGATAGCGTTCGATAACTCTTTCCATGGCAGGAGCCTGGGTTCGCTCGCGCTTACCGCGAGCCGGCCGGTGCACAGAGCCAATTTCGGACCGTTCGTAAATGTCTCTCACGCACCCTTCCCCTGTCCCTACCGTTCTTCTCATACAGATGACCCGGAAGAGTGCTCAAAGGACAGCCTAGATTACATAGAGAAGACAATCCTGGGTGATGAGATACCTGCAAATGAAGTTGCCGGAATTGTCTTCGAGCCGATTCAAGGAGAAGGTGGCTATATAGTACCACCTAAGGGTTTCTTCAAAGGTTTGAGAGAGCTTGCAGACAGGCACGACTTTCTGCTAGTCGATGACGAAGTGCAAGCGGGCTACATGAGGACCGGCAAGTTCCTGGCGCTCAACAATTTTGGAGTTGTAGCAGACATATACACTATGGCAAAAGCAGCAGGAGGCGGATTGCCTATCGGCATTACCGTTGCAAGAAGCTCTCTCGGGGATACCCCAGCCGGTTCCCATGCAGGCACTTTTGGAGGGAATCTGGTATCTATTGCCGCTGCAAATGCGACTCTTGACTATACCAAACGAAATATGCGCAGTCTAGAGAGCCAGGTTAAAATAAAAGGCAGGAAGATAATGAAAAGATTAGAAGAAATGAAAGATCGTTATGAAATAGTCGGGGATGTTCGTGGCATAGGGCTCATGCTAGCCGTAGAGTTTGTGAAAAACAAGAAAACAAAGGACTACGCGATAGAAGAAAGAGACGATATACTCAAATATTGCTTTGACAACGGACTTTTGCTACTGCCAACAGGAAAGTCTGCTGTAAGAATTATCCCCCCAATAACTATTTCGCAATCAAATCTTGAAAAAGGGCTTGATGTATTTGAAGAAGCTATCAAAAACAATTCAAAGTAAGCACACCGGACCAAAATCTGAAGTCTCCGCTGGTGCAGTAGTATTCTTTATAGAAAACAATACGATCATGGTGCTGCAGCTGATAAGAGCGAGAATTCTTCGTGAAAGGCAGCAGAAAGTGGAGAATATCGATATTGGTCCAAAAGGCCACCTTAAACCCGGAGAAAGTCCCTTGCAAGCTGCGCATAGAGAACTTCAAGAGGAGACTGGAATTTCACCGCATATTGATACAAACTTCAAAGAAACGCTAGAGTATATTGTCCATGTCAAAGATTCTGCGAAAAATAAAGTTATCAAAATAAACAAGACATCGATCTACTTTTTGGCGTTTCTCCACAAGACCGAAAGGAAAAACATAGTGGTATCAGAAGAGCATAAGGGTTACTATTTCGTCCCGATAGATAAAGCAATAGACAAGATTACTTTTCCCGAATCAAAGCAATTGCTGAAAGACGCAAAGGCATACATAACCGAAAAATATCTATCACATGAAATTTACTAAGTTGAACTGACCCCTGTTCTCCTCCACATTTAGTTCAAGACTTCCGAACAGGTTATCTATCTCTTCTTTTATCAGCACAAGCCTCTGTTTTGTGTATACGTCAAGGTCGTATCTATCAGCGAGTCTTGTGGCCGTGTTTAGATATTTCTCTATGCTTCCTTTCGAGATTGTCAAAAGCAGCTTGCCGCCATCTCGCGTGCATTTTCCGACCAATGGCACGCGTCTGAATTTTGCGTTGCACGAAGAGCATCTGAATCTCTGCCTGGAGAAGGAGTGAAGGTTGCCTATGAGGTCTGGTATGAAGTGGCTCATTATAAGTCTTCTTGCTGCATCCCTCTTGTCGATGGATTCGAGCATGTCCATTATCTTGAACTCAGCGTCTATTTTTTCGTCCATGGTCTTGAGCACTGTATAAATACTCTTCTTCGGAGAATTTCTAATCGCATCGACCGATGCGCCATGCGAGAAGTTGAGATTCTCATAGACTCCTGGTGTTTTGAGTCGCCCCTCAAGGAGACCCACCTTTGCTTCGGAAGGCGGCAGATGCGCGAAGGTCTTGTTATAGAAATCCAAATCATAGGACGTGACCACATCCATAGCGTGGACTTCATCGTCCACCTCCTCAGGCATGACTCGAGTCATGAGCAATAGAGGTTCATCCATTGTTCCACCGATGTTGACCGGCAAATAATCTCTAGAGAAGTTTATCATCGCATCCATCAGAAGCATCGTCGTATCTTCGTCTCCGTCCGCGTTCCTCCTTCTTGCAGCGATCGTGATTGGATGTGCAAACCCGACATTCGCATCTGTGAAACCTATCAATCTGTTCAGAATCGCACATGAAGTGTGCGGCGAAAGTGTCAGCACAAGCTGTCCTACCATGTCGTTTATGCTGTTAGCGTTGTAGAAAGGTTTGCAGTCATACATCCTCTGCAGCATTTCGTCAATGAATCTCGAGATGTTTAGTAGGTAGTCAGCGCCACGCCTGTTTATTATGACATCCTGATGCCGTAGCTCCACCAGCTGGGTTTCTTCAGTAAGCTCCTTGCCCAGATAGTCCTTGTCGTATCCCATTTCCCTTAGCTTCGCAACGCTGACTCCTATCTCCTTAGGGTAGAAATGGGTCATCGGCATGTCTGTCGCATCGAATCGTGCGGTGCCATCCTTGAATATGTATATGCCAAACATGGATCTAAGAATTCCCTTCTCTATAGGCTCGGCAATTTTCTTCTTGCTCATAAGTCCCTTCACTCCCTTGACCGACTTTGGCATCTTTTGAGTTCCCAACCTGACCATCGCTTTGGAGACAAGCACTGCAAGGTCTATGTCTCGCTCATCGTAGGCCGTGGTCTCTGCGCCGCACTTGGTGCAGGTGTCGTATTGCTGCTTGGTACCGCACCTCGGGCATATGTATTCGATATCTGCACGCATTTTACAATTGTAGCAGTATGGAGAGTTTAGGTTTGAGCCACAGGAATAACACTTGTACCGTGCAATTTCCACACGCTCGTTTATTTTGCCGAATCTTCTCGAATCTACTGCGTATGCGTTTGATATGTTCCTGTCTTTGCCCCCCAGAAAACCAAGGGGGAACAGAACGTTTGTCGAGGTCTTCATGAACCTCTCCTTCGCTTTCTCGGGCCTGCCTATCCTCGCACCAAGAAACGTCGACCTTTTCATCAGCTTTACCGGAGAAACAGAATTTACAAGGGCAAGGGCATCTTCATGGCTTTCCTTGTACTTCGAGAGCACTTTTGCAGCTTCCGGAACCAGTTCCTCACCCTGAACGAATCCCAGAGAAGTCAAAAGGCTTTGCGCCTGGTCTTTTGCAATCACTATCCGCTGCCCGTTGAGAGTGTATGGCACCATAATCAAATCCAGAATACGCTGGAGTTCTGTGTTTTCAGCACTTTCTCCAATCTCAAGCTTTTCAATAGCAGAAAGCTTGCCCTGCTTCCCATTCGCGCCATCTGCAACGGCATGGGCAAGCAGCTCCAGTTCCTCAGGTTTCGCTTCCTGAAACTCAAAAAGGAACCTCGGGTGAAGTGGTATTCCGTATTTTGTTGAAATTCCATATGCCTCCTCAAAAGTAATTTTCTGATGGTCTAGGAGAACAAGATCCTTAGCCGCATCTTTCAGTTGCGCTTCCCAGAGTTCCTCCACATAGCTGCTAGGCTGAAGCGGCGTGTTGGTCTTTTTGAAATCACCGTAGGTTATGAGTACATCGCCGAGTGCGATTATCTTCACAATCTCGTTCTTCACACGCGCGGCTGTCTCCGCATCGTTTATTCGCAGCGTTTCTCCAGATGCTAGCTTCACAAAAGGTCCTTCGATTGAGTCGACTGGTGCGGCGACGCATCCCTTTCCTGGCAGTTCTATCTTGAGCTGCGTGCCGATCGCTATAAAATCGTTTAGCACGATCATTGTCGCTGGGCTGAACCCCTTTGCTGCAATGCCTGTCATCCTGCTCCTTCCGTACCGCAGCCTGAAGCCTCCGAAATGCTTTGGATATGCTAGAATCGGCCTGCCAGCGACAAGCTCTTCCAGGAACACAGCGGTATCGTCTTTTGCATCACCCTTGTTCGATCTGGTTTTGTCAACCGCAATTATGCTCTCGAGCCAGTTCCAGTCAAGCCCTGCTTTCTTTAACTCTCTAGAAACGCTCTTTGCTTTCTGCGCGATGCTGCTCAGCACCAGAGGTATGCCCCCACGTATCCTGTTTGTGGTCATGACTTCCTTGCTATCAAACCCTATCCTGCTGATGTTTGCGTGCACGCTTATCTCAACTTCTTCGGTGGGCACGCCGTCGATGCACACGGGGCAGTTGGAGGCTATTATTCGCACCTCCTCGGTGGTGGGTTTGTACTGCAAAGGCGTTACCCTTTCATGGTAAATCTCGACTTCCTCTACGTATCTTTCAACTTCATTCTGAGTTGCCTTGTACTCTCCTATTCCAAAAAATCTTCTAGCATAATCGGCAAACGCCACGGATAACGCAACTGCTGTGCCTCCGGCGCTTCTTATCGGACCGGCGTAAGATACTGATATGTAATCGGAGTTGTCCTGGTTCCTGTAGTGACCTATGCCCTGAACCCCTTCTGTAGGAGCTACCAGCACGCCGTCTGTCAATATCGCAAGCGCGACCCTCACAGCAAGCTCTATCCTCTTTATTGTTTCATAGCCGTTGAACGACTCGCTGGTGCAAATTTCTTTTATAGTGTTGAATATCAGCTCGCTCCTCGTCTTGTTTTTCTGGTTCCTGTTTATAAGTTCTGCCAGTCCCTTTACCCCCATCAACCCCTCTACTCTACCAGCGAGGTCCGGCGCAACCCTTATCTCAACAAAGGGTTTGGGGTCGAAGCCTACGCCTCTGGCTTCGCTCGCAGCTTTGTATGCTGTGTCGAAGTCTTTCTCCAAGCTTTTCCAGTAATCTTCTATTTGCAATCAGGCACCCATAGTATTGAAGTCTACAACGTTTGTCTTCATCGTCTTTGTCTCGTATATCGGCAGCATGCACGGTGATGGCACGTGCCCCTGCTTCAGCTGATAGCCTGTTCTGGCCTGCCAGGTCCCGCTGTTTATCAGTGCGGTGCCGTGGTAGTCATCGTAGCCATTCTTGTGCACATGACCCATGTGAAGTATGTCTGGCACTTCATCTATCACAAGCGCGTCGTTTTTAGTTGGCACTATGATGTTACCTCCATATATCGGAGACAAATGCCTTCTCTTCAGTATTTCTTTCATCGCCAGCGTTGGCGTAGCATAGTTGCATTCCGGCACGCCTCTTATTACAGAATCGAGAGAGGTGCCATGGTATACCAGGACTTTTACCCCATGAAGATTAAGATAGCAAGGATTGGTCATCATATGGACATTTGGCCGATTAAAGTCTTTCAAAAATCCGTTTCCTATTTTGGGCTGTGGCTCGGCCCTCTGAACCGCATCGTGGTTTCCAGCAGTTAAAAACACTTCAATGTAATCTGGAATATTTTGGAGAAAATCAAAGAACACCGCATATTGTTTGTAAATGTCAGGTATTGCAAGCTCCTTATCTTGCCCGGGATATATGCCTATGCCATCCACGAGGTCGCCCCCGATAACAAGGTATTTTATCTTCTCAGCTAAATCCTTTCTGCTATCAACACCTCCGTTTATCCACTCTAAAAACTTGCCAAATTGTTTTTCCATGAAAAGCTTATGCCCTACGTGAACATCGGACATCAACGCAATTGCTATGTCATCTTCGCTTCTGTTAACGGGGTGTATCGGAATATCTGGCCAGAGGAGGCGGTTTGCGTATATGAAAGGTCCTGACACTTTTCCCCTGATTGCAACAACATCATCTTTTACGAGCCGCATCGATGCATCGAAGAGGTCGTTAGCTTCATCTTTGCCCTTTCTGGCAGGCTTCATGAACATTATTTTTGCTGTGCCGGTCTCATCTTCGAGGGTCACCATGACGTTGCCCTTTTTTGTTACAAACCTGTCATAGACCATTCCCACAACGGCCAGCTCCCTGCCGTTCATATACTGCTTTACGCTGTCTATGCTGCCGACCATTCCTCCGAAACTGTTGCCATACGATTTCATCATTTCCCTCAGCCTTCTGAACCTATCCTGAAAATAGTCTATGAAGTCGCTTGCGTTAGAAGAAGTCCTGTCGATTTTGACGTCCCTCCCCTTGAAGCGAGCCTCGATGTCCTTGGCAACAGGCTTGAAGTCGCTAGATTTTAAAATTTCTATTTGTACTGGGTCCTTTCTCTCTTTCATGCTGGAGACTATCTCAGCTAGTTCATTTTTTCCGAGCACTCCACCACCGGCGCTTTCGTAACGTTCGATAACGTTTGCTATAAGCGACTCTACGTCTACGTTCTTCAGGTCCGAAGCGGAAATCTCCGAGCTCACGATCACCTTACCGTTCAGTCTGGTTATCAATTCCAGCAGAGCATCATTTGTCGAAAAGCCACCCCCTAACAATTAGTTACAGCGCTTTTCTCATGGATCTTATATAAAGGTTTATCCACTCGGCTTGTTAAAAGATACAAGAAAAAAGAAAATTCCACTAAACATCAGTCTTTGATAGACTCCAGCAGGCCAAGTATGTTCCATATCACGGTTCTTGCATACGGCGGCAGATTTATGTCGTTGCTAACCTCATCTATCTTGTAGGTAGCGGTTGACGCTTTGACCGAATAGCCTGCTTCCGTTTGCATTAGCGCTTTCTTCGCCTCATCTAGCGCTGCTTTCACATTTCTCGGCACGCTATTGTCATTTAGCAGCAGGTCTATCTGTTGCTTCACCTGCGCGATCGTTTCTTCGTGATTTTTATCCTCTTTCATGTAAACACCACGGGCCCGGCGGGATTTTCATAATTTTTATTTTGAACCCGCGACCTTTAGCTTTCTTCAAGAACAATAGAAGGCTACCGCTCTATCCAAGCTGAGCTACGGACCCTGGATAATCATATGTAAAATAGTCTTCTTATGTTTTCTGTTGTTATCGTCGCGACTTCCTCAAGAGAAACGCCCTTCAATTCCGCGATAGTTTCGCAGACTCGTATAACATCAGCAGGCGTTTTCCCGACGATTGGCGAGTCGGTCTCAACAACAATACTCTTTAGGTCAACTTCCTTTATAATCCTTTTCCTCTTCCCACTTTTTATAGGTGGTATAGATATAAGATAACCTTTTTTTGCAAGCTCGCGAGCCTGCTTTTCATCGCCCTCAAAGAAGTGAAACATCACCCTTTTGATCTTCTCACGTTCAATTATGTCAACAGTTTTTTCAAGCGCATGTCTTGAATGTATTACGATTGGCATGTCGAGATCCTTGGCGATCCGCACCTGCTTGGTGAAGATCTCCTCTTGCAAAGCAAGGTTGTTAACATCTGCCACTTTCATATCTATACCTATCTCTCCAATTCCGACTATTTTTCTATTGCTCTTTACCTGCTTTTCAATTTCTTTTACAAAATGTGAGTCCTTTGCAGAGAAATCTGGCCCTATGCCAACTACTCCAAAAACGTGTTCGTGCTCGACCATCTTTAGGGTTTCTGCATTGTCCTTGCCGCTTCCACCTGCGGTGATGATTAACCCAACGCCCTTCTTCCACGCATCGCCTACTGCTTCGTTAACGTTCTCAAAGAGATTCAAATGGCAGTGTGCATCGGCGAACTCCATATGGTGCAGGATTTTTTCCTTTGAGAGTTCAACCGCTCTTGAATATTGAGGCATAAGATTCACATATAAGTAATTAACAGCCCCAAAATATGTAAAGATAGTTCATCTATCGAGCATCTCAGGCGCGTGTTTCTCTACCCTTAAGAGCCCCTCATTTCTAAAGCCAGCTTTTCTCGAAGAGGTTCCCCACCCCCTATGCGTATCAATAAATCAGTAAGCCGATCTTTGTAAGATTCATTACGTCCACATTCAGCTAGTTTCTCCGCAAGCATCTCTCTTATGACGGGTACTGCAGTGTCTATCCTTCTGCCATGATTTCGCACAAGCAAGTGCTCGTCAGCTATTTGATCAATCGGGATCCCATATTGATGTTCTATTGTCCTCCTTGTGTGAGAGCTTATGATGATGTGATAAATTTCATCTGCATACCTTTTATAGAAACCGGAAATGTTCAAAAATTCCATTTCGGTGGCTTTGTATGTCTGTTCGTTAACTCTTGCGTGATGCGGATTAAGAACTAGCGGTTTGCCATTAATCTCTATCTCCGGTACCAAGAAATCTGGTCTGTGCATAGTAAGATAACTCGTCGGAAAAGGAAAGAGATGGTAGTAGCTAGTAAGCTTGAATTCACGCAGGACTTTTGCGACAGAAACTTCGAGCGGCCCTCTGATTTGGGTTCCGAAAGAAAGTCTCTTGCTATCTATATAGCGGTACACATTTGAAAAAGAGTCAAACGGCTCCTCGGACATCTTGCTGCTAAGCAACTTATCCCTAGCTTCGAATTGGCACAGCACATTTTTATATCCGCTCTGGCAAATTATAACTAATAGTTAACAAGAGTATAGTGTATTCCATGAAAAAGACAAGCAAATCGAGAATGGCAAGGAACCAAAGATTGCTGAGCACAATAGCGATAATAGTCAGCATAATTGCAATAGCAACATCCTCGTACGCAATACTCAACCCGCAGACGAAGACTGTTATCGTGTACAGAAACGTCACGGTCAATAACACGAAGTCGATTATGGGCTACAACATAAACAGCACTTTGCTACAGCCCCCGGCAAGCCTTAGCGACGCACCCATAATAACAAAGAATCAATCGTTCGGGAAGAGGCTCACTAACATAAATGCACCTTTCAACGCCAGCGAGCTCGCCATAATAAACAACGAGCCGAATGCCTATTTCCAAACAGGTGGCGCAATGCTTCTGAACCACTCACTAAACAACAGCGTTGGAGTTAATCCAGCAAAACTGCCGCTTTTCATCCTCAACGGCAAGCCTACGGTGATTTATCTCGGTTCTATAACCTGCGTATTCTGCGGAGAGAACAGATGGGCAATGGCGCTTGCGCTTTCAAGGTTCGGCAACTTTACGCAAATCTTCAAAGGCTATAGCGCAATAGGCGATGCCGACCTGCCAACAGTATACTGGGCTCCTGCTCATTACAACACCTCCTCGACGGTGTTGGGTTCCTTCTACAGCAGCAAATACATAAACTTCCTCGCAATAGAAGACGCAAATCCGATAAGCGGCGGCTTTAATCTCAATCCAATCTCAACAATCCAAAAAAGAATAAACCAAACGAACAACACAGCTTATATCGATGCAATCAAGTACATAATAAGTACAAACGCTTTCAGCGGAACGCCCTACACTGTTTGGGGTGCCTACCAAGTAGCGGGCGCCGATGCGGTTGTCTTCGGCAACTCAACACCCTCATCCGGTGTGCTACCCCTGCAATCGATGACGCACCAGGTCGTCCTCGCCCAGCTAGCTAATCCAAAGGATCAGTTCGCATGGTCCGAGTATGCTGCCGCTGACTTCTACGTTGCAATGATCTGCAAGACAATGAACAATACCGCTCAGGTCTGCTCTCTTCCAGCAATACAAGGCATAGAAGCGCAGGCTGGTTTTTAGATGCGTAGTAAAAAACACGAGCAGAACCGGATAGAAATAATAAAAACGATTTTTACCTCTCCCTTCTACTTAATCTTTGCATTAGTTGCCTCTGTAGTGTATTACGAACTTTTTCGCTACCTAATACTGGCAAGCAACAAAGGGGTCTTCCTCGTTACCGTGCCTATTTACTCGATATATGTGCTTGTGATAAGTTCTGCGCTCCTTATTGCGATCAGCATCTATGCGGTTAGCAGGTCTGTGCATGCAAAATTTGCCGGGGCAGAGGGCATCGCGCTCAGCATACTAACATCGTCTTTCGGAAGCCTGGTCGTGGGCTGCAGTTGCTATGCGCCTATACTCTCATCTGTACTGTATGCTATCGGGTTCGGCACCCTCCAGGTGAGCAGCGCCATATCTTTCCTAGGAGTGTACCAGGTCTGGTTTGTTGTCTCGTTCATCGCTGTAAATCTAATATTTATATACTATCAGCTCGGAAGAATAATTCGTATTGGCAAGAACGCCGATAGAAGATAATATCGCTGAATTATATGCCGAAGAAAATGCAAACAAAGAAAGCCGGGGTAGGGATAAAACGCAGAACCTCTAGAAAAACCGCCCCGAAAGTAAAGCGTATCGTTTCATCAAGAACCAGAGAGGAGCTGCTTATAAAAAGATTGGCGGAGACTCCTTCAAAAATGCCCAACAGGGGGCTGGAGTTCCAGGATTTGCTTTACAACTCTGCCAGCGAACTAAGGTCGTTGGCATTCAAGTCCGGATTCAACCTTGGAGCAGAGGTCTATCGTGGCTCTAAAAGAAGCATCGCCTCTTTGGAGCATGTGCTGGAACATGCTGGTATGGGGAAAGTAGTCTACAACTCTTTCGGCTCCGAAAGCGCATTTGTATCTTATGGAGTAAAAGCACATGGTCTCAATCTGATGACAGAAGTTCACATCTTCGAAGCGGGAATAATATCAGGCTATCTGACCTCTCACGCAAAGAGGCTCATAACCGCTGAGGAAGTCGCATGCGTTTTCAATGGCTCCCCATACTGCAGGTTCGTCGCAAGGGCAGAAGGAGAAACCAGAGTAGCAAAAACCTTGGAGTTTTCAAGAATACTTTCAGCCCTGCGCACGACAATGCTAAACTCAGAGAGCCCAAAGAAGATTGATGGCTACTATATGCTTGCAATAGAACCAATATTGGTAGAGCCGGTCTTCTCAGAGGCATCAAAGTTTCTCTACCTGTCGGGCAAGCTTCTTGCCAATTCCGGACTTCCTGCGTTCAGGCACACAGTGAGGATGGCCGCGAACTTTTTCGGAGTAGAGGGAGCGGAGCTCATTTCTAACAGGAAAAAAGAGCTTATGATTCACGTCGCCTACGGCCACGAAACCTCCACATACCGATTTGTCAAGCTGACCACTGCGTTCTTCTCTGGCCTGGTCAAGGGAACTTACGGAAACGGGGTGAGCGTAAGCAGAAGCCTCAGCAGCAAAGGGGTTTATAATGTTAGGATACAGATACTGAACAGCGGAGCGTTAAGGGCGTAAGATGAACCTTTCTTTCCTTGATAAAATACTAAAGTACGTGCCGAGCGTAGCCAAACCGAGCTCTCCGCTCAGCTTTAGGCAGAAGCTCAAGTGGACGGCTCTGATAATGTGCGTCTACTTCCTTATGTTCAGCACACCGGCTTTCGGAGTCAACATCTCGACGATCCAGCAGCCGCTCATACAATTGATCAGCGTCATCTTCGCTTCAAGGATAGGCAGCCTGATAACGGTAGGCATAGGCCCCATAGTGCTGTCGAGTATAGTGCTGCAGCTCATAATGGGCACTGGGATAATCAGCGTGGACATGAACGACCCGACGCAGAAGGGCAGGTTCCAGGGAATACAGAAAATGGCCGCGATGACCATAGCTGTAGTCGAAGCGTACATATTCGTAGCGACAGGCTACGTGCCGATCATAAACTCAAGCTACTTCGCTATAGTAGTAGTCCAGCTTGCGGTAAGCGCAATATTCATCATATTCTTGGACGAGACTATGACCAAGTACGGCATAACCTCAGGAATAAACCTTTTCATAGCAGGTGGCGTAGCCTACTCGATAATCGCGGGTACGAGCACCATACTCCTTAGCGAAGCGATAGATGCGATACAAAGCGGGGGAGCTACAGCGATACCCAACGCGATACTCGCATTTGGGCCCTTGTTCTTCGCAATACTAGTGTTCCTAGTCAGCATATACGTATATGGAATGAAGATAGAGTTGCCGCTTGTGTTCAGCCAATTGAGGGGCGTAGGCGGTAGGCTGCCCATACCATTTCTTTACGTGAGTGTACTGCCAGTTATCCTCGCAACCTCTTTCGAGCTCAGCCTCACGGTCTGGCTAAGGTTCTTCGCAGGAGTGACCGGGCAGTTTGCAAACTTCATAAAGTTCATAGCACTTTATGCGGCCGCGCCCACAGCTACAGGAGGTTCGCAGCTCAGCCTTGTAGGTGGACTCGTATACCTTATGTCCCCAAACTTCCCATTGCCGTATTCTACAAAATACGGTGGAATTGGTGGCTACACTGCCTACTTCCAATACCTTGCAACAGGAACGAGCCAGCTGTATTTGCCTTGGGGAGGAATCGTGGCTGTGCCCGAGTTCGTACACATACTGATTTACACGCTGGTGCTTGTAATCCTCGCTGTTATATTCGGCAAGTTCTGGATAGAGATGACTGGCCAGAGCCCGAAGAACGTTGCAGAACAGCTGCAGGATGTCGGCTGGCAGATACCTGGCTTCAGGAGGGATCCGAGGATTGTGGAGAGCATACTCAACAAGTACATACCTACGATAACCGTACTAGGAAGCATATTTGTTGCGCTTCTGGCAGCGATGGCAACGCTGACCGGAGCAGTAGGCACCGGAATGGGCATACTCCTGACAGTGGGAATAATGTACATGGTCTACCAGCAACTCGAGCAGGAGAACGCACTTGAAGGATACCCAGAGCTTAACAAGCTTCTTTCCTGAGCCAAGGCAATACTCCTCTAAAAGCGGGCAAGGTTGGAAACTAATAGGTCGATACTATGGTACCAAAAAAGCATGTGATGTTTTTTAATTTTCAATGTGACTAAAGATTTATGAGTTACGTAAAAGATTTGGCTAACCCGCTAAATTATGGCAATTTTTTGAACAGGGAGACTCCTTTTGCATTGAAAGAATACGCCATACAGGAGGGCGAGATTGTTTTAAAGCTGGCTTCTGAGCACATAAAGTCTGTGGAAGCGCGGGATGAAATGCACCTGCTTGGCATTAAAAGGCACGAACCTATTGTCCTAGATGCGTCAATGGACGACGAGTCTGGTCATCTAAAAAGTAGCTGGCAATATGGTGTTGAATACGAGTTTCATTATCTTCTTTCTAGGGATGGTGCTGTGGTTAAAACATACAATATAGCGAGCGTATCTAGCTTTGTCTTTAAGCTAGGAAGCCATGTAGATTTACTCGATTCTAAATTTTCGTTCATAAAGGAGATGGACTAAACTAGCTAGTACATAGCCTGTAATCTCTTTATCCTTTCTGCAATCGGCGGATGCGTAGAGAAAATGTTCAGTATGTCTTGGGCCTTGAGCGGGTTTGCAAAATAGATTGATGCTGTTAGTTCGTTCGCGTTTGCAACAGGCTGTGAGCGTGGGTTCTGTTCATAACCCTCTATCTTCTTCAGTGCGCTTGCTAGTTCTGCCGGGTTTCTGGTAACACGCGCGCCGTTTGCATCTGCCATGTACTCTCTTCTTCTAGATATTGCAAGTCTTATCAGGAGCGCGAAGAGCGGCGCAAGAATGCCGAGAAGCAAAGCAAATATCATCAAGGCCCCTCCGCCGCCTCTGTCGCGGTTTCCAAATCCGAAAAAGAATGCGTTCCTTAGATATACGGAAATCAGTCCTATTGCTCCAGCAAATGCTATCGCTATCGTAGTTACAAGTATGTCGTTGTCGGCAACGTGTGAAAGCTCGTGGGATATAACCCCTTCAAGCTCGTCCCTATTCATCATGGAGAGTAGGCCAGAGGTGAAAGCTATCGATGGACTGCTCTTTCTTCCGGTTGCGAAAGCATTCGGGTTTGGGTCCTGGATTATGTATATCTTCGGCATCTTGATCTGCATAGCACTTGCGAGCCCCTGCACTGTGGAGTAAAGATTTTGGTACTGCTTCTGATCAGCTTCTTTTGCTCCAGAAACAGCAAGCACTATCTTGTCTCCCGCAAAATAGGTAAATGCGGCGTAGAGTACTACAAGAACCCCGCCTATAAAGAAAGCGAACACTCCTCCACCGAGCAGCGAGACAACTATGTATATTATGCCCAAGAAGAACAGACCGAAAACTAGTATTAGGATTAAAGATGTGAGGTTGTTCCTAGCTATCTCATCAAAGAAACTTGCCATCTACTTACCTTTTTATTTCTGCTTCCCCTGCGGCTTAGTTCCCTTGCCTTTTGGCGCCGCGCTACTCTTTGGCTGCATGCTGCCGGTTGCGCTATCGCTGGTGAGGTCTACTTTCACAGCTGCGCGTTCCTCATCTGGGGTCTGGAAGAAGTCCTGCCTGGTGAAGCCAAGCATTCCCGCGAAAGCGTTTCCGGGAAATTGCTGTATTGCGTTGTTGTAATCTAACACGTAGTCGTTGTATGAGGTTCTGACAAATGAAATCTTGTTTTCAGTGTTTTCAAGCTCGTCCTGCAGGTTTTGATAGGTCTGAGAAGCTTTGAGGTCCGGATAGTTTTCTGCTACTGCAAACAGGCTCTTGAGTGCCTGGCTGAGCATGTTGTTTGCCTGCGCCTTGTCCTGTACTGATCCAGAAACTATCGAGCTTCTGAGCTGTGTAACCTTGGTGAGCACATTCTGCTCGTACTTCATATAGCCCTTGACTGTCTCGACGAGGTTGGGTATCAAATCGTATCTTCGCTTAAGCTGAACATCTATCTGAGCCCAGGCATCCTGCACTCTGTTGCGCTTTGCAATGAGCCCGTTGTATATGAGTATTATCAGTGCTGCAATAACAACAATTACAATAGCCCCTATAGTTAGAAGACCGACCATAACCTCCTATTCAATTACTCGGTATAAGTATAAAAAGGGTTAAGAAACATGTCTAAATCAAAACCCATAAACCTTAAATATCTGCTCGGCCATAATAGTATTAGTTCGGCGTGTGCGGGATCCGGACCCGCAAAATCCTGGCGGATTTCCAGTTTTTCAGACCGGTAGGCTTACCAATGCCCAAACACGCCAATGAACTACTCTTGATTTTATCAAGCATCAACCACGCACCAAGTATTCGGTGCCGTTCTCCTCTGTGAAACTCAACGAAGCGTAAACCATATCTGGGCAGAATGTGCCGTTTTGCGCAACCAACTGCTTTACTAGGTAGAAGTTTCCGTACTTTGTAGAAATTGTATTTCCATACACGCTGGATCCGCAAAGCCCTCTCGGCAGGTACGCCTCGATAGAAGCAGAGTTGCCGCTTAATAGCACTGTGTTGATCTCATCGACGAACTGCGATGTCTCGAACGAGTTTATGTTGCCGTTGGCTTTTGTGATCGTACTCAAGACGACGCCTAGCGCGAAAAGAAAAGCCAGCCCAGCTAGCGAAACGTAGAGCATGAGCTCTAGCGAGAGCTGGGCCCTCACCCTTACACACCGTTGCCCGTCAGCGCCCCGAGCTCCCTGCTGATCGCCTCAGCGATTCCTATCTGCGTGCCGTTCACAGTCACATTGCTCACAACAGCTCCCCTAAGCTTGACGACCATCGCCAGAGCCAGCACTATGACGATGCTTGCTGCAGCGACCATCATTATGTACTCTAGGGAACTTTGCGCCTTCTTGCTTCCTGCAAGCGCCAAAAAAGCAAACGCGCCCGCTGGCAAGAAACTGTCCAATATTTTTTCCATGTACCTCATTTTTTCACCTCACAAAACAGCAGAAAGGTAATTCTGTGAAATAAGGATTATCGCTACTGCGAGAGCAAGATATGGTGCCAGCGACGAGACATTCTTTAACGGGCTTCTTTCCGAATGTGCGAAAGCCGATGACAGGTAAAGTATGATGAAAACATAGGCGATCGCCACGGAAAGGAAGTTCCTGCCGATGACGTCCGCGCCCTTATCGAACAGTCCGAGAGAACTCGAGATTATTATGGTGCTTATCCCGCTGAAGAGCGGAAAGAAAACGCTCATTCCTATAAGCGTCAGCGCTTGAAGCCCGCCGGTCTTCTCCCTTATTCTATTTTTCCTTTTGATCTCCAGCTCGAGCCGCACAGCGAACATCAAAAGCGTCCTTTCAACGTTTGCGCCGTTTTCTATCCCGAATGCGACTATCTTGACGAACTCACCCATCCGCTTATTTTCAAAAAACACATGCTCGGGAAGCGCTCCCGTGCATCTTAGGTGCGATATCTCGCACTTAAGCAGCTCGCTATCTCTGCCTGCATGCCCCAGAGATTTCATGAGCGAATGCGAGTTTTGGTAGTAGCTGTTTAGCCTTCGAGCAAGCTTGACAACGTCCTCGTCCGTAGTCTGCATGTGTTTTCGCAAGATGAATCTAGGCAAACAATCTTCCCCACATTAAAAAGTTCCCGGCAGAATATGCAATAGGTATGATGAACAGGAGCAAAACCGATAGAAGCAACATGCTAGAGCTTGCCTCCGACAGGATTGCATTTCCGATGAACGCAAAAACGAGAAAAGAGGGCAGTATCGTGGAGATGAACATGTTGAAAGTCGCGTATCTTTGTGTCGTCTCAGCAATCTCTACCTGCCTGGAATCCAAGTAGAGGTCATAGTTCACCATGCTGTCTCTGATCTGCTTTTCTCCGTGCTCTATCACCTCTGTGTCAAGCTGGGAATAGTTGTTGTTCGAGGGTTGGGCGCTCGCCATGATATATTTTCTTATAGATTCGTTTATCGAATTGGCAAGCCTAGGGCTCGAGACGCTGCCAACGGCTACACTGAGAGATTTAAGGTACGAACCTCCGTTCGATTTGTAGTAGAGCACACGATACAGATAGTCTGCGAGACTCTCTCGCTGTTCTTTTCTATCGTATGCAAGCGCGTTATTTTGGAGCATCAGCCCCATCGAATATGTCGCTACAACGGAAATGCAGAAGATAATTGCAAACAGAGCCACACTCTGCGCATTTGCAGCGTAGCAGATTAGCAGCGTAAGCACAAGAGCCACTACTACAGTGCGTAAAGCTTTGAACAGCTCTCCTATACGTTTCACGTGATCACCAGCCATAGCCCTGTATCTTCTCTAGCATTTCCTTGGTGTTCTTGCAGCTATTGTTCAAGACTCTCAGGAACTCTGCGCGCTTGGAAAACTCCTTCAGCGCGAGCCTTTTCGATAGCCCGTTCTTCCTCGAAAAGGCGTCAACGACCTTAGATCCCGGTAGCAGTTCCTTCGCGAGCTCGCAGCCGCTGACAACGCTAGAAACTTCTACAGACTCGCTCTCCTCTATGACCGTACCGCGCCTGTCGGTTTCCGCGCGGCTTAGCCACCTGTACTCAAAGATATCTGATAAAACCCTTTTCGACAGGTCGACGTGTTTCATGTATATTGCAAGGTCCAGCGAGTTGAGAGATCTGGTCTCGACGCCCATTGGCCTGACCATCAGTTTCTTTATTATGTCCACACCGCCTTAGTTGCTGTGCATCGTTGTCATGAACGGCATGCCGAGGGTTGCTCCAGAGAAGCGCTCCCTTGTCTCCTCGCCGCGCACCTCACCTACAACAAGCCTGTCGGGTCTCATCCTGAGTGCGTTGATCACCTGCTCCCTTGTGTTGGTCTTGTTTTTGTAGTGCGAGCCGTACAGCGCCACGCTGTTGTTTATGTCCAGCTTTACCTTCAGCTCGTTAATGTCATCTTCTATTGTTACCACGCGGTCGAGCCTTGAGACGAACGCAAAGAGCGCACTCATCATAGTGGTCTTCCCGCTGGCCGGCGAGCCCGCGATAACGATATTCATCTTTGCGTCTATTGCAAGCCAGAGATACGCAAGCATTTCAAAGTCGAGCGTGCCTTTCTTGATCAAATAGTCAAATCCTATCAGTTTGTTGTTTGCAAGCCTTATCGAGGCTGCGCCGCCACTCAAAGCATACGGTTTCATCTGGGCATGAATACGCGCATCTCCAACCTGGGCGTCTATTATGGGCGAGTCCTCTCCGAGCTCCTTGTCTGTTTCGTATATGAATTTGTTGAGATTATGCCTGAAACCTTCCTCGTTTCTGAATCTGAGATTGGTGGAGCACCTGCCGTAATCCACATGGAATATGTTTATGGGAGCATTCGGTGCGTTTATCTCGATTTCCTCTATTCGCTGTTTGTCCTCAAGCAGTATGCTTATCGGCCCGTAGCCTACGGTGTCGTGTGCAACAAGGTACGCTAGGAAATTCGCGCGCTCCCTGGCCATATGGCTAGCGAGATGCGTAGCTGCAATCTCTCTAGCTGTATTGAGCAAACCTATGCCTATCTCTTCTTTGGATTTTGAGAGTTCTTCCACGGTCAGGTGCTTTGCCTGTTCAGCATGCTTCTCCTCGATGCCCGTAATCTTGTTGAAGCCGTTTGCAAAGACATAATTGTAGCCGTTGCCGTGCTTCGAAACCGCTCTTGGGACTAGGCCATCCGTCTGCTCAACGATTTCCTGCCCTTCACCAAAGTCTATTGCAAAACTGAGCTTCGAGACAGGTTGTTGCTCGGGTTTCCTATGGTGCGCGTGGGTAATTTCATTTATCAGTGTCTCTAATCTTTTACTTCAGTAAAACATATTGTATTATGTGTCAAAG
>VFSW01004912.1_pt1 | contig 19907 bp, 14 predicted proteins | sample 5358111 | NCBI WGS metagenome assembly VFSW01 (sample SAMN11554181, study PRJNA540505) | mine drainage metagenome | isolation source: sediment from site ElyBrook_90M | place: USA: Ely Copper Mine, Vershire, VT | collected 2017 | reverse complement strand
CGCTCGACGGGCGCCTGCGCCGACTTGACCTCGGCCAGGTTGGCGTTAAAGGCGAAAGTGCGAGTATCGACGTCCTGCGTGGCGACGGCGTCGGTGCCGGCCAGCGACTGCCATCGCTCGGCACTGATTTGTGCGAGCTTGGCATTGGCCTGGGCGACGCTCAGGTCCGCCCGCGCCTGCATGAGTTGCTGGTCGAGATCGGGCGTATCGATTTCGGCGAGCAGATCGCCGGCCTTCACCTTGGCGCCAATATCGTGCTTCCAACTTCTAAGGTAGCCCGGCACGCGTGCGTAGATGGGTGCTTGGATGTAGGCCTCCAGGCGTCCGGGCAAATCCAGGACCGCCTCGTTCTTGACGCTCGTGGGCGCAACCAGGGCCACGATCGGTGCGGCCTGCGCTTCGGCCACATCGTGCAGGTGCGCATTTTGCGCCGACCGGGTACCGAGCCCATAAGCGACGACGGCGATGGCGAGCAGCGAGAATGCCCCTCCGACGACGGTGAGCCGGCGCAATCCGGGGTGGATGGTATTTCGCTCAGACTGGGGCATGGTTTGCTCCGAAGTGGGCTTGTGCCGCCGGCTCCAGACCGTAGTGCCGGTGAATGATGCTGAACATCACGGGCACGAAGAACAGCGTCGATATGGTGGCGAAAGTCAGGCCGCCGATCACGGCGCGGCCGAGCGGCGCGTTCTGTTCTCCGCCCTCGCCGAGGCCGAGGGCCATGGGCAGCATGCCGATCACCATCGCAAGCGCCGTCATCAGCACCGGGCGCAGACGCACGAATCCGGCCTCGAGCGCGGCTTGCGTCGCATCGCCGATTTCGTTGAGCTTCTCGCGCGCGAAACTCACCACCAGCACGCTGTTCGCCGTCGCGACACCCATGCACATGATCGCGCCGGTGAGCGCCGGCACCGAGAGCGTCGTATGCGTCGCGAACAGCACCCAGACGATACCGGCGATCGCGGCCGGAAGTGCGGTAATGATGACAAAGGGGTCGGACCAGGACTGGAAATTGACCACAACCACGAAATAGACCAGCACGACGGCTCCCAGCAGGCCGAAGAGCAAACCGGAGTAGGCGCTGTTCATGGTCGCCGTCTGGCCGACAAGGGCGACGATCGATCCCTTCGGTTTGCCCCGCTCGTTCTGGGCGACGACCCTCCGGATATCGGCGGAGACCGCGCCGAGATCCCGCTCTTGGGTCGTCGCATAGATCTCCACCATCGGAGCGATGTCGTATTGAGAAACCACCGCGTCGCGATAGGTGCGGGCGATGTCCGCGACGCCGCCCAGCACCGTGGTGGGTGCGCCGGCGGCGTTGATCGGCAGATTCTGCAACGCGGAGAGAGAATCGATTTGATATTGCGGAGTCTGCAATGCGATAGGATAAGTGACGCCGTTCTTCTCGTTGAGCCAATAGGTGGGCGCCACCTGGCCGGAGCCGGCGAGGTTCACGACCAGACTGTCGGTCACGTCGCCCGCGGTCACGCCGGTGTATCGAGCCCGCGTGCGGTCCATTTTCACATCAATCGTCGGTTGCCGCGCCGACTGCTGGATGCGCGCATCGGCAATGCCGGGGACATGCCGGATCCGCGCCAGGAGCTTGTTCGCGTACGCGTAGTCCGCTTGGAGGTCGTTGCCGCGGATCTGCAGGTCGATCGGCGCCGGCGCCCCGAAATTCAGTATCTGGCTCACGATGTCGGCCGGTAGGAACGAAAAGGTCATGCCCGGGAAGCGCAGCGGCAGCATCCCGCGCAAGCGAGCCACGTAATCGGCGGTCGGCGCATGTCCGGGGTTCAGGGATATCTGGATGTCGCCGTCCGACTCACCGATCGTGCCGGTGTTGTTGTAGATCGTATTGATCCCCGAAAGATACGTGCCGATATTGTCCGCGATCGCCGCGACCTCGGCCGGCGGGATCACCTCGCGGATCGCCTTCTCGACATCGGCGAACCGCGCGGAGGTCTCCTCGATACGCATGCCGACCGGCGCACGCACATGCAGCAGCATCTGGCCGCCGTCGACCTGCGGGAAGAAATTGCGGCCGAGAAATGGTGCGAGCAGGAACGAAAGCCCGATGAAGCCGAGGAAGCCGCCGACAAACGGCTTGCGGTATTCGATGGCAAGCGCGAGCAATTCGTGATAGCGGGCGCGCAGCCGTGAAAAGCCGCTCTCGAAGCCGCGCTGAAAGCGCATGAGAGGGTTCGGAGGCGGAGCGGATTCGCCGCCGTCGCCGGGTTCGCCGGCGTGCGACACGTGCTTGCGCAGCACATACTTGGCGATCGTCGGCACCAGTGTCCGCGACAGCAAGAACGAAAGGACCATGGCGAATATCACGCTCTCGGCCATGGGCACGAACAGGAAGCGCGCCACTCCGCTCAAGAAGAACATCGGGATGAAGACGATGCAGATGCACAACAAGGACACGAAAGCCGGGATGATGATCTGCGAGGCGCCGTCGATGATCGCGGCCTCCACCTCCTTTCCCTGTTCGAGGTGGTAATTGATGCTCTCGATGGTCACCGTCGCCTCATCGACGAGAATGCCCACGGCGAGCGCGAGGCCCCCCAAGGTCATGATGTTGAGCGTTTCGCCGATCGCCGCGAGCGCGCCGATCGCGCCCATGATCGACAGCGGTATCGAGGTCGTCACGATCAGGGTCGAGCGCCAGCTGCCGAGGAAGAGCAGAATCATCAAGCTGGTGAGTGCCGCGGCGATCACGCCTTCGCGGATCACGCCGTCGATCGAGGCGCGCACGAACGCCGACTGGTCGCCGATGGGCTTGATGTCTAGCTCGTCCGGCAGCGAGGGCCTGATGACTTGCAGCATCTTCTTGATGCCGCTGACGATATCGAGGGTCGAGGTCGTGCCGTTCTTGAACACGCTCAGCAGCACCGATCGGTTGCCGTCGACGTGGACCACATTGGTTTGCACCGCGTTGCCGTTGTGGACATGCGCGACATCGTGCATGTACACCATCGCGCCCCCGACGCTCTTGATCGGCAGGTCGCCGAGTTCCTCGATCTTTGACGGCGCGCTGTTGAGGTTGACGGTGTATTCGTAGTCACCGATCTTTTCCGAGCCCACCGGGGTGATGAGGTTCTGTGCGGCGAGCGCATTGGCGACGTCGAGCCCCGTCAGGCCGCGCGCCTCGAGTGCCGCGGTGTCGAGGTCGAACATCACCTGCGGCGACTTGCCGCCGAAAGGCCAGGGAATGCCGGCGCCCTGCACCGTGACCAGGCGCGGTCGCACGAAGTTGATCCCGAGATCGGCGAGGTTTTGCTCGGTGAGTCCATTGCCCGATAGGGCGAGTTGAATGATCGGCACCGACGAAGCGCTGTAATTGATGATGAGCGGCGGCGTGGTGCCGGGCGGCATCTGCTTGAGCAGGCTCTGCGCGATCGCGGTGACCTGCGCGTTGGCGGTGGCGATGTTGACGGTTGAGTGGAAGTAGATCTTGACGATACCGAAGGTCGTATAGGAATTCGCCTCGAAGTGCTCGATGTCGTTGACCGTCGTGGTCAGCGCGCGCTCGAACGGCGTGATGATGCGCCCGGCCATCTGGTCCGGCGGCAAGCCCTGGTATTGAAACGCCACCCCGATGATCGGGATGTTGATACTCGGAAAAATATCGACCGGCATGCGCAGTGCCGCGAGCGTACCGATGAGCAAAATGAGCAATGCAGCGACGATGAAGGTATAGGGCCGGCTCAGCGCGATTCGCACTATGGCAAGCATGGGGGCACCGGCTTCGCGATTGGGCGGTCTAGCCGGCGGCCGACAGCGACGATGTCGGGGCCTGTTGGCGAGCGCCGGCATCCTCGGCCGCCAGAGCGCCGATGGCGGACCAATCGAGATGCTCGCCGCCCTGGGCGATGAGCCGCAGAAACCGATCATGCAGCAGGCTTGCCAGGGGCATCGGCACGCGCAGACCCTCGGCGGCCGCCAGCGCGAGGCGGATGTCCTTGTAGCCGAGAGGCGCGGCGAATGCGGCCGGCTCGAATTCTCCTCGAGCGATGAGGGCGCCGTAGGTCTTATACGCCGGCACGTTGAAGATGCTGGCCGTGAGGATCTCGATGTAGGCGCGCCGATCGATGCCGGCCTTGCCGATGAGCGCGACGGCCTCCCCGAGCGCCTCGATTGCGGAAGCCGTGAGAAAATTGCCGCTGAGCTTCACGAGATTCGCCGCCGACGGGTCCGTACCGACCGGAAACGTCCTCTGGCCCATCGCTCGAAACAGCGGCTGACAGTCTTCGATCGTCGCCGGGTCGCCCGCGGTGACAATGAACAGCTTGGCCGCCGCGGCCGCGTCCGGGCGCCCAAACACCGGCGCGGCAAGGTAGCGCTGGCCGGCTCGCGCGTGCGCCTGCGTGAGGCGCCTGGAAAGCGCGATACTGATCGTGCTCATGGAGAGATGAATAGAACCTTTGGGCAGACTGTCGATGAGTCCGCCGGGAATCAAGGCGATGGCGGATGCCGCGTCATCATCCGCCAGCATCGTGACCACCGCGTCACCGCCGCACACCCCGGCCACTTCGGTGGCTTCGCGTGCGCCGAGCCCGACGAGCGATCTGCCTTTTCCGGGACTGCGATTGAACAAGCTGACCTCGTGGCCTGCCTTGACGAGGTTGGCGGCCATCGCTGCGCCCATGCGGCCGAGTCCAATGAATCCAATCTTCATCTCCTGGTTTCCTTACGGTTGACGTGTCAGGGAGGGTCAGGGACGTTGCGGGGGTGCCATGAACTCGGGACCGACGGGATCGGGGATCGCCGAGTTCACGATGCGCTCGATCAGATCCCGCTCCTCGTCGGTGAGCGACCAGCCCGCGATACCGAGCGCCGCTTCCACTTGATTGGGGCGACGGCCGCCCCAGAGCGCGACGCTGATACCCTGGTCCAGCATCCAACGTACCGCCAGATGGATCACGCGGCGGTGGAAGCGGCGCCGAGCGAGCTCATCGAGCTGCCCGACGGCCTCGAGATACCGGGCAAAACGGGGCGGCTGGAATTTCGGGTCGACGCGCCGCAAATCGTCACCATCGAATGTGGTGTCGGGACGCATGCGCCCGCTCAGCAACCCCCGGCAGAGAGCGCCATAGCCGAATGTGGCGATGTTGTGGGTACGGCAGTAGGGCAGGATGTCCGCCTCGACGGTGCGTTCGAAGAGGTTGTAGGGCGGTTGCAGCACGTGCAATGGGGCCACTTGCCGGAAGAGATCCATTTGCGCGACCGAGAAATTGCTCACACCGATCGCGCGGATTTTTCCCTGCTCGTAAAGGGTGCGCATCGCTTCGGCGGTTTCCTCCACCGGCACCCGAGGGTCGGGCCAATGGACCTGGTAGATGTCGATGTAGTCCGTACGCAGGCGGCGCAGCGAATCGACGACCTCCTGCATGATTCGAGCCCGAGTCGCATTGCGATAGACTTTTCCGTCGCACCATTCCAGTCCCGCCTTGGTGGCAATCACGGTCTGGCTGCGCATGCCCACGAGAGCGGCGCCGACTATCTCCTCGGACACGCCGAAGCCGTACACCGGTGCGGTATCTATCAGATTGATACCCTGTTGCAGAGCTGCGTGAATGGTGGCAACCGATTCGCGCTGGTCAGTGCCTCCCCACATCCAGCCGCCCATGGCCCATGTGCCGAGCGCCACTCGCGAGACCTTGATCTGCGTTTCGGGAATATCCACGAACTCGGTTTCGCCGGGCGGGATGCTGAGCTGGGTTGATGCCGACATTAGGGGTGCTCTACTGATTGGAAAAATAGAGATCTAAACTACGTTGGGTAGGAGCCTGGGCGCGGCGGGTGTCCGGCGTGTTGCAGATCCCGAGATCTCGGTTACGTATGAAGCAGTGCGCCGATTCACCGGTGGCCCAAGCCCCGACCGGTGGCCTAAGCCCCGGATGTACGCTGCCACCGCCGCCACCTGATCTGGGGACAGCGGCGCACCGCCCATGGGTGGCATGGGGGAGCGATATTGCGTGGGCTGCGGCACGCCGGTGGCGATTGTTTTCGCGATCGCCGCGTAGCTGCCGTCGCTCCACAGCCACTGTGCGTCGGTAAGATCGGGACCCAGCGGGGTGCCCTTCGCGTTCGCGCCGTGGCAACCCGCGCAGGCCGCTCCACCGGTTTGACCGTGGTAGATGCCATCGCCCAGCGCAATCATCTCCTTGGTCGCGCCGGTCGGAATCGGAAGGCTCGCGGTGTCGGCGGCGGCGCCGGCATCAGGATGCGTACCTTCCGGAGGCTTCGCGTCATCGGCGCTGACATCGCCGGCGGGAGCCGACGCGTTTGGACAAGGCGTGTACGCCGGCGCGCCACCTTCCGTGCCCGCTCCGCCCCCAATAGACGATGCGGTAAATCCGTCCGCGCACATCATCGGAGACGAAGAGCGAGCCGTCGGGCGCAACCGCCAGGCCGGACGGACGATGCTCGGCCTGGCCAGGCGACCTTATTGCACCTGCAAATCCGTCGGCGAATATCTCGCACCGCCCCGACGCATGGTCGCCCGCCAAGGCCTGGAACACCACGTTGTAGCCGCCCTGGGGGTAGGGCGCTCGATCCCGCGATCCGTGGAAGGCGATGACGACGCCATGGCGGTAATGGGTAGTAAACTGCCGCTGCTCATACAGGGCCATCGCGTTAGGGGCCCAGTGGGCGGGAAATGCCGCGACCGGGGCGGTCTTGGTCGCGCACGGCCCAACCTTCCTGCCGCCATCGCCGCCGTACTCCGGAGCGAGCACCAATTTTCCCTGCACAGCGTCGTAGTAGCACTCCGGCCAGCCGTAGTCGCCGCCCTGGCGCAAGCGCAGCAGCGTCTCCGCCGGCTGCGTCGCCTCTTCCTCGGGTTGGTACAAATCCGGCCAATTCGCATGCAACCGGTCGCGGCCATGCTGGGTGACAAAAAGCCGTACGGACGGCGAGAATGCCTGGTTCGCCTTGCTCGCGTCATAGCGCCAGATCCCGCCGCGCGTCTCGGTGTCGGTACACGGCTCGAGTCCCGGCGACTTCAGGCTGCGATTCTGTGCCTGACAGGCATTGGTCGCGGTGGCGACGTCCATCGTGAAAGGATGCATGGGATGATCCCCGCCCAGCGGCAGGCCCGTCACGACCGGGACTGCAGGCCCGCGCGGAACGAGCGAGCCGGCGGGGAGCGCATAGTGGACGATCCGATCGTTGATCTCGGCGAACAAGGCGCCCCGGTACAGGCCGATGCCGGTGCCGCCGGCACCGCCGCTCTGCGCGGTCTCGCCGAATGGTTGAATCAAGTCGGCTCTCCCCGCGCCCGTGCTGTCTTGCAGGGCGACCAGGAACCCACGCGCGTGCGGCGTGTCGTTGCCGTAATAGCGGCCCGACCAGGTGTTGACGTAGACCGCTCCGTTCGCAGCGACGGCGAGGTGGCGAGCATGGCCGATGCCATCGGCAAAACTGGTCGCGCAAAAGCCGGGAGGCAATTTCAAGCCGCTGTCGTCTGCGGGACATGAAGCGGCCTCGGATCGCGCCACGGCCGCCGCATCGTCGGCGGGAGATGCCAAGGTGCTTGCGCACCAGGCGCCGAGCAGGGCGAACACCGACCAGAGAGCCGGGTAACGACGGGGAAGAAGCATGGGCCAGCCTCCGAAGAATGTCGGCGCACCACGGCGATGCGCCAAAGCAACGACTCTGCCGAGTTGAAAAGAGACCGGGCGCGGCCCGGGATCCGGCGTCGCTCGCGTTACCATTGAAATATCGGAAGATGGATATTCGCTTCGGACGTCATCGTCGGCCCCGCGGGCAACCGGCGCACGGCGAATTCTCCCCGGTTTCAAATGAAAGATTGAGGGCCGCACTCGACATCGGTGCGCGCGCGCGCCGTGAGAGGCTCTGGCCCATGTCCTCGATCGTGATATATGAAGCGGATGATCTGATGCGCGGGCTCCTCCAGGAGTGGCTTGCGGGTGCCGGCTATGGCGTGAGTGCCGTCACACCGTGTGACCCACCGTCCTGGGTGCCGGCAGACCTCGTGATCGTGAACATTGAAATGCCCAAGCAGACGGGCTCGCGCGTGGCCGACAAAATTGGCGCGGCGCACCCCGGAACGCCGATCATCGCAATCTCCGCTCAATTTCGCGCGGATCTTTCCACCGCCGGCACGACCGCGCAGTCGCTCGGGGTCGTCCAGATGATCGCGAAGCCGCTGACCCGTCATGCGCTGCTGATGGCGGTAAGCGATATCATCGGTCCTGCCGCCTGAGAAGGGATGCGATGAATGGCCGAAAGCATCAACCCGAACACCCCGCTGGACGTTTCGCTGCGATTCAAACGGCTCAGGCTGCGGATCGTCATACTCGGCGTGCTGGTCGTCATTGCATTCGCCGGCTCATCGGCGTACGACGCCTGGCGCGCTTATGGCAATGCGCTTGCAGCCACCCATCGGGAAATCACGAATGTGGCGACGGCGCTTGCCGAGCAGACCGCCTGGACGTTTCAGGGTATCGATCTGTTGCTGCGCGATACCGCCCGTTGGTACCAGAACGACAGCAAAAAAATAGCGCCCGAACGCCTGGACGAAGCCCTTGCAAATCGCTCGGCGGGGGTGAGGCAAATACGCCTGGTCACCATCACCGATGCCCAAGGCATCCAGAGGCATCGCTCACGCGGATCCTCACCCGCTCATCTCGACGTGTCGGATCGTTCGTACTTCATTACGCAGCGCGACAACCCGGCCGCCGGATTGTTCATGAGCGAACCGGTCATTACCCGTTCCGACGGGCGTCTGGGAATCATTCTGTCGCGGCGCCTGGAGGATGAGACGGGCGCGTTCGCCGGGGTCGTGGCGGCGGTCGTCGATCTCGAGGAGCTCGCGCAACTCTACGCGGCGGTCACGCTCGGGAACGGCGGCGCCGTGCAGCTTCTGCGTGACGACGGCCAGTTGCTCATGCGCGACCCGCCGGATTCCGCCGCATTGGAGAAGCGGTTTCCGCAACTCGTCGCATCGAGCGCGCCGGCAGGCCGACTGACGAACCCGATCGACGGCAAGCGGGACTTCATTGCGGTGGCGCGCGCCAGGGACACGCCGCTCGTGCTCGTGGTCACCCGCGAGGAGGCGGTGGCCTTGCGACCGTGGCGCGATGAAGCGATGCGACTGGCGGCGCGCAGCATCGTCGCCGCGCTGCTGGGTTTGGTCGGAATCGTGCTGCTGTGGCGCCAGTTGCGCCGCATCGAGGCGGGTGAGGGGGCGCTGCGCGCGAGTGAAGAGCGATATGCACTGGCGATGGAGGGCGCGAACGAGGGGCATTGGGACTGGGATCTGACGACCGATCGCCTGTTCCTATCGGCAAGAATGGCAATGCTCGAGGGATACGGGGCGGGACATGTGACGGCCACCCGCGCCACCTGGCTTGCGCAAATCGAGATTCATCCCGACGACCGGGCGCGGGTCGAGGCGACTGTTCGCGATCACCTCGAGGGCCGCACGGGGAGTTTCGAATGCGAATATCGCGTGCGCAACGGAGACTGGCGTTGGTTGATTTCCCGGGGCCGGTGTTTACGGGATGGCGCAGGCAGGCCATATCGCTTCGTCGGGTCCGCGATCGACATTACGGCCCAAAAGCAGGCGCAGTCGGACCGGGAACTGCTGGAGGCGCAGCTGCGCCAGTCACAGAAGATGGAGGCGATGGGTACGCTGGCGGGAGGGATCGCCCACGACTTCAACAACATACTCGGCGCCATTCTCGGTTACGGTGAGCTTGCGCAACAACAGTGCGCGCCGGGAACCCCTTTGCGGCGCTACGTCGACAATATGATGCACGCGGCCGAGCGCGCCAAAGCGCTGGTCGATCGTATTCTGGGGTTCAGCCGCAGCGGCCTCGGCGAGCGCGCTCACGTCCATATCCAGTCGGTCATCGAAGAAACTCTGGAGCTCATCGCGGCCTCGCTGCCCGCGGACATCAAGCTCGAAAAAATGCTCGTCGCAGGGGATGCCGGGCTCCTCGGCGACTCGACCCAATTACATCAGGTCGCCATGAATCTTTGTACCAATGCGGTGCATGCCATGGAACACGGCGGCATGCTCAAGGTGCTGCTCGAACGCGCCGACCTGGCCGCGGCACACTCGGTGACCCGCGGCACTGTTTACCCCGGACCGTATGTACGCCTGGTGATCAGCGATACGGGGGTGGGTATTTCGGCGCAGATGCTCGAACGCATATTCGACCCATTCTTCACCACGCGAGGCGTCGGCAAGGGTACGGGGCTGGGCCTGTCGCTCGTGCATGGGATCGTGACCGATCTCGGCGGTGCGATCGAGGTCAAGTCCGCAACCGGCGAGGGCACCAGTTTTGAGATCTGGTTGCCGGTTGCGACAGAGGTCAGTGAGCCCGCCGCGGCGATCCCGGTGCGCGAACTTCCGCAGGGCCGCGGTGAAACGGTGTTGATAGTCGATGACGAACCGATGCTGGTTGCGCTCACGGAGGAAATGCTTGCCGGGCTCGGCTACGAGCCGGTGGGTTTCGAGTCGAGCCGCATGGCGCTGCAGGTCTTTCGAGCTGAACCGAAGCGCTTCGATTTGGTGCTTACCGACGAGGCGATGCCCGAGCTCGCCGGCACCGAGCTTGCCTGCGAGATTCTGCGCCTGAGGCCGGACATTCCAATCATCCTGATGAGCGGGCACGGGGGGGCGCCCCTAGAGGTGCGCGGAGCCGCCATCTGCGTGCGAGAGGTGCTGCATAAGCCGCTGCAGCGTGCGGATCTCGCCGAGGCGCTCGCGCGTGCTCTGGCGTGAAGCTCCTCCGCGATCGAGCGTTCGAGCGATCGAGCGGCGCAAGAATGCTAGTATCGAGGCGCCTTGCCTGGGAGAAGCGGAATGACTGAAATCATCCAGCCGCACATATTGGTCGTCGATGACGACGCGCAGATTCGCGACCTGCTGAAGGAATACCTCGCACAGAACGAACTGCGCGTCAGTGTGACGTCGAACGGCAAGGAGATGTCGGCCACGCTCGCCGAGCAGGCGATCGATCTGGTGGTGCTCGACCTGCGTCTGGCCGGTGAAGACGGGATGACGCTTGCCCGCAAGTTGCGCGAGGACTCGGCGATACCCGTAATCATGTTGACCGGCGTGCGCGACGAAGCCGATCGCATCATGGGTCTCGAACTCGGCGCCGACGATTACCTGACCAAGCCGTTCAGTCCCCGGGAACTGCTGGCGCGTATTCGGACCGTGCTCAGGCGAACCAAGGGCGCGGCGTTGACCGAGGCGAGGCAGAGAGACGTTCGTGCCTATCGGTTCGCCGAGTACGAGCTCAACCTGCGCACGCGGCGGCTGTCCAAGAACCCCGGACAGCGGCTCGAGCTGACCAACGGGGAATTCAATTTACTCGCGGCGCTTTTGGCCGCTCCCCAGCGGATCCTGACCCGGGATCAACTGCTGGAGGCCAGCCGCGTGTACGACAATGAGGTCTACGACCGCTCCATTGACGTTCAAGTTCTGCGGCTGCGCCGGAAAATCGAGGTAGACCCCTCGCAACCGCAGTTCATTCTGACCGAACGCGGTGTGGGCTATTCGTTCAGCGCGCCGGTGCAAACCGTTTATTGACGGTTGCGCGCCACTACGCGCCACTATTGGGGAAGATCCCCGGCCCCGGGCGGTGTCCCCTATGTGCTATGGCGAACGGAACGCCGGCAGGCTGCCGCGCAGAGTCGATCTACCGGAACCGCTAACGCGTGGGAGGGTGCTTCTTGGCCATCTCGCGAGCGCAACAAGGTGATCCATGTATTTGAGCGGCCTGGGAACGGCGGTTCCCGATCAACGTTACACCAAGAGCGAATGCTGGGATGCCTTCGCGGCGTCCGAATGGTATGGGCGACTCGATACCCGCTCGGTGGCGATCGCAAAGACGGTGCTGCGTCGTGAGAACGGCATCGAGAACCGATGGCTCGCCGTCGAATCCCTCGCCGAGGTGTTTGCCATCGATCCGGACACCTTGCATGAGCGGTTCGCCGTTCATGCGCCCAGCCTCGCCAGCAAGGCGGCCGAGCGCGCACTGGCCGGGGCGGACCTTTCGGCGGACGCCATCGATGCGGTGGTCGTGTCGACGTGCACGGGAAGCCTTTGTCCGGGCCTGTCGGGCTACGTCATCGAGCGGTTGGGACTGCGCGCGGATGTACTCGCCTTCGATCTGGTCGGGCAGGGGTGCGCCGGCGCGCTCCCGAACTGGCAGCTTGCCAGTGCCCTGGTCGGCGCGAATCACTGTGAGCACGTGATTTCCGTTTGCGTCGAGGTCTGCAGCGCCGTGATGTATCTTGACGATAATCCCGGCGTCCTGATCAGCGCGTGCCTGTTTGGCGACGGAGCCGGAGCGGCGATCCTATCGCGGCGTTCGCCGTCCGCCCGGCGTCAAGTGGAATGGCGTGACACGGGTTCACTGACGAACCCGGCGGCGCGCGAGTCGTTACGCTTCGAACATCGCGGCGGCATGTTGCGCAACATCCTGACTCGGGCCGTTCCGGGACTCGCCGCGCAACATTTCGAGGAGGTTCTCACGCCCGTACTGACCCGCGCGGAACTGTCGAGCAACGACATTACCGGCTGGATCCTGCACGCGGGAGGCCGCGATGTATTGCTTGCCATGCAAGGCCGCCTCGGATTGGATTCGCAGGCGCTGCGCTACAGCCGGGAGGCGCTGCGAGATTACGGCAACCTGAGCAGTGCATTCGTCTATTTCGTCCTGGCCGCCGCCCTCAACGGAGACGCTCCCGGCGGCTGGTGGTGGATGTCCTCGTTTGGCGCCGGCTTCAGTTGCCACGGCGCCCTGCTCAAGGTCGCATGATCACGATGCGACGCAACGTCACCCCGGAGCTGCTGGATGAGCTCGCGGCCGATGACCCGCGTGCCTGCCGCTCCCGCCGGGATTTGCGGCGGATCCATCGTGTCATGCGGTCGGTGTCGATTCTGCAGAAAAGCATCGTGCGCATCCGTCTGCCGGCGACACCGTGGCGTGTGCTCGAGCTCGGCGCCGGCGATGGCACCTTGCTGCTGCGCCTCGGACGGGCGATGCGCCCGAAATGGCCGGAGGTCGACGTGACGTTGCTCGACCGGTTGGACCTCGTCACCGCGGCCACGCGTGCCGGCTACAGCCGGCTGGGCTGGAAGGTGACGGTGTTGTGCGATGACGTTTTGAGCTGGGCGCAGAGGGAGGATGCGGCGCGCTACGAGCTCGGGATCTCGAATTTGTTTTTGCACCACTTGGATCATCTGCAGTTGCCGGTGGTGCTCGCCGCCGTGGCCAACAGAGTGCAGGCCTTCGTCGCCTGCGAACCGCGCCGGAGCTTCTCCGCGCGGGTGGCAAGCCGCCTGGTGGCATTGCTCGGCGCCAACGAGGTGACCCGGAGCGATGCAAGCAAGAGCGTCGCCGCCGGATTCGCGGGCCAGGAGTTGACCACGATATGGGCCGGCGCGCGGGGAGCTTGGCGAACCGAAGAGGTCTTCGCGTGGCCATTCACTCATTGCTTTGCCGCGAGCCTGGCGAGCGGTGAAGGCGCCGTCGGACGCCATGCAAACTGATGCGGATGCTCTGGTGATCGGTGCCGGCCCCGCCGGGTCGGCGATCGCCATCCTGCTCGCGACGGCGGGTTGGAGCGTGACCATCGCAGAGCAGCACTCATTTCCCCGCCGCAAGGTGTGCGGCGAGTGTGTGGCGGCGGGGAACCTCGCCCTGCTGGATCAGCTCGGAGTGGGCACGGAGTTCCACGACGTCGCCGGACCGGAATTGCGAAAGGTGGCCTGGATGAACGCGACCTCGACCACGATGGCGGATTTGCCCGCATGCGAAGTGGGGCCCTATCCCTATGGCCGGGCGCTCGGTCGCGACCGCCTCGACACGCTATTGCTCGCACGTGCGCGCGAATTGGGTGTCTCGGTCCTGCAGCCGGCCAAGGTTCGGGAAATTCAGGGATCGATCGGCGGGTTTTGCGCGGAAATCGACGGCGGACGGTCCGTGCCGCCGCGCACCGTGCGCGCGACCATCGTCATCGATGCGCATGGATCCTGGGAAATGGGCGCCGACTCGGTCCGTGCTCCACCAAGCCCGGCGGATCTGTTCGCCTTCAAGGCAACCTATCTCGGCGCGTCTCTGGAACGGGGAGTACTGCCGGTGCTCTCTCTTGACGGAGGGTACGGGGGCATCGTGACCGCGGACCACGGGCGCACGACCTTGGCGTGTTGTATTCGTCGCGACACGCTGCACGGCCTTCGTAGTTTCTTCCCCCATCGGTCCGCCGGCGCGGCCGTCGAGACCTATCTCTGGCGGTCCTGCCGTGGCATCCGGGAGGCATTACGCAACGCACGTCTCGAGGGCCCCTGGCTTGCGGTGGGTCCGGTGCGGCCCGGCATACGGCCGAGGGCGGAGCGCGGCCGGTTCCGGGTGGGCAACGCCGCGGGTGAAGCGCATCCGCTGATCGGCGAGGGGATCAGCATGGCGCTGCAGTCCTCGTTTCTGCTTGCACATCAACTGTGGCGGCAGCCGGCGGCAACGATCGATGCGCGGCGCGCGGACGCGCTGCAGAGATCCTATATCGAGGCATGGCGGCAGGCATTCGGCCCGCGCCTGCGGTTCGCGAACGCGTTCGCGCACGTTGTCATGCGGCCATTCGCCGCCGCGCCGGTCGGCGCCCTGTTGCGGTGCGGGCCGTCCTTGCTGACCCAGGTGGCGCGCTTCGCCGGCAAGGCGCGCCACGCGGTCGTTCCACTCCAAAGAGCTGCGGAGGGCTGATGGACACGCTCGCAACACTGCAGGACATTCTGGTGCAGGAATTTTGCATATCGCGCGACCAATTGACCCCCGCGGCGCAGCTCAGCAATCTGGGCATTGATTCTCTCGATGTGCTGCAACTGCTGTTCAAGGTGGAAGACACCTACGGGATCGCCATCAAGGACGACACGCCGGGCGACCTGGCGACCATCGGGGAGGTGGTCATCTACATCGATGGATTGCTGGCTCGTCCCGCGGATGCCACCGCCGGCGGCGAGCCGCCTCCGCGGCAGCCCGCGCATCCCTCGTCATGACCCCTCGCCGCGTCGCAATCACGGGATTGGGCGTGGTTGCGCCGCTCGGCAATTCCGTCGATGAGTTGTTCGAAAATTTGACCGCGGGGCGCTCCGGCATCAGGCGGCTCTCGGCTCCATTTCCCGCCGGCCGGAAATCGCCCATCGGTGCCCAGGTGGATTTCGACGGCACGGCGCATTTCGCCGCATCGCGGTTACGCATGCTGGATCGCGTCAGTCAACTCGCGCTGGTCGCGACGGCGCAGGCGATCGCGCATGCAAAGCTCGATCTGGCCCTGGAGCGACCCGAGCGTTGCGGTGTCTTCGTAGGGACGGCCATGGGCGGGGCGCAGACCACCGATGACGGGTATCGCGCGCTCTATGAGCAGCCGCCCGATCGCATCAAGCCCTATAGCGTATTGGCCGCGATGACCAACGCGCCGGCGTCCTGGATCGGCATCGACTTCGGGCTTTGCGGGCCCAACGTGACCTACTCGACGGCGTGTTCCTCTTCGGCGGTGGCCATCGGCGAAGCCGCGCGCCGGATTCGCACCGGCGACGCGGACGTCATGATCGCCGGCGGCGCGGAGGCGCCGCTCACGTTCGGAGTTCTGTGCGCGTGGGAGGCGATGCGCGTTTTGGCAACCGAGGATCCGCAGGATCCGTCGGCATCGTGCCGTCCATTCGCCCGCAACAGAACCGGTTTGGTGCTTGCCGAGGGCGCCGCCTTCGTCGTGCTCGAAGAACACGACCGAGCGGTCGAACGCGGCGCGGCGATTCTTGCCGAGCTCTGCGGGTACGGCCTTGCCACCGATTCGACGCATATCACCCGTCCCTCCGTTGCCGGGCAGGCCCGCGCGATGCAAGCGGCGCTCGAGTCGGCCGGGTTTGGCCAAGAAGCGATCGACTACGTCAACGTGCACGGGACGGGGACGGTGCAAAACGATGTCGTGGAGACCGCGGCCTTGAAGAGCGTATTCGGCAAGCGCGCTTACTCGATACCCGTCAGTTCCACCAAGTCAATGCACGGTCATCTGCTGGGCGCGGCCGGAGCGCTCGAATTGGTGATCGCCGTCCAGAGCATGTCACGCGGGATCGTGCCCCCGACCATGCACCTCGATGCGCCCGAGCCGGCGTGTGACCTGGATTACGTCGCGGGCAGATGCCGAACCGGAGTGCAGATGCGCGCCGTGATGTCGAATTCCTTCGCCTTCGGCGGCACCAATGCCGTGTTGATCGCCACCCGGGTTCATTGACTGCAAGCACGAAAAAGGCCGGACGCGGCGCCGCTCGAGACGGGGCTGCTTCCCATCGATCCGGCCGATATACTGAATCACCCTGAAGGAGAGTTTTTCGATGACCAGCCTGTTCGACCGAATCACCATCGGTGCGATCGATGCACCCAATCGCATCATGATGGCGCCCCTCACGCGCGGGCGGGCAACTCGCGGTCATGTCCCTACGCCCCTCATGGGCGAGTATTACCGCCAGCGCGCATCGGCCGGCTTGATCATCTCCGAGGCCACCGGCATCACCCAGGAAGGTTTGGGCTGGCCCAACGCCCCGGGACTCTGGTCCGAGGAACAGGTGGCCGGCTGGAAGCCGGTCGTGAGCGCGGTTCACGAGGCGGGCGGACGCATCGTCGCGCAGCTCTGGCACATGGGACGGCTGGTCCACCCCGACTTTCTCGGCGGCGCGCAGCCGGTGTCCGCCTCGGCCACCACCGCCCCCGGACACGCCCACACCTACGGAGGCTCCAAGCCGTACGCCGAGGCGCTGGCGCTCGATCTGCCGGATATCGGGCGGCTCATCGAGGACTACCGGCGTGCCGCCGAGCACGCGATCGAGGCCGGGTTCGACGGCGTGCAACTGCATGCCGCAAACGGCTACCTCATCGACCAATTCCTGCGCGACGGCACCAATCGGCGCACGGACGGCTACGGGGGCTGCATCGAGAACCGCATCCGCCTGCTGATCGAGGTGACCAAGGCGCTGATCGGCGTGGCCGGCGCCGATCGGACCGGGGTGCGGCTGTCCCCCAACGACGACCCGCAGGGGTGCAGCGACAGCAATTCGGAGCCGCTGTTCGTCCAGGCCGTCACGGCGTTGAGCGGCCTGCGGATAGCGTTCCTGGAGATGCGTGCATCGCGACCGGAAAGCACGTTCCGGCCTGCAACCCGGCAGCTCGTCCCGTCGATTCGCCGCGTGTTCCACGGCACGCTGATCCTGAATTCGGATTATTCGCTGGATGATGCCGCGCAGGCACTGCATGTGGGGGAGGCCGACGCAATCGCGTTCGGCCGGCCGTTTCTGGCGAATCCCGATTTGCCGGCGCGGCTCGCGAAACGCGCTGCGCTCAATGTGCCGAACGCCGCGACGTTTTACACGCCGGGGGCCGCGGGATATACGGACTATCCGGCCCTGAGCTAGCGGATTCCAATTGCACGCCGCGCGATGGAGTACGATCATTCGCTGCGCCACTTTTCAGATCGCCTCAATGATCAAGTTCCTCTCGCGCTGGCCGTTCTGGGCGCTCTACGCTTTCTCCGCCTTCCTCTACTTCCTCGCCTACCACGTGGTGCGGCACCGCCGCCGAGTGATCCGCGACCAGCTCGCCAAGGTGTTCCCCGAATTGCCCCAGGCCGCGCGGGAGGCCATTCACCGGCGGTTTCTCCACAACTTCTGCGACATGATCGTGGAGATCCTCAAATCCGCGACCATGGCTCCGGCGGCGCTCGCCGCCCGCGTGCGGGTGTCGAACATCGAGGTCGCGAGCAACCACCTGGACGGCGGCCGTTCGGTGCTGTTCGTGACCTCGCATCTGTGCAACTGGGAGTGGCTGCTGCAGGGCATGTCGCTGCATCTGAAGTACCCGGTCGACGCCGCCTACAAGCCCCTGCACGACGCCTGGGCCGAGCGGCTGATGCTCGAGATCCGCTCGCGCTTCGGGGCGCGCATGGTGCCGGCCAAGGAACTGCTGCCGGATTTCATCAAGCGGCGCGGCGTGGTGCGGGCGGTGGCGATGAATGCCGATCAGGCGCCGGTGTCCACCGACAAGCGGCATTGGACCACCTTCCTCGGCCACGACACCGCGTTCTACGTGGGTGCCGAGCAGATCGCGCGCTCGATGCGCCTGCCGCTGATCTACGCCGTCATGCGCCGCGAGCGGCGCGGCCATTATGCGGTGCAGCTGCGCGAGCTGTGGGACGGGCGCAGCCCGGTCGAGCCCGGCGAGCTCACCGAGCGCTATGCGCGGGCCTGCGAGGCGGATGTGCTCGCGAGCCCGGCCGACTGGCTGTGGTCGTACCGCCGCTGGCGCCTGCAAAAGCCCTTGTACGGAGGCGCCTGACCGGTCCCGCGGACCGCCAAGGCCGCGTCAGCGCGGCGGCGCGGCGGCGAGCTTCTTCTCGATGTGTTGCGCGAGCTCGGCGATCGTCGGGTGATCGAACAGCTCGGTCAAGTCGATCAGTCCCGGGAATTCCCGGTCGATGTTCTCGTGAATCTCGATCAGCTTCAGCGAGCTGGCGCCGATCTCGAACAGATTGTCATCGAGCTCGATGCGCTTGCCCGGCAGCGCCGCCTCGCAGATGCCCTGCAGCCGGGACTCGAGTTGCGAGCCGGTCACCGATGCGCCGCCGCCGCCGGCCGCGCGCAGGGCCGCGAGCTCGCGCAGTTCCGCGTCGAATTCGCCGTCGAGGTGCGCCTGCGCGAGCAGATGCCGCTGCACCTTGCCGCTCGTGGTCTTCGGGATGCGCTTGACCGGCACCACCTCGTCGACCTCGAGACCGGTGTGCTCGTTGATCAGGCGTGCGACCGCCGCGGCGGTGGGCAGGAAAGCCGCCATGTCGCTCCGATGCAGCACGAACACCACCAGCTGTTCGCCCTGCGCGCCGGGTTTGGCGACGCCCGCGGCCACCACTTTGTTGAGGTCGAGGCCGGGCGCGCGCTGCGCGATGTTCTCGAGATCGTAGGGATAGTAGTTCTGGCCGTTGACGAACAGGATCTCCTTGGAGCGGCCGGCGATGTACAGCGATCCCTCGTGCAGGAAGCCGAGGTCCCCCGTGTCCACCCAGCCGTCGGCGCGCACCGCGGCGGCCGTGGCCTCGGGGTCGGCGAAATACCCGCGGGTGACGTTCGCGCCACGAATCAAGATGTGGCCGACCAGGTCCTCGGCGAGCGGTGCTTGCGCCCCATCGACGATGGCGAGCTCGCTGTTCGGCACCACGGGGCCGACGCACATCAGCTCGAGCACGTTGCGCGAATCGGCGGGATTGAACTCGACGCGCGCGCCCACGCCGAGCCGGCGGCGGTCGACGCGCAGCCAGCGGTAGTCCACGCCGGGTGCGGGCAGGCTCACCGCGAGCGAGGCCTCCGCGAGGCCGTACACCGGATACATGGCGCTGCGCTTGAGGCCGGTGTGGGCGAGCTTCTGCATGAACTCGTTGGCGAGCTCCACCGAGATCGGTTCCGCGCCGTTGTAGATCAGCCGGATCGCGGACAGATCGGCATTCTCCAGGCGGCGCTCGCCCAGCACCTTGAGGAAATGCCGGTAGCCGAAGTTCGGCGAGCAGGTGATGGTGACGCGCTTTTTCGCCGCCGCCTGCAGCCACAGCAGCGGCCGGCGCACGAACAGGTCGGTGGGCATCAGGTTGATGTGCACCCGGTTCGCGAATTGAATGATGAAAAAGCCGATCAGGCCCATATCGTGGGTCAGGGGCATCCAGCTCAGGGAGACGTCCCGTTCGCAGAATCCGTCCACCGTGGTGGTGCCGGCGATGTTCGCGATCAGGTTACCGTGGGTGAGCATCACGCCCTTCGGCTCGCTGGTGGAGCCGGAGGAGAACTGGATGAAGGCCAGATCCTCCGGGGTGGGGCGGTAGAGCGC
>VFSW01004911.1_pt1 | contig 19910 bp, 16 predicted proteins | sample 5358111 | NCBI WGS metagenome assembly VFSW01 (sample SAMN11554181, study PRJNA540505) | mine drainage metagenome | isolation source: sediment from site ElyBrook_90M | place: USA: Ely Copper Mine, Vershire, VT | collected 2017 | reverse complement strand
CCGCCTGGCGGCCGGGGACAACGGCGCACCGAAACCGGCAAAACGAGTCACACTGCCGCATGCGTCGATTTAGCCTCCTGGTCGGCATCGTGCTCGCGTCGTCGGCCGCGGCGCCGGCGGCCGCGCCGCGCGCTGCGCTGCTCGCCGTGAAGCCTTACGGCGCGGGCGCGAGGGCAACGGCGACGCTCGAAATTCGCGCTTCGCGCGCTACGGTTTGGCGCGTACTCACGAGCTGCGCGGAAGCCGTGAAGATCGTCCCGGGGCTGCGCGACTGCGAAGTGCAGGCAACCGCCGCCGACGGTTCCTGGCAGCGAATTCGCCAGGTCGTGGATTATTCCTGGTACTTGCCTAAGATAAGCTATGTCGTCAGGGCAACCTACCGCAGGCCGGACCGCATCGATTTCGAAAGGACCGCCGGCGACCTGGCGATGTTGCGGGGCTACTGGGAGTTGCGCCGCGACGGCAATGCGACGGTGGCGCATTGCGTGCTGGATCTGGTGCCGGGGTTCTGGATGCCGGCCTGGATCGCGCGTTTGGCGCTCGAGCGCGAGTTGCCGCAAATGCTGGCCGCGCTTCGCCGCGAGGCGCAGGCGCGATGATCCGGCGCGCGTTCGCGGCGAGCGCGGCCTTAAAATTCGACCAAATTCGACAATGGGCCGCACTTTAGTATCCTAGCCGGCCGGCATTTGTATCCACGGACCACGGGATTGGAGCTTGGTGCGCAAACTGGTCGACAAACAATTCGAGCGCCGTCTCGCCGGACTGATCAATTCCGGCGAGCGGGCGGTTCTGCGCGGCGGCCGCAAAGGAGTCGAAAAGGAATCCCTGCGCGTGACGGCGGCCGGCAGCCTCGCCGCGAGCGCGCATCCCGCCGCGTTGGGGGCCGCGCTGACGAATTCGAATATCACGACGGATTTCTCCGAGGCGCTCATCGAACTGGTGACGCCGCCGTTCCAGCAATCGTGGGAATTACTGCAATACCTGTGCGACTTGCACCAATTCGTCTATCGCCATCTGGGCGAGGAACTGTTGTGGGCGACGAGCATGCCGTGCGCGATAGGCGGCGACGCGGAAATTCCGTTGGCGCGCTACGGCTCCTCGAACGTCGGGCGCATGAAGACGATTTATCGTCACGGCCTCGGTCTGCGTTACGGCCGCATGATGCAGGCGATATCCGGCGTGCATTTCAATTATTCCTTTCCGCCGCATTTGTGGGACGTGCTCGAATCAGTCAGCAAATCGCGAGGACCGCGCCAGGCCTTCGTCTCGGAGCAATACTTCTCCGTGCTGCGCAATTACCGCCGATTCGGCTGGCTGATTCTGTACTTGTTCGGCACATCGCCGGCGCTGTCCAAGAGCTTTTTCGGCGAGCGCAGCCATGGCTTGCAGACCTTGGACGCCGATACTCTCTATGAACCGTACGCAACCTCGCTGCGCATGAGCGACGTCGGCTACCGCAACAAGAATCAGGCCACGGTGAGCGTCTCCGTGAACAGCTTGGGCGAATATGTGCGCGATTTGTCGCGAGCTATCGCCACTCCGTTTGCGCCGTACCAGAAGCTCGGCGTCAAAGTGGGCGAGGAATACCGGCAATTGAGCGCCAACATTCTCCAAGTCGGCAATGAGTACTACAGCTTCATCCGGCCGAAGCGCGTCGCCCGATCCGCCGAGCGGCCGACGCAGGCGCTGGAGCGCGCCGGAGTCGAATATCTCGAAGTGCGTGCGCTCGACGTCAGCGCTTTCGATCCGGTCGGCGTCAACCAGAACAAGCTGCGTTTCCTGGAGGCGTTTCTCGCTTTGTGCCTGGTCCGGGACAGCGGGCCGATCGACCGATCGGAGCAGGATGCGCTGGACGCGAATCATCTTCTCGTCGCGCGGCGCGGGCGCTCGCCTGGATTGACCTTGATGCGCTCCGGCCGCGCCGTACCGTTGGTCGACTGGGCGCGCGAACTGCTCGAAGAGATGCAGGGCGTGAGCGAACTGTTGGACCATGGCGAACCGCAGCGGCCGTACAAGGCTGCGCTCGATCACCAGCGCGCGAAAGTCGAGGACGTCGCGCGGACCCCGTCGGCGCGCATGCTCGCCGAGATGCGACAAACGGGCGAGACTTTCGTAGAACTCGCGCAACGCATGTCCAAACTGCACAAAGACTATTTTCTCGAGCTATATCCGCCGAACGCAGGCCGGCTAGCGGAATTCGCGGCCTCGGCGGAGGAATCGCATGTTGCGCAACAGAAAATCGAGTCGTCCGACAAATTGGACTTCGATTCGTATCTCGCGCGCTATATGGCCGATTAGCGCAAATTTGACATAAGCCGGCGACGGCGGCATCGGGGATTCCCCGATGCATGAATTGGGTGAAACGGCTAATTTTTGCGCGAACTTGTGGCGCAATTCCTAGAGCGCGCCGCCGTACCCGCCTACGGTGCGCGCATGAACATCGTTCCTGGGTTGGCTGACGACTTGCCGGATTTGCCGCACCTGCGGCAACTCAAGTCCGGCTTTCACGGGCTGAAATTCGACCCGGAGCTGGAGCGAGAATTCAGGCGCAGCCGCCTGGACGAGATATTGGGCCACTTGCGCGTGAATCTGTGCCTTGCGATCACGATCGCGATCGCCTTCTCCGCGCTGGAGGCTTTGGTGCTCGGCCGCGACTTGGACCGGATCCCGAGCGAAATTCGCATTCTGGCGATCATGCCGCTGCTCCTGATCGTGCTCGCTGCGAGCTTCTCGCCGCGGCGCGACCTCGTTTACGCGCCGGCCGCGATCGCGGCGATGCTGATGTATGGGCTCAGTCAGGTCGTGATCCAGCTCGTCGCATCCGCGGGCGGCATCGAATTCCTGTTTCCGTGCATGATATTGACGACGATATTCATCTATTTAATGGCGGGGCTCACTTTCTACCAGGCGCTCGCGACGAACATGGTGGTGCTGTTCGCCTATCTTGCAGCCGGTACGGCGCTGCAATCGTCGGGCCCGGAATTCAGCTACGACGCGCTCGCGCTGGTGACTGCGAATCTGTTCGGCGCCTCGGTGGTCTATATGCACGAGAGGACCAGCCGAACGCGTTTCCTGGAAGCGAAGCTCCTCGGCGAGATGGTCGCACGCGACGGCCTCACCGGCATTCAGAACCGGCGCATGTTCGACCAGCACATCAAGCGCGTGTGGCAGCAGGCCGTGCGCGAGGAGGAACGCGTCGCCGTGCTGCTGGTCGACATCGACTGCTTCAAGAACTATAACGACCGCTACGGCCATCAAGCCGGGGACGAGTGCCTGCGCGCGGTCGCAACGTCCTTGAGCCAGAGCGCCCGGCGTCCGCTCGACTTCGCCGCGCGCTACGGCGGCGAGGAATTCGCAGTGGTGCTGTACGAAGCGAGCCGAGAGTACGTCGCCGAGGTGTTGACCCGCATTCAACGATCGATTGCGGAACTCAACATCCCGCACGAGGCTTCGACGGCGGCGACGCGGCTGACGGTCAGCATCGGCGCCGCATTCATCATGCCGACCGTCACCCGTACGCCGGAGGGGTTGATCCAGCTGGCGGACGAGGCCCTGTACAGCGCCAAGGAGCAGGGCCGCAACCGCGTCGTCGTCATGGAAGCGGAGTACCAAAATCTGAGGACCGGGCGCTTCGAGAAGCGCCGTACGCAGAGTTCCGGCTGAGAAGACGGACGCCCCCCGCCCCCGCGGGGCCATACGCTAGCGGTAGATCGCGACTTGCGGCTCGCCGCCCGCGCTCACCGCGGCGCGGAACATGCCTTCGGAATTGAAATCCATCGCAATGTGCCCGTGCCGGTCGATCGCGATGACGCCGCCTTCGCCGCCCAAGCCCGGCAGTTCGACATGCACGACCTCGTGCACCGCCGCGGCGAGGCTCTGCCCGCCGCAACGGACCCGCGCGCATATCTCGTGTGCCACGGCTGCGCGGATGAAAATTTCCCCGTGCCCCGTTGCCGATACCGCGCAGCAGCGGTTGTCGGCGTAAGTTCCCGCGCCGATGACCGGCGAGTCGCCGATGCGGTTGAAGCGCTTGCCCGTCATACCGCCGGTCGAGGTTGCGGCCGCGAGCGTGCCGTGCCGATCGAGTGCGACTGCGCCGACTGTGCCGACGTGTGAAATCGTCAGCGCCGACGGCTCGATGTCGCCGCTGCGGATGCGCTGCAGCTGCCGCCAGCGCTCGTCTGTATGGAAATAGCTTCTCGGCACGAGCGCGAACCCGCGGCTCAGCGCAAAATCCTCCGCGCCGGTTCCGTTCAGCATCACGTAGTCCGAATGCTCCATGACGGCGCGCGCGAGCTCGACCGGATTCTTGACGTGGCACACGCCGCAGACCGAGCCCGCGCGCAAGTTCGTGCCGTCCATGATCGCCGCGTCGAGTTCGTTGCGCCCGTCGTAGGTGAACACGGCGCCGCGCCCGGCATTGAATAAAGGGTTGTCCTCGAGCGCCGCCACCGCATGCATGACGGCATCCAGACTCTTGCCGCCCTGCTCCAGGATGGAGCGGCCGCCATCCAGCGCTTCGGCAAGTCCGAGGCGGTACTGCCGTTCGCGCTCCGCGGAAATTTCCGTGCGCGGCAGCGTGCCCGCACCGCCGTGAATCGCTATACCGAACACAACCGCACCTCGCTTTCCCTGGCCCGCCGCCCAGCCCAAGGCTATCATCTTTGCACCATGAACCCACTAGCGAAGAGCGTCTCGATACGCAGCCTATTGATCGCAAACCGCGGCGAAATCGCGATCCGCGTGATGCGCGCGGCGGCCGAACTCGGCATTCGCACGATCGCGATACATTCGCAGGAGGACCGCTTCTCGCTGCACCGAACGAAGGCCGACGAAAGCTATTTGGTCGGCGCCGGCAAGGGCCCGATCGAGGCCTATTTGGACATTCCCGACATCATCCGCATCGCCCTGGAGGCGAAGGCGGACGCGATTCACCCGGGCTATGGATTCCTGTCCGAGAGTCCTGAATTCGCCGAAGCTTGCGCCGCCGCGAATATCGTCTTCGTCGGACCGCTCCCCGCGACGATGCGCAGGCTCGGCAACAAAGTCGAGGCGCGCAACCTCGCCGTCAGCGCCGGCGTTGCGGTGATGCCGGCGACGCCGCCACTGCCGGGCGACGGCGCCCAAATCCTGGCTCTGGCGCGCGCGCTCGGCTTCCCGGTCATGCTGAAAGCGAGCTGGGGCGGCGGCGGTCGCGGCATGCGCATCGTCGAGTCCGAGGCCGCTTTGATCGAGACGGTCGCGGCGGCGCGGCGCGAAGCGAAGGCGGCTTTCGGCAAGGACGAGGTATATCTGGAGAAGTTGATCCGCCGTGCGCGGCACGTCGAAGTGCAGATCCTGGGCGATACGCACGGCAACCTGGTGCATCTCTACGAGCGCGATTGCACGGTGCAGCGGCGCAATCAAAAGGTCGTGGAGCGGGCGCCTGCGGCGTTTCTCTCCGACGCCGAGCGCAGCGATTTGTGCGAGGCGGCGCTCAAAATCGGCCGCGCAGTGAATTACCGCGCGGCCGGCACCGTGGAATTCCTCCAGGACGCGGACACCGGAAAATTCTATTTCATCGAAGTAAACCCGCGCATCCAGGTCGAGCACACGGTGACCGAATGCATAACGGGCATCGATCTCGTCAAGGCGCAGATCCGGATCGCCGCCGGTGCGCGCATCGGCACGCCGGAGAGCGGCGTTCCGCTGCAGAGGGACATCCGCGTCAATTCGCATGCCCTGCAGTGCCGCGTGACCACCGAGGATGCGGAGAACAATTTCGTGCCGGATTACGGCCGGATCACCGCGTATCGGAGCCCCGCGGGGTTCGGCATCCGCCTCGACGCCGGCACCGCGTACGCGGGCGCGATCATCACGCGATACTACGACTCCCTGCTCGTCAAAGTAACCGCGTGGTCGCCGACGCCGGAGGAGACCATCGCACGCATGCACCGCGCGCTCTGGGAGTTTCGCATCCGCGGCGTAGTCACCAACTTGCGCTTCCTCGACCAGCTGATCACGCACCCGCGCTTCGCCGGCGCCGACTATACGACGACCTTCATCGACGACACCCCGGAGCTGTTCCGCATACCGCACAAGCGCGACCGCGCGACCCGCCTGCTGAGTTTCATCGGCGACGTGATCGTCAACGGCAACCCGGAGGTGAGGGGGCGCAGCGCGCCGAAACACCCGGTGTTTCCGCGGCTGCCGCGCGCGCATCCAGCGCCGCCCGCGCCGGGAACGAAGCAGAAGTTCGACGAGTTGGGTGCGGAGAAATTCGCGGACTGGATGCTGCGCGAGAAGCGCGTATTGCTGACCGACACGAGCATGCGCGATGCGCACCAATCGCTGCTGGCGACCCGATTGCGCACGCACGACATGGCGGCGATCGCGCCGTATTACGCAAGTTTGCTGCCCAATCTCTTTTCGGTCGAATGCTGGGGCGGCGCCACGTTCGACGTCGCGATGAGGTTCCTGCGGGAAGACCCTTGGGAGCGTCTCGCCGAGTTCCGTGCGGGGATGCCGAATTTGCTGCTGCAAATGCTGCTGCGCTCGGCGAACGCCGTCGGCTACACGAACTACCCGGACAACGTCGTGCGCTACTTCGTCGAGCAGGCCGCCGCGGCTGGCATCGACGTGTTCCGCGTATTCGATTGCCTGAATTGGACCGAGAACATGCGCGTTGCCGTCGAGGCAGTGCGCCGCACCGGGCGCCTCTGCGAGACGGCGATTTGCTACACGGGCAACCTGTCGAACCCGCGGCAGACGAAATACGACCTCCAATACTACATCCGGCTCGCGCGGGAACTGAAGGCGATGGGAGCCCATGTCCTCGGCATCAAAGACATGGCGGGCCTGTGCCAGCCGCGGGCCGCCGCCACGCTCGTCAAGGCGCTCAAGGAGGAAATCGGGCTGCCGGTCCACTTTCACACCCACGACACGAGCGGCATCGCGGCCGCGAGCGTGTTGGCCGCGATCGAGGCGGGCGCCGATGCGGTGGACGGCGCGATCGATGCCTTGTCGGGGTTGACCTCGCAGCCGAATCTTGGATCGATCGTCGAATCGTTGCGCCACGGCCCGCGCGACAGCGGCGTCGACGCCGACGGCCTGCGGCTGATTTCATCGTATTGGGAACAGGTGCGCCGCGGCTATGTCGCGTTCGAGAGCGACATACGCGCCGGCGCTTCCGAAGTGTACTTGCACGGCATGCCCGGCGGGCAATATACGAATTTACGCGAGCAGGCGCGCTCGCTCGGCATCGAGGAGCATCGCTGGCATGAAGTCGCACTTGCGTACGCCGACGTCAATGAAATGTTCGGCGACATCGTCAAGGTGACGCCGACCTCGAAAGTCGTCGGCGATCTGGCGATCATGATGATCACGAGCGGCTTGAGCCGCGCGGCGATACTCGATCCGGACACGGAAGTCGCGTTTCCGGAATCGGTGGTGCAGCTGTTTCACGGCGATCTAGGGCAGCCCGTCGGCGGATTTCCGCAAGCGCTGCAGCGGAAGATTCTGCAAGGCAGGGAGCCGCTGCGCACCCGCCCCGGAGATCGCTTGCCGCCCGCGGACTTGGACGCCGCGCGCGCTGCGATAAAGCGGAATATGGGCCGCGCGGCGACCGATTTGGAACTCGCGTCGTATTTGATGTATCCGAAGGTATTCGTCGACTACGCGGCCGATCGCGTGAAATTCGGCGACGTCAGCACTCTGCCGACGGCGGTATTTTTCTACGGCATGGAATCCGGCCAGGAGATCAATATCGAGCTGGAGCGCGGCAAGACCCTGATCGTCCGCTACGTGACGACGAGCGATCCGCACGAGGACGGAACGCGAACGGTGTTCTTCGAACTCAACGGCCAACCGCGGCCGATTCGCGTGCCGGACCGCAGCCAGGTCGCGCTGCGGCCGCCACGCCGCAAGGCCGAGGCGGACCATGCGGATCACGTCGGTGCGCCGATGCCGGGCGCGGTGGCGACCGTGCCCGTGCACGCGGGTCAGGCGGTGAGGCGCGGCGAGATCCTCATGATCATCGAGGCGATGAAGATGGAGACCGCGGTCCGCGCCGAACGCGACGCGACCATCAAGGAAATCCTCGTGCACCCCGGCCAACAGATCGATACGAAGGATCTGCTGATCGTGTTCGCTTGATCAAACCGCGGCTTTCAGGTCGACGCGCGCGTCGCCGACTTTCGACGGATCGAGGCGCACGCGGGCATCGATCAGCTTGCGGGCGGCCATGTAGCTCTTCGAATCGTCGACGGCCTCCAGCGCGATCAATTCGCGGTTCCTCAAATAGCAAACGCTGAAGCCTCCGGTCGCGGGATCGGCGCGCAACAACCGCTGATCGTGGCCGGACGACAGCCCGACTATCAACAATTTGTGCTCGTATTGGTCCGACCAGAACCACGGCACGCGGTCGTAGACGATTCCCCGGTCCAGCATGTTGAGCGCAGCCGCCTTCGCTTGCTCGAATGCATTGTCGACCGATTCGAGCCGCACTCGCACGCCGTAGTGCGGCGAGGGGAAGTTCGTGCAGTCGCCGGCCGCGAAAATGGCCGGGTCGGCGGTGCGGCAATATTCGTCGACGAGGATGCCGTCGCCGACCGGCAGGCCCGCGTCGGCCGCCAGGGCCGTAACCGGCACCGAGCCGACGCCGACGAGCACGAGATCCGCATCGTAACGGCGCCCGTCCGCGCAAACGACCCGCTCGACCCGAGCGGCTCCCTCGAGCGCGGCGACGGCGGTTGCGCAGACGATCTCGACGCCGTGGGTCCGATGCGCGGCCGTGAAGAAGTCCGAAACCTCGGGAGCGACGACCCGGCTCATGACGCGATCGGTCATTTCCAGCACCGTGACTTCGCAGCCGAGGCGTCGGAAGGTCGCCGCCGCTTCGAGTCCGATATAGCCGCCGCCGATGACGACGGCGCGGGCGCCCGGCTCGATGTCGCGCCTCAACGAGGAGGCATCGGCGAGCGTGCGCAAATGGTGAATCCCGGCAAGATCCGCGCCCGGGCAAGCGAGGCGCCGCGGCGCGGCGCCGAGGCACAGCAACAGAGCGTCAAATGGGAGAATCGCGCCGCTTTCGAGCGCAACCGTCCGAGACGCGGCGTCGATCCGCACGGCGCGCGAACCCAGCAGCAATTCTACCGCGTGCTCCTCATAGAAGGAGCGGTGGCGAAGCGGCAGCCGCTCGGCGGCCAGTTCGCCGGAAAGAAATTTTTTCGACAGCGGCGGCCTTTGGTACGGCAATTGCGCCTCGTCCCCGACCAAGATCAGGCGGCCCGCGAAGCCCTCCTTGCGCAGGGTGTCGACCGCCTGTGCGCCGGCTTGGCCGCCCCCGATGATCACAATCGTGGATTTCATCGAATCCCCGCTGAAGAACGGCTAAAAAGCGGCCCGCGCGGCCGGCCGCTCCGGGCCCGTGCACCATCGCGGGGCAGCGGCGGCCCTATGCGCGTCGTGCTGCGTGCGTACAATAGTAATAATATTCTCTGGTCGACCCATAATATTCCTCGGAGAACGGGATGAAACTGATCACCGCCATTATCAAACCCTTCAAGCTCGATGACGTTCGCGCTGCGCTATCGGAGATTGGAGTTTCCGGCATGACCGTGACCGAGGTAAAAGGATTCGGACGCCAGCGGGGCCACACCGAACTATATCGCGGCGCGGAGTACGTCGTGGATTTCGTGCCGAAGACCCGCATCGAGGTGGCCGTGCAGAACGAATTGGTCGATCAAGTCATGGAGGCCATCGTCGGCGCGGCGAAGACCGGCAAGGTCGGTGACGGCAAGATATTCGTGACCGACCTTACGCGCGTCGTGCGAATCCGCACGGGAGAGACCGACAACGCCGCGTTGTAGCGGCGGGTGGACGGAGAACCGCATCATTTCCCCGCCGACCGTAGGCCGCGGGAAGCATGGACGCAGAATCCTGTCCGCCGGCGTCCGCTTGCTCGTGTTGACGGCGCTCGCGGCGGGCCTGTCCGGGCGCGGCGTCGCCGCGAAATTCACGGATCTGCAGCATACGCGGATCGCAGAGCCGCGGCCGGCGAACCTGCCGAGCGACGCCGCGCTCGAAGCGAGCGGCGCGACCGTCGGCGCGATCGTCATCGATCCGAGGAACATTTTCGACGAGTCGGATCCGCGCGAGGACGTGGGATTGTTCCGGCTCGCCAACCGCCTTCACATCCGCACCCGGCGATCGACGATCGAGGCGCGACTCCTGTTCGCGACCGGGGAGAAATACAGCGCGCGCAAGCTTGCCGAGACCGAGCGCGGCCTGCGCCAGCTGCCGTACGTATACGATGCGCGCGTCGTTCCCGTGAAATACAAGGACGGACAGGTCGACATCCTGGTCGTCACCAAGGACGTTTGGACCTTGAACCCGGGAGTCTCGTTCAGCCGCGCCGGCGGCGCGAACAAATCGAGTTTCGAACTGCAGGATTCGAACTTTCTCGGATTGGGAAAGAATCTGCAATTCGCCCACGGCCGCAACGTCGACCGCAGCAGCAACACCTTTCAATGGGACGATCCCAACGTATTCGGCTCACGCTGGTCGGACGCGTTGGTTCTCGCCGAATCCAGCGACGGCCGCCAGCGCGGGTTTCAGGTCACGAGGCCCTTCTATGCGCTCGACACGCGCTGGAGCGTCAACGCGAGCGCACAGCGATACGATCGCACGGTCTCGCTGTACAGCTTAGGCTCGATCGCCGATCAATTCACCGACGATGAGCGCGCCTTTGAGCTGAGCGGCGGAATTTCCAAGGGCTTGCACAACGGCTGGACCCGGCGCTGGCTTGCCGGCATGCGCTATGACCGGAACCTGTTCCGCGCCGTGGCCGATGCGCTGCCCGCGACGCTGCCGCTGCCCGCCGACCGGACGCTCGCGTATCCGTTCGTCGGCTTCGATTTTTTGCAGGACGACTATCGGAAAACCGCCGACCTCAACCAGATCGGCCGGACCGAGGATCTGTATTTCGGCACCGAGGTGAGCGGCGAACTCGGATTCTCGGACGCATCGTTCGGCGCCCGCGAAAAGGCGATCATGCTCGCGGCGAAGGCGCGCAAGGGATTCCGATTCAACCGGCGCCAACAGATTTTTCTCACGACCGATTTCAGCACGCGGATCGAGCGCGGGCGCGTGCGCAACCTCATCGAAAACGGCGCCGCCAACTATTATTGGCGTTGGCAGCCGAATTGGGTGTTCTACACCGGCTTTAGCGGGACCACGACCCGTGCGCTCGACGCAGATACGCAGGTCCTGCTCGGCGGCGACAACGGGCTGCGCGGCTACCCGCTGCGCTACGAGGCGGGGACCGCGCGCGCGCTTCTCACCGTGGAACAGCGTTTCTATACCGACTGGTATCCGTTCCGGCTCGCGCGGGCCGGCGGCGCGATCTTTGCCGACGTCGGCCGCACCTGGGGGCACGGCGTCGTCGGCAACAGCGATGTGGGCTTGCTCAAGGACGTGGGGGTAGGCCTGCGTTTCGGCAACACGCGCTCAGGCCTGGGCAATGTGCTGCACATCGATTTCGCCTTTCCGCTCAACGTCGGCGCCGGCGTCAGCAAATTCCAGCTCCTGGTCCAAACGATGCAGAGCTTCTAGGCGTCGGTTTTCTTCCGCCGCTTCGCGATGAGCCACAGAAAGCCGATGCAGACGGCGAAATTCAGCACCCACCAGAGTAGCTGCCGCAAACCGCCCTTGCCGGAATCCTCGTTCGCGCCGGCCTGCGCGGGGATTTGCATGGTTCCGTCGAGGCTCTCGTCGCCGCCGGCGTAAGCGACTTTGAATGCGACCGCCGCGGACCCCGGTAGCCGCAACGCTTGCGCTTTGAAGGAATAGCCGCCGTCGAGTGCCGCCATCGTCGCGTAGGTCTTGCCGCGAAACGTCACCGCCACCACGGCGTTCGGTACCGGCGCATTGTCGAGCAGCCGGCTCAGATGGATGTCCATCGTGTCGCCGCGCACTAGTCCGACGGCGAAGAAATGGGCCGATCGGGCCTCGACGCGCGCCGCAGCGGCGGTCTCGGCCGCGAACGCGCCGCCCACGGCCGCCAAGGCAAGGACGCCGCCGAGAAGGACGGCGCAGAGCCTCCTCAAAGCAAAAACCCCCAAATTCCCATGATCGTCCCGGCGAGGCTCGCGAGCACGCCGAATATTGGGAAAAAACTCTTGCGGGCGAGGAAATACAGGGAGCAGAGCACGAGGCCGAGCTCGAGTAGCCCTTCGCCGATGTCGAAGCGCAGCGCGCGGCTCTCCTCGAGCTTCGCTTCCGCGTCCCTGGCCTGCGCCTCCTTCATGATCTTGCGCGCGTCGCTGCCGTAATGGTCGCGCGCGGCCTCCAATTTGCGCACGGCCGCGGCGGTCCTGTCCGAATCCGGCGCGAGCGCCTGCATCGTGGTCAATGCGACGTCAGACGTGCCTTCGCGAATCTTCTTCGCTTGGTAATAGCTCCACTGGTCGTTCGCTTCGGTCTTGTGAATGACGGCGTTGGTGTGCGCGCGATGCGAGGCGATCGTGGCGACCGAAAGAAAGATCCCGACGACGCCGACGAGTATGCCGACGCGGCGCGTACCCGGATCCGCCGCGTGCTCCGGTTTTACCTCTATCTCAGTCATCGCGCGGACCGGCCATTCATTTGAGCGCGTGCAATCGCGGGTTCGCGCGGGAAATTCCGAGCACGCCGCTGCGCACGACCTCGACGACCTCGCCGAACGCGCCGATATTCGCGATGAACTCGCCTATCTCGTGCTCCGTGCCGGCGAGTTCCACGACGAAGCTCGCAGGAGTCGCCGACAGCACCTTGCCGCCGGCGCGTCGCACCGCGCCGTGCGCCGCTTCCAGCTGGCCGGGGCCGATCTGCAGCTTGATCAGCATCAGTTCGCGCGCCAAATGGTCGCCGCCGGTCATGTCCTCGACCACGACGACGTCGACGAGCTTCAGGAGTTGCGCGTTGATTTGCGCGATCACGGAATCCGAGCCGCTCGTCACGAGCGTGAGCCGCGAGACGGTCGGGTCGTTGGTCGCCGCGACCGAGAGCGACTCGATGTTGTAGCCGCGGCTCGAAATGAGGCCGGTCACACGCGTGAGCGCGCCGGCTTCGTTCTGCAGCAGAATGGCGATCAGATGGCGCATGGCGAGTTAAGCATAAGGGACTGTGGCACTTGGGCGCCAGGGCAAGAACTGCTAGTCTTTAAACGGTGAAAGAACGTTACGAAATATTTAAGGAAGCGGTGCATGCGCGGGCCGGCGCCAGCATGACAGGCGCCGAGATGCTCGTCCAAGTCCTCGTCGACGAGGGTACGGACATCGTTTTCGGCTACAGCGGCGGCGCCATTTTGCCCATCTATGACGCCGTCTTCTGCCATAACCAGGAGCACGACGGCGCGATGCCGCTGATCGTCCCCGCGAACGAGCAGGGCGCGGCGTTCATGGCGGCGGGCTATGCGCGTGCGAGCGGCCGCGTCGGCGTCGCGCTCGTCACTTCGGGGCCGGGCGCGACGAACACGGTCACGCCGGTGCGCGACTGCATGGCCGATTCCGTGCCGATCGTCGTGATCTGCGGCCAGGTGCCGACCGGCGCGATCGGCACGGACGCATTCCAAGAGGCTCCGGTGCCGAGCATCATGGGCGCCGTCGCCAAGCACGTTTTCCTCGTCACGGATCCCGAAAAACTCGAGGCGACCGTGCGCACCGCGTTCGAGATCGCGCGCACCGGGCGGCCGGGCCCCGTGGTACTCGACATTCCGAAGGACGTGCAGAACTGGAAGGGCGTGTTCCACGGATCCGGGCGCCTGCCGATACCGGGTTATCGCCAGCGGATGAACCGCATCCGCGCGGCCAAGGTGCCGGAGGCGGCGTGCGCCATGCTGTTCGAGGCGCTCGCGGCCGCGAACCGGCCGCTGATTTACGCCGGTGGCGGGGTCATCAACGCCGGCGCCGCCCCCGCGCTGCGGGATTTCGTCGAGGAATTCCAAATCCCCGTGGTGACGACCTTGATGGGCATCGGTGCGGTGAACACGACCGACCGGCTGTCGATGCGCATGCTCGGCATGCACGGCGCGGCGTATGCGAACTACGCGGTCGATGATTGCGACCTGCTCCTCGCGATCGGCGCGCGCTTCGACGACCGCGTCGCGGGGAATCCGCCGAAATTCGCCGCGAACGCGAAATTCATCGCCCATTTCGACATAGACGGCTCCGAGATAAACAAGGTCAAGCGCGTCGATTGGAGCCACGTCGGCTTGGTGCCCGACGCGCTCGCGACGCTCGCGGATTATGGCAGGCGCATACCCTTCAAGCGCGATTGGTCGGCGTGGCATGCGCATTGCGACGAGCTGCGCGCGAAATACGCGATGAACTACGACCGCGACAGCGCGCTGATCCAGCCGCATTACGTGATCGAAGAAATAAATCGGCTGACGCGCGGCGATGCGCTCATCACCACCGGCGTCGGCCAGCATCAAATGTGGGCGGCCCAATATTTCGATTTTCGCAGCCCGCGCCTCTGGCTCACTTCCGGCAGCATGGGCACGATGGGCTTCGGCTTGCCTGCGGCCATCGGCGCGCAATTCGCCGATCGAGGCCGCTTGGTCATCGACGTCGACGGGGACGCGAGTATCCGCATGAATATCGGCGAGCTCGAGACCGTGACCACTTACGATTTGCCGATCAAAATCGTCGTGCTCAACAATTGCGGCGACGGCATGGTCAAGCAATGGCAGAAACTGTTCTTCAAGGGCCGCCTCAGCGCGAGCGACAAAAGCTTGCATAAAAAGGACTTCGTCAAGGCCGCGCTCGCCGACGGCTTCAAGCACGTGGTGCGCCTGGAGCGCAAGATCGATGCAGCGCGCATCATCGAAGAGTTCGTCCGCTACCCGGGACCCGCGTTCCTGGAAGTCATGATCGATCCCGACGCGGGCGTATACCCGATGGTCGGCCCGGGGCAGGCCTACGACGAGATGATCACCGGCGATCACATCGCCTCAAGAACCAAAGTCACGATCACCCCGCCCGGCGCCTCGGAAATGTTCTAGCGCCGTCCGCGCCCGGCCGGGCCCTACCACGCGCCGACGTTCGGCATCGACGACCAGGGCTCCGCGGGCGCGAGCGCCGCGCCCTTTTGCAGCAGCTCGACCGAGATTTGATCGGGAGAGCGCACGAACGCCATGCGGCCGTCGCGCGGCGGCCGGTTGATCGTCACCGCGTGCTCCTCGAGGCGCCGGCAAGCGGCGTAAATGTCATCGACCTCGTAGGCGAGATGGCCGAAATTGCGGCCCCCGGCGTAGCCTTCCGGGTCCCAATTGTGGGTCAATTCGATTTGGGCGTGCTCGTCGCCGGGCGCCGCCAAAAACACCAGCGTGAAGCGCCCTTGCGGGTAGTCGCGGCGAGACAGGAGCATGAGCCCGAGCGCGTCGCGATAAAAGCGCAAGGATTGTTCGATGTCCGTCACTCGAACCATCGTATGCAAATATTTCATCTCTGCGCGCCCCCCGAGAATTGGATTTTGAACCCGCCGAGCAGATTAGCGCAAGCGGCCGAGAGTGTTCGGCATGTATCGTCTCAAGCGCCGGATGTTGTAGGCCTGTCACAAAATTGCGACAAATTTGACATCATGCGGAAAAGCTTGATTAGAAGATCTTAACCTTCGAAAAGTATTGGACTTATTTTTCGATTATGCTATCGTCGGAGCGTCCAGGGATCGGACGAAATGTTGTTCACGTTACCTTGGTACAACAGGTGACGGAATTTTAGAAAGGTTGGGCGCACGGTCACTTTTGTGCGGCGCATCTTCCGCCTACGGACGTGTAGGGTTATTACCCGACACCTGTTCCACTCGAATCCCCGGCTTGCCCGGGGATACTTTTAATCACGCTCCGTTTTCCCCGGCGCGATTCGCTGCCATCGGCGCCGGGTTGGTCCAAACCTGCGCCCGTGCGCCCGTCACGCGGCGGCCGTATTGGCCGCATCCGCTGACGCCTCTACCCGCAAGCGCCGGTGCATGATCGGACTCGTCGTCGTGTATTGAAGGCGCACCTTTTCTCCGGGCGATAAGTGTTCCTTCGCCGCGAACGCCGCCAACGCCGCTTCGTGGAATCCGGACAGAATCAGTTTCTTCTTGCCGGGATAGGTGTTGATGTCGCCGACGGCGAAGATGCCCGGAACCGAGGTCTCGAAACGCGCTGTGTCGACTTTCAAAGCCTTGCGCTCGAGTTCCAAGCCCCACTCCGCGATCGGGCCCAATTTCGGATGCAAGCCGAAGAATGCGAGGACTTGATCCGCCGCGACCCGACGCGTGAGTCCATCGCCGCAGACTACGCGCACGCCGACGAGCTTGCCGTCCGCGTGATCCAGGGCTTGCACATTACCTGTCATGATGTCGGCCCGGCCTTGTTCCTGCAGCTGGCGCAGCTTCTCGACGGTCGCGTGCGCCGCGCGAAACTCCGCGCGGCGATGCACGACGACGAGGCTCTTCGCCTCGTCGGCAAGTGCGATTGCCCAGTCGAGCGCCGAGTCCCCGCCCCCGCAAATGACGAGATCCAGGCCGGCGAACGCGCCCGGATCGCCGACCCGATAATGCAGCGCGTGGCCTTCGAATTGCGCCGCGCCCTCGACGTCGAGGCGACGTGGTTGGAATGCGCCTACGCCGGCGGCGACGATGACGACGCCGGCGTCGAACAGCGCGCCCGCCGACGTGCCGACGAGGAATCGGCCGGAAGGCTGGCGCTCGACCTTGGTGACCTCATGGCCATAGTGGAGGCCCGGAGAAAACGGCGCGATCTGCTCGAGCAGGCGCAGGGTCAGTTCTGCGCCGGTGCAGACAGGCACCGCGGGAATATCGTAAATCGGCTTATCCGGGTAGAGCTCGGTGCATTGCCCACCCGGCTGGCGCAGCGAATCGACCACCTGGGCCTTCAGCCCCAATAAACCCAATTCGAATACCTGGAAAAGGCCGACCGGCCCAGCGCCGACGATGACGGCGTCGGTCGCAACCGGGTGCGGTTGCGGAAATCTGGCAATCATGATCTGAAGAACCCTCGCGAAAATTCAAGCACTTGCCGACAATGCGGCCCCGGCGCCATTATGGAGCCAGTCGAGCTTGGACTGAAGCGAGACGACGTCGCCGACCAGCAACAGTGCCGGCGAGATGGGCCCGACCCGGGCGGATTCTGCAGCGATCGTGCGCAGCGTGGCCGTGATGACCCTCTGCGTCGGCGCAGTCCCCTGCGCGATGAGGGCCGCCGGCCGAGCGGGCGGCGCCCCATGGGCGATGAGGCTGGCGGCGATATGTTCTATGCGCGCGAGCCCCATGTAGAAAACGACCGTGTGGCCCGGCAGCGCGAGCGTGCGCCAATCGGGCTCCGCGCCGCCGTCATGCGCGGTGACGAAGGTCACGCCGTGCGCATGGCTGCGATGCGTCAACGGGATGCCGGCATAAGCGGCTGCGCCGAGCGCCGCCGTGATGCCGGGGATCACGCTTGCGCGCACGCCCGCGTGCGCGAGCGCTTCGAGTTCCTCGCCGCCGCGCCCGAACACGAACGGATCGCCCCCCTTTAGCCGCACGACGCGCTTGCCTTGCCGCGCATGCGCGATCAGCGCCGCGTTGATCGAATCCTGCGGCGTACTCGCGCGCCCGGAGGATTTCCCGACGCAAATCTTCACGGCATCGCGCCGCGCGAATTCCAGCACGCCATTCGACACCAGCCGGTCATGCAGGATGACGTCGGCGTCTTGCAGCGCGCGCAAGGCTTTCAAAGTCAATAGCTCCGGGTCCCCGGGGCCCGCACCGACCAGCACGACCTCGCCCGCGCAGCCCAGCGCGTGCGCCGGCAGCGACAGCAGCCGCTGCGCCACGGCGGTCGCGCCGCGGCGGTCGCCGTCGATGAAACGGCGCGCCGCGGGACCATCGACGACGGCCTCGAAGAAGCGCCTGCGCGCTGCGGCGCTGCGCAGTCGCTGTGCCGTGCTGCGCAGCTTGCCGAGCCAGAGCGCGAATTCTCCGAGGCGCTGCGGCATCATCGCCTCCAGCCGCTCGCGCAGGCGCCGCGCCAACACCGGCGCTGCGCCGCCGGTCGATACCGCGACCAATACCGGGTCGCGGTCGACGATCGCGGGCACGATGAAGCGCGAGGCCGCGCGGTCATCGACGACGTTGACGGGAATGCCGCGCCGGTCGCAGAGCTTCGCAATCCAGCGATTGAGCGCGCGGCGCTGCGTGGCGACGATCGCGAGGCGCATACCGGTGAGATCGTCCGGTATGAATTCGCGCTCGAACAGCGTGATCGATCCGCGCGCGGCGCGGGCGGCGATTTCCGGCCCCGCACGCTGCGCGACGACGGTGATCGCCGCTCCCGTGCGCTCGAGCAGGGAGAGCTTGCGCAGCGCGACCTCGCCGCCGCCGACGATCAGCGCCGCTTGGCCCTCGAGATCGAAAAATACCGGGAAGTAGCGCAACGATCGATCCTTGGCGAGCGACCCTGTGGGGTCACTCGTTCCCCGCAGCGAGCGCGATCTCGGGCAAGCCGTGCGCCGGGAACCGGCGCTGCGGATGCAGTCCGCATTCGCGCGAGTCCGGCCGCTCCCACCACCAGCGGCCGGCGCGCTCGTCTTCGCCGGCTTGCACCGCGCGGGTGCAGGGGGCGCAGCCGATGCTGGGAAATCCGCGGTCGTGCAGGCTGTTGTACGGCAGGCGCTTGCTACGGATGTATTCCCAGATGTCCGCCCCGCTCCAGTCGAGCAGCGGGCTGATCTTGTACAGGCCGTTGTTCCCGTCCCATTCGACCGGCCGCGCGCGCGCGCGGCTCGCCGGTTGTTCCCGCCGTATCCCGGGCCCCCAGGCGCGCGTTCCCGCGCTCGCGCGGGGGCACGGGGGGGCTTTGGGGGTCGCCCCGCAGCGCTGGCGCGGCTCGATGCCGGCGCGAAAGCCGTTGATTCCATGCCGCGAAGCCCAGGCCTCGAGCGCATCCGCGCGCGGATAATAGACCTTCAAGGAGCGGCCGTAGTGCTGCTGGATGCGCTCGATCAACTCGTAGGTTTCGGGGTATAGACGCCCGGTATCGATCGTGAAAATCTCGATTTCCGGGACATTGGTCCAGATCAGATCGGCGAGTACGATGGATTCCGCCCCCAAGCTGTTTGCGTAGCAGACATGCTCGTAGAGGGCGACCGCAGCGCGAAGCCGGGCGATGGATTGGGCCGCGAGGCCGGGAGTCTGGCGAGAGATTTCTGACACGGAGCCTCGTCGATGACATCATTCAGCGGGTGCCGAGACTATAGATGCGGCGCGCAGCGCGGCATACGAACAATCGCGCATGTGGACATGCCGAATCGTCATAGGCCGGTGCGCCGCGCTCGGGCGAGAATTTAGGCTCTTCAATGCAAAACGGTTCGGACCATGAAGCTGCAACAATTGCGTTATCTCGTCGCGGTCCATGAAAACGGCTTGAACATCACGGCTGCGGCCCGCCAACTTCACACCTCGCAGCCGGGCGTGAGCCGGCAGCTCAAGATGCTCGAGGAGGAACTCGGATTTCAGCTGTTCGAGCGCGCAGGCCGGTCGTTGACGCGCACGACCAGCGCCGGCGAGGAGATCGTCGCGCGCGCGACCAGCATTCTGCGCGAGATGCAGAACATCCGCCGTACGTCGCAGGAGTTGCGCAAGGCCGACGGCGGAACCTTGTCGATCGCGACGACCCATACGCAAGCGCGCTACGTGCTGCCGCCGGTGATCCGCGAGTTTCGCGCCAAATACCCGAAAGTGAGGCTCCACCTGCATCAAGGGACGTCCGAGCAAATCGCCGACCTGGTCGCGCGCGATCGCGTCGATTTCGCGATCGCGACCGGCTCGGACGAGCTGTTCCCGCATCTGGTGCGCCTGCCGGTTTACCGCTGGCACCGCGCGGTCGTCGTGCCGCGCGGCCACCC
>VFSW01004910.1_pt1 | contig 19915 bp, 20 predicted proteins | sample 5358111 | NCBI WGS metagenome assembly VFSW01 (sample SAMN11554181, study PRJNA540505) | mine drainage metagenome | isolation source: sediment from site ElyBrook_90M | place: USA: Ely Copper Mine, Vershire, VT | collected 2017 | reverse complement strand
GGGGACAACGTGTCCACGGCCGGGGCGATGGGCAAGGCCCTCTGCATCGAGCGGGTCCTGGCGGAGGTCCTGCCGGGGGACAAGGCAAAGGAGATCCGGCGTCTCCGCGAGGAGGGAGAGATCGTGGCGATGGTCGGGGACGGGATCAACGACGCCCCCGCGCTCACGGCCGCCGATATCGGGATCGCGATCGGCGCGGGGACGGACGTGGCGATCGAGGCTTCCGACATCACGCTGATGCGGGACGACCTTATGGGCGTGCCGCAGGCGATCCGCCTCTCCTTCGAGACGATGCGGACGATCCGCCAGAACCTCTTCTGGGCTTTCATCTACAACATCATCGGTATACCGATCGCGGCCGGCGTCCTCTACCCCTTCTGGGGGATCCTCCTCAACCCGGAGTTCGCCGCGGGGGCGATGGCGCTGAGTTCGGTTTCGGTCGTCAGCAACTCGCTCCGCCTGCGCGGGACATGGCGTCGCATCCGTGCGCGGGGCTGAGCCTGAGCGCCCGTCTCAACGCTCCTTCTCGAACTTGTCCTTGCCCGCCCCGCAGACGGGGCAGGACCACTGTGCCGGGAGATCCTCGAACGGGGTCCCCGGCTTGATCTTCCCATTCGCGTCGCCGATTTCCGGGTTGTAGATGTAGCCGCAGATCGTGCAGGCGTACCGCGCCGCCTTTGCGGCGGGGGCCGGGGGCTTCGGCCGCGCCTCTGCCTGGTACGTCGGTGCCGTCTTCGGGGCCTTGCCGCCCTTCACCGTGTGGTAGTAGGCGTAGGTCATCGGCTCCGCCTCGGCGTCGAGGGCGTCGCACCCCAGGACCCTGCCGAGAAAGAGCGTATGGCTGCCGCAGTCCATCTCCTTTATCACCTCCGCCTCGATGAAGGCGACGCAATTCTCGGTGACGATCGGGACGCCGGTGACGCCCGTCCGGATCGCGATGCCGTCGAGCTTGTCGAACTCCCGCCCGCACTTGAACCCGAACCTGCCGATCATCGTCGTGGGAGCGGTTTCCTCCAGGATGGAGACGACGAACTGCCGGCAGGACCGGATGCACTCATGGGTGTAGTTCTTTTTGTTGATGCTCACCGCCAGGGTGGGCGGGTCGGAGGTCACCTGGAAGACCGTGTTGGCGATCTGTCCGTTGAATTTTCCCGCCCCGCCGGAGGTGATCACGTACAGGCCATAGCTCAGTTTGTAGAATGCCGACTTGTTCATCGCCCCTCTCCTTAATCGCGTCTCCTCTCTCCAAAGATTCCCCGGCCGACCCGGACGATCGTCGATCCCTCCTCGACGGCGACGGCGTAATCGCCGGTCATCCCCATCGAGAGCTCCCGCATCTCCACGCCGGGAATCGCTTCGGCCGCGATCCGGTCCCGGAGCTCCCGCAGGGTCCGGAAATAGGGCCGCGCTTCTTCCGGGTCGTCGAACCAGGGGGGCATCGTCATGAACCCCCGGATCACCAGATTCTCCAGCGTCGCCGCGGTGCGGACCAGAGCGGGGGCGGCGTCGAGCGGGACGCCGCTTTTCGTCTCCTCCCCCGCAACGTTGACCTCGATCAGGACCGGCATGACCCTTCCGGCCGCCCGGGCGCGCCGGTCGAGCTCTGCGGCGAGCTCCATCCGGTCGACCGAATGGATCATGTCGAAGAGGTGGACCGCGTATTTCGCCTTGTTCGTTTGCAGATGGCCGATCAGGTGCCATTCGCTGGACTTTCCCAGCGCCTCGATCTTCCGCCTGGCCTCCTGGACGTAGTTTTCGCCGATGATATCCGCCCCGGCGCGGATCGCCTCGCCGATCCGCGCATCGTCCACGGTCTTGGTCACCGCCATCAGACGGATAGCCGACGGGGAGCGTTCCGCCCGGCAGGCCGCGTCTGCGATCCTCTCCCGGATAGATTGTATGTTCTCCGCGACGCTCATGATCGTTCTGCCGCAAAGGCGATTGCCGACAGGCCCCGGAGGGCGTCGACGACCTCGCAGAGGGGGAGACCCATGACGTTCGTGTAGGAGCCGCGGATCTCCTTGATAAAAAAAGCGCCCTGCCCCTGGACGGCGTAGGCGCCCGCCTTGTCGTAGGGCTCCTCCGAGGCAATGTACCAGGCCATCTCGTCTGACGCGATCTCCCGAAAGAGGACCGTCGACTCGATGACCTGACGGGTCAGGATTCCCTCGCCCCGCCCGGCGATGCTGAAACCCGTGAAGACTTCGTGCTCCCGGCCGCTCAGCTTTTCGAGCATCTCCCTTGCCTCGGGGGGCGATCCGGGTTTGCCGAGGACCTCTCGGTCGATGATCACGATCGTATCGGCGCCGAGGACCCAGGCATCGGGGTGAAGCCGGGCGATAGCGAGCGCCTTTTCCTCGGAGAGCCGAAGCGCGTGCTCCCGCGGGGTCTCGCCCCGGCGCTCGTCCTCGTTTATGCCGCTCGGCATCACCTCGAATGAGAGCCCCATGAGCTTCAGGAGTTCAATCCGGCGGGGTGAGGCGGAGGCCAGGATGAGCCTTCCCGAAATAGCGATTCCCATGCAGGTGTTCCTTTATGACAGGTTCTTGCGCTTCTTATAGAGGAACGGCCCACCACTGTCAAGCCGGCAGGAGTTCTGTCAGGGGGAGAGATATTTATCTTTCCGAATTGGTAGATCCCTCCTTCGAGAAAGGGAAATTGAGGCTTCCAAATGCCGTACTGACATCAGCCTTTCCCTCTATCTTATAAGGTAGATCGCCCCCGGTGAAAATAACCTTCAGGATTCCCCCCAAGTCTTTGAACCTTACATCGACAGGCACTTGCATCTGTGTTGTTAATGATGCGGGGATCAGGAGTTCATTCTTCAGGCGGCCGTTTCCGATTTCCTCATTCTTAAGGTAAATGGTGCATTCGAAAGATTTGAGTGTAAGGTCGAAACGGTTCGGATTTTGTACCTCGATATCAATGAAAAGATGCATCTCTGTGAAGGAACGGGGATTGATAATGACCCCGCGAAGGACAAAGGATGGCTTCTCCAATATCCAACTCAGGCAAGACATAAGCAAAATGGAGAAGGCACACAGGAACAGTATCCTATAATGAGTCCTTGCTTTCTGTGGATTCAATTTCAATTCTCCTGATTTCCCGCAACCCAGTAGCGAGTATTAATCCCCCCCGCCTTGACATACTGATCTTCAGGATGACTCGGTAGCATTGGCCGTTCAATCTTGTTTTATTTTTGCCTGCTATATTTCCCCATAACCCGGGCTTCGGAAAGGATATGTCCTTTCATTGCGCTTATAAGCTGCGCTTTCGTTACTCCCGGGTTCAGATCCAGCACGGCGTCGAGAGCGTACAGCTTGAAATAGTATCGGTGAATACCACTTGGAGGACAAGGACCGCCATAACCAATTCTTGGCCAATCGTTATTACCTTGTCTCATACCGTTTTTTGATTCTTTTTCGGGCTTAATGTTTTCATCAAGCTTCGTTATATTGGGCGGAATATTATAGATGACCCAATGAACCCATGTTCCCATAGGAGCATCAGGATCATCAGCAATCAGAGCAAGACTCTTCGTATGAGGAGGCAACTCCTTCCATTCCAGTGGTGGAGAGATATCTTGCCCATCACAGGTATATTTTGCGGGTATCATTTTGCCTTCTGTAAATGCTGAGCTGGTAATTTGCATTTTTTCTCCTCCTTTCGGCGCTGAGAAGGTGTCATGGTATGTGCAGAAGAAAACAATTGCAGACAGTAAGATGCTACCCCAGAGACGTTTCTTAATCATACCGCTATCCCTCAATGGATTCAAAGGATTGTTTATTTACCCAAAAACTTCTCCGAAAGTTCCCTATGCTTCCCCCCAGTTTCAATATAAACCTTTGCCAATGCTGAAAGAATAAGCCTGGACGAGGATCTCTGTTTTTGCATGATCTATTGTATCGATGATTGCTTCGGTGCAACACCCTTTTAAGCAATCCCGTTTAGGGATGAACAAAGATGGGTGGGAAAAAGATACTGATACCCGGCGGTGGAGGCGGTGCATAGATAACCGGCGGCGGGAGATAAACTCGTTGACTGTAGCCATAAGGCCGATAAACACGCCTGCCTCGCTCATACACATAGTGGCCGCGATCATTACCACGTCCTCTTTGCTCGTAACGGCCGTTGTTATGTTTTCCCCCCTTTATCTTTGCCGAGGGCCGGTGCCACGTTTGGACGAAAAAGGTTGACACCATCTTGGGAAAGGTCGCTCATTGTAAAGCCGTCACTGTAACAGCACACTAGATCTGGAACACCGCAGTGCCCCACGTGTAGCCGCTGCCGAAGACCGTCGCGAGGACGCGATCGCCCTTCTTGACCTTACCCTCGCGGCGCCAGTGGTCGATGGTGAGAGGCACAGCCGCGGCAGTCGTGTTGCCGTACATCTGGATGGTATTCAGGACCTTGTCGGGTGGGATCTTGGCGTACTGCATCACCGCCTCGTTGATTCGCAGGTTTGCTTGGTGGGGCACGAACCAGTCGATGTTGTCCCACCCGAGCCCCGTTGTGCTGAGCGCTTCCTGGGTCGCGAGGACCATGTGGCGAACGGCATTTAAGAAGACCTTCTTTCCGTTCATCTGGGGGTACTTGGCCAGGTTCTGGGTGCGGTCGCTGGCGTCATAAGCGATGTACGGGGCCTTCGCGATCTCGAAGATCTTGAGGTATAGGTCCCAGGCACCCGTGCCATCAGCGCCGAGCTTCGTGTACAGAATACCAGAGCGCGCATCGTCCGTCTCGGCGGCCCCAATCACCATCGCGCCGGCACCGTCGCCAAACAGAACCATCACGTCCCGGCCGCGCGTCGAGTATTCCAGGGAGTGGCTGTGCAGCTCCGCGCCTACGAGCAGCACGCGTCGGTACGTGCCGAGACGCACGAAGGCGTCCGCCATCTGCAGGCCGTACAGAAAGCCGCTGCACTGCTGGCGGATGTCGAAGCAGGCGCAGCCGTCCTTGTTCGCGATGTCAAGCTTCGTCTGCAGGAACACCGCGCTGCCCGGGAAGTGGATGTCCGGCGACAGCGTCGCGAATATGATGCAATCGATGTCCTTCGCCTCGATCTCCGCGTCGGCAAGGGCGCACCGCGACGCCTTGACGGCCAGATCGCTGCAGGATACGGATCCGTCAGCAGGCACGTAGCGTCGTGCTTCGATTCCAGTCAGTTCCTGGATCCACGCGTCGTCCGTCTCGGTTTGCTGTTCGGCGCACCGCTCGTGCCGTTCATTCAAGAACGGGATCTCGTCGTTCGGGACGACGCGGTCGGGAACGTAGGAGCCCAAGCCCAGGATCCGCGCACGTAACATGAGCACCTCCTCGGCCCCCAATCGGCAGCAATCGCAGAAGTAGGGGCCACTCTTCTCAAGACCCATGCCGAGAGTCGTGTCTCGGCCCCCCGGAAAACATGGGTAACGTATGAATGAGAAATTTCTTTGATGCACTGTGAGGATATGAGTGGCAGTCTTGCATGTCAAGCAGATTTTTTCATAAGATGTCGTATTGAAAGGCGATGAGAGGTCGGGATGAAGGGAACGGCGGCTCAAGTGTTGTCAATTCTTATGTCTGAAAATGTTGATTCCGATAAGTGAACGCGCTCGGAGGAGGTTTTTGATGCACATCCACTTGGCGGATATCAAACGTGCCAAGCCCCGTCTTGTTTGCATCAGTCAGAAATTGTCCTGTCCTATCGCGTTACCTGCTCCTTGCCGCCTCTTGCTGAAGACGTTCAATGAGGTCACGAATGGCTCGCGCGTCGTCTTTGCGATGGCCGTGGCTCACAATGGGGTTGCTTCCGCCTGTGGAGTCGATTCGGATTTCGGACCAGATCAAGCCCGTTCGGATATTGACGGAAGCAACCTTGGAGATAGCAACGCTCTCTTCATCCGAGCCTATTAGGTGCGGCTTCACGCGAATGACCCGTTCTGGACTTATTTCAATTCGGACTGGGAAAAGCAAGTTGCCAGAGGTCAATCGACTGGCTGTAAACACCCGTTCATTTTCGGGCATGAGTTTCTCCCCCCGATCTTCTAACCTGCCCGTCGACGAGTCGACGGGGATTCCCATTCTGCAATTAATCCGTCAGATGTTTTGTGACCAACAGGGTTGACGGATCGTCAGGAATATTAGTTTCTGCAAAGCCCAGTTGCTTGATGAACTTGCGCATGGTTGAGTTTCTTTTGAGTACGGTGCCAGAGATTCGTTTCACCCCACTTGCCTGAAGGTGCTTTACCAATGCATTCATCAGTCTCGTCCCGATGCCACGCTTTTGCCACGTGTCAGCAATGACAATCGCAAACTCACAGTTCATTCCATCCGGGTCGATCACGTATCGCGCCACTCCGATTTCTTCTTCACTTGTTTCTCCACTGCACAGGACAATCAGGGCAATCGCGTTTCCCGAGTCAGGATTCGTAAACTTCTCTAAGTCGTTCTTGCTAAGGTCTTTGATCGTACCATGAAAACGGAGATAGCTTGACTGAGCTGAAAGTCCACGTACGAACGCTTGCTCTCTAGCGAAATCGGTGGGTGCGATATGGCGCAGCGTTAGCTTCGAGCCGTCAGCAAGCGTCCAGGTTCCTACGCAATCGTCGTGACCCATGATGTGACCCAACAATCCTTGTTGAGGCAGAGTTGCTAACTGCTTGCCCTGCGATATTCACGGACAAATATCGAATCATTAATCGCCAATCTATCGGTACCGTTAAATATCCTATCTCGCTTGTTGGCTCTTACCGGTGCTATCCCTACAGTTACCCATGCTCTGTTGCGTTTGAATTTAACAATCTTATTAGATTCTATCAGGCTGTCCAGCAAAAAATCATCGACGTAATCATAATGGTTATCGGTCCGAATAACTAACATATTCTCACCTCCTCTCCAAAGATGCTCTCGTGACCGACGCCGAAGTGTCAAAATAATATGAGAAGTGACACCTACCGTCGTCTCCTCCAATAGTAACCCCCACCCCCGCCGAACAACAGGATCAACACGACGATGATAATGATCAGCGTAGTAGTACTCATGGTAATTTCCTCCCTCTACTTTGTTGAACATCTGTGTCAGTTTCAAATTCTTCCGTTGAGACGCGCTTCGCATCCTTGTGGTGCCGCGCTTCGACTTTGATTTGCGTTCGCCCCTCTCGCTTGACTCTTTTGTCGCCGGTCATATCGTCTGCTTGATCTGCCTACGTCAACCCTGGATGCCGATTTTATGAAACATACTACCGGTGCCGATTTAGATCCGATTCCAGTGAATCAAGCCGACGGGAAATGTCCGCTCTACCCTCGTACGCAGCGGATCTGCCTCCTTCCGTCATCCGTAAATAATCACTCCGAATGGAGTCAAGTCTGGATTGATAATCTCTCTCCTCTGTTGGAGGCAAGCGTCGGTTGATTCTTCCATCATCAATTCTCCTTTGGAGTGCGATAATCCTGTCCCCATTCCTTGGTTCTTCAATTCTTGTGGGCCGGGCCAACGCCCTGTTGATCTCATCTCCAAGTGCATCGAGTCTTCCAAGAAGACTGTTCCATTCTTCCTGCCGGACAATTCTGTCTCTCAGCCCCTCATAGTCTGTTCGAATGCCCTTCAGTGTTGTCAGAAACATCTGGGACTGATCGGTGGTAAGTGCGCCAGTTTTCAACCCATCCCCGATCTTCTCCTGGATTACAATCATCTTGTTCTCTGCACTTCTTTGATTGTCTGGCCATGTTTGCATAGTGGCACACCCGGAAAACAAGGCTGCTCCAAAAACCATTAGTACTGTCAATAGAATAGCTTTCTTCATTTCTCTCCTCCTCTTGGACTGCAGCGTTAATAGAACTAACCGACCCGGGTGGTTTCCATTGTCTGTGATAGCTCCATGCGCTTCTCAGGTATTACCTTCATTCGTGTGATTGCAAGGATCATGTGCATTATTCCGCCGGCAGCAATCAATGTCTGTCCTGTCATTCCCGGAAGCGGGGATGACAGGGAAGGCTGGATGCCTGATCAAAGCCTGCCCCGGAATTGATCCCGGGATCCGGCATGACAACCGGTGACGTTCACCTACTGAAACAATAACTGCAAATGGCCTGCCAACAGGCGAAGGGAAGTCAGAAGTCTAAATACATCCTTGAATAACTGTGGGTTAGGTTAACAGGGGAAATAGGCGGAAAGGCATGAAATGATTCGTTTGGCCTCAATATTTGGTGGAACCTCACGATATTGAGGGATACCTGGAAGGGAGATGGACAGCCTAATCTGGTTCTTTTATCTCCCGTCGGGCTATCTTGAGCTTATGCATCCTCGCCCGTAAGGTACTCGGGTGGAGGCCCAGAATCGCTGCGGCGCCGTTCTTGCCTTCGATGCATAAGCGTCTTTGCTGATGGCAACCGCAAGGCTCTATGCTGCAGCGGCGCCGGCCTACGAAGTTAACCGGATGAACCATATTTTTTCTGGATTTTTCTCCGGCTTCCGTCTAAGAAGGGGCCGGAGCCGGGCGGTGCGCTCCCACCGGCGGAGAAAGGGGAGAACTCATGACAAAGAGGAAAACGGGATGATCGGAAAAAGAAGCCTCGGCCTGATCGGTGCGCTGCTCATGGTTCTGGTCCTGGCCGCGCCGCTTGCCGCGGCGGAAAAGACGTTTCAGTTTGATATTCCGGGCTGCAGCTCCTGAGGCACAAGCGCGAGGATAAGGTCTATCCTCAGGGGCATCGACGGCGTAATCCGCATCGGGTCTCCGGTGGAGAACCGGATCAACATCACCTTTGATGATACGAAGACCGACGAGCAGAAGATCGCGCAGGCACTCGTCAAGGGAGGCCTGGTTGTCCGGACGAATCCGGCACCCGTGCCGTAACGTCCCGTCTACAGATATTCCTTGAGGCCGCGCTTCTCGATTTCTTCCACGACCTTCCGGACATCCTGCGAGCGGCCCCGTCGGCAGACGAGGAGCGCGTCTTCGGTCTCGACGACGAGGAGGTCCCGCACGCCGACCAGTGCGACCAGTTTTCCGGAGCCGTGGATCAGCGAGTCCGCGGCATCGACGCCGATGAACTCCCCGCGGACGGCGTTCCCCTGTGTGTCCTTCGCGGATACCTCCCACAGGGCATCCCAGCTTCCCAGATCGGACCAGCCGAAGCTCCCCGGGATGACCAGGACCTCTTCGGCCTTTTCCATCACGCCGTAGTCGATCGAGATCGGCTGGAGCCCCGCGTAGATCTCCGCCACGACCTCTTCTTCCCGGTTAGTGCCGATGGCCTCCCGGATCTGCATCAGTCCTCGGTGGAGGTCGGGAAGGAACTGCTCGATCGCCCTGAGGATCGTCGAGGCCTTCCAGACAAACATCCCGCTGTTCCAGGAAAACCCGCCTTGCGCCAGGTATCGCTCCGCCTCTTCCCGGGGCGGCTTCTCGCGGATGGACCGGACCCGGTAGATCCCGTCATCCCCGAATGTCGAGGCGAGATCGCCCTGCTCGATGTAGCCGTACCCCGTCTCGGGTCCGGTGGGCCGGATGCCGACGGTGACGAGGGGAGCGCCGTGGATCGCCTCTCCCGCGGCAGCCACGAGAATCCTCCGAAACGCCGCCTCGTCGCCGATCCGGTGGTCCGAGGGGAGGACCAGCATGACCTCGTCCCGGATGCGGCTGAGGATGTGGAGCGCGGCCAGGCCGATGCAGGGGGCGGTGTTCCGTCCGACGGGTTCGATGAGGATGTTCTCCGGGGGGATCTCGGGGAGCTGGCGGATCACCTCAGCCGCGTGGCTTCGGCCCGTGACGACCAGGGTCCTCTCGGCGGGGACGATCGGCCTGATCCGGTCGACGGTCTCGCGGAGGATTGTCCGCTCGCCCAGGATGTCGAGCAGGTGTTTTGGCATCCTCTCCCGGCTCCGGGGCCAGAACCGCGTCCCCTTTCCTCCGGCCATGATGACGGCGAACATAGGCATCCTCCGAAAAAATCTCAAATCCGCGCTTCCAGGAAACGGTTTTCCGTCGTGCACGGTCGGAAACCGTTGCGCGCCGCTACCCTATCAGAAGGCATGGTGATTCGCAACCGCGGGTTGCTCCCCGTTTATCAGGCTCAGATAGCGGCGGTTCCGCTGACGGAGCAGGAGACCCGTGACCAGGTGGTACAGGGCGAAGAGCTCCAGGGAAAAGGGGAGGTAGCCGAGATACCCCGCGAGCGGCATCTCGAAGAGGGGGAGCCAGGCGGCATAGGGGATCCGGTAGACCCACTTCGGATAGGAATAAAAATTCCACATCTCCCAGAAGAAGCCGCAGACGAGGCAGCCGCCGCCGAGGGCGATGAGCGGCTGCCAGTCGCCCCGGGCCAGATCGTCGAGAAGCGTGCGGTATCCCAGCCATGCGTTGAGCGGCTCGATCAGGCAATAGACGGCCGTCCACACGAGGGGGAAAAAGATCTTCGGCCAGCAGAGGACGAGAAACAGCATGAAGCCGCCTGCGCCGAACATTCCCAGAAGAAGGGCAGGGGTGGGTCGAACGGCCGGGCCGGGGCCGATCGTTCTCAGCGGGCGCAGGGTTCCCACAAGCTCCGCCGTCCCGAAGACGGCCGGCATCACCGTCGAGAAGCTCACCGTGGAGAGGAGCGCATACTCGAGAGTCGAAAAGGCCTCCCCTCCGAGATAAAACCAGTTCTGCGTCCGGACGTTAATCAACTCGAAGAGCCACCAGGCCGGGGCCGAGATGAGAAAGAGGCCCGCGTAGGCGGCGGGATTCCGCGTCAAAAGGGAGTGCCCCTTCCGATGAAAGACAAGGGCATCGATGGTGAGCGAGTAACCGAGCCAGAGGGGGAAGAAGCCCCAATGGGTCCGGTACCCGGTCAGAGACCAGTTCAGCGTCCAGAAGAGGGCGATAAGCGTGAGGCCGATCCAGCCGTGAAACGGCCATCCGCCCGCGCGGCCCAACCTGCCCCCGGTCATCTCAGATCTCCTTCCGCGGCTATTTGTTCTTCGCGGAGGATTTCAGAACCGCAAGGACCTCCTCGATCGGGGGAACGATCTTGATGGGGTAGACCTTGACGAAGATCACCTTCCCCGCCTCGTCGAGGACGACGTTGGCCCGCTGCGAGATTCCGTCGTCCTTCCGGAAGAGCCCCAGGGCCTTTGCCGTCTTCCCGTGGGGCCAAAAGTCGCTGAGAAGCCGCGTCTCCTTGATCTTCAACGAGGCGGCCCAGGCCTTCTTCGAGGGGACCGTGTCCACGCTCAGCCCGAGCGCAACGGTGCCGAGCTTGGCGAAGGCCCGCCGGTTCTTTTCGAGCGATTTCATCTGCAGGGCGCAGATCGACGTCCAGGCAAGGGGATGCCAGGAGAGGAGGACCTTTTTCCCCCGGAGGGTGGAGAGCTGGATCTGCTTTCCATCCTGGTCACGAAGGGAAAAGTCCCGCACACGGGAACCGACCGCTACGACCTTGTTCTCAGCCATGGGAAACCTCCTTCTGTTCAGTGTGTGAGGTGGTTACAGATTGATACAAGTCGCCATCGGTGTCAAGCCGAATCCGATTTTCCCTTTTGTGAATCGCTCCGCACTTCGGGAAGATCGTCGGGGCTGGCGGCCTGTGCAGCGAGCCCGGCAGCAAGGTCCGTGAGCATCGTCGAGTCCTGCAGCCCACCGATGAAGCGCCGCGGTATCCCGGCAAGGCCGGTCTGGGCGCCGACGAGGGCGCCCGTGAGGATGGCGCGCGCCTGGTTTTGGCCCCCGCCGTTGACGGCGTGGAGCACGGCGGATTCGAAATCGTCGCGAAAGCGGGCGGCGAGGTAGTAGGCCGCGGGGAGCTGGTGATAGATGGCGCAGGGCATCCCGTAGACGATGGAGACCTTCCACGCGGGCTCGATGCGGATTGCCGGATCGGCCGCGGCCCTGGCCATGTAGGACGGCGTGAGCAGCGCGTCCGGCGAGGCGAACCGGCCGGCGCGGGGTGGATCGGGATCGCCCGGTTGAGGCGGCTGGTAGTTGGCGCGGGTCACCGTGTGAAAGGGGAGCTCCCCGGAATTTACCAGCGCCATGAGCTTGCCCGAGAGCTTCGCGTTGAACCGCTCTCCCTGCACCAGGAGCCCCAGCACCGCGCAGTAGGCGACGGTCATCGAGACGATGGTGTCGTCGCTCTGGGTGAGGACCGTGTTGCCTGCCACGGCGGCAGCGAGCTTACCGGGGTGAAGCGCGTAGCGGACGGCGAGGGCGAGGGTCCGTTCGATGGCCTCGGTGTCGTCCGCGTGGCCGCCGGTTTGCCCCCAGGGAATTTTCTGCTGGACGCGCTTCCGCCAGGCGTCCCGGATCGACTGGCTGGTGTAGCCGCCGGGACCCTTTGCCGGCGTGCCGTCGAGAAGCGGGAAGAGCTCTTCATCCATCCGGCGGCAGAAGTCCGCCTCGTCGTAGCCGCCGCGCTCGACCAGCGAGCGGACCATGAGCGCAAGGATGAATCCCGCCTGGGAGAGCTGGCCGGCCTTGAGCCCTGCGTGGTAGCGGCCCGGTTTGGGGTCGGTGTAACCGGTGATCCATTCGCCGTAGTCGCGGCGAAGCTCATCGAGGTCGTAATACCAGTGGGGGCCGAGGCCGAGGGCATCGCCGATGAAGGCCCCCATGATGGCGCCGGCGGCGCGGTCCTGGATCGTCGTGGTTGGCATAGAATCCTCCTCTTCGGTGATCTCGATGGAAACCAATTGAGAACGATTGACGCGAGTTGCCCCTGTCAGTCGGTTAACCAATGGACAGCATGTGTTACTTCATACGCCGGGAGCCGATTACGAGCAGATCAAAATACCACCGGTCCCGGCTCCTTCTTCACCAGGAGAATCGAGCAGGGCATTTTGACGATCAGTTCGTGGTTACTATATCTGGTCATTCTGCTCACAACAAGAATCTGATTGATATCGTCCGTATATTATCTCCTTTTCACATATTCCGCATGTGCCCAGACCAGAGGTCACCGCATCATCTCTGAAACGTTTCCGGAATATGGTACCCCTGCTTCGCCAGTTTCATGGTGTAGAAGCTTTCCCGGCTAAACAGGATCCGCACGCCATAGCTTATTGCCACGACGATGAAGAAAGCAAACCGGTCAAGATGCCGAGGCCAGCGTATCCCACGAGCTCAAAGAGACAGATCGGGTGGAACATCAGCGGCTCGATTTGCGGCATCCCGAAGGCTGGGGCGACGTTCAGGAGCACGCTTCCCACATAAGCACCCGAGGCAGTCGAGGTGCGAAGTTCTTCAAGAGAAAGGCAACGCCGCAAGAGTGAGGATCATTGCTTACGGCAATCTGGCTGACGCGTGCCGCACTTCGTGAAAACGAGCTGCCATAGTTGTATCTTCCGCGCCCGGAAGGCGCCGGCGCAGGAAAGGAGATAGTACTCCCACATCCGTTTGAAACGCCCGTCATATTTTTCCCCTTCCAGCGCGCCCCAGTTCTTCTGGAAGTTATCGTGCCAGGCCATCAGGGTTTTGTCATAATGCGGCCCGAGGTTGTGCCAATCCTCCATGACGAAAATACCCTCGGCGGCTTTGCCGATCTGGGCGATGCTCGGCAGCATGCCATTCGGGAAGATGTATTTGCCAAGCCATGGATCACCGTTGACGTGCGACTGGTTCCCGCCAATCGTATGGAGGAGAAACATCCCGTCATCGTTCAGGCGGTGATCGACGACTTGCATGAAGGTCCGGAAATTTTTCTGACCCACGTGCTCAAACATGCCGACGGAGACGATTTTATCAAAGCTGCCGTGTATATTGCGATAGTCGCATTCCCGAATATGGACGGGCAGACCTTTACAGAACTCTGCGGCGTAACGAGCCTGTTCCCGGGAGATCGTGATGCCCGTGACGGCGCATCCGTAGTGCTCCGCCGCATATTTCGCCAACCCTCCCCAACCGCAGCCTATGTCCAGGACACGATCCCGAGGTTTCAGGTCCAGTTTCCGGCAGATCAGGTCGAGTTTATTGAGTTGTGCCTGCGTCAGGTCTTCAGTGCCGTTAAAATAGGCGCAACTGTACTGATTGTAAGGATCCAGGAAAGACATAAAGAGGTCATTGCCCAGGTCATAATGGCGTTCGGCGATCTGATGGGCTCGTCGCCGGGATTGGGGATTGAAAAGCAGCGCGGTCACATAGGGCAGGAGAAATTTTACACCGCTCCCTATTTCCCGATCGAGATTCGCTTTGAGGATGCGATAGATGAATTCGCCTATCTGTCGGCAACGCCAAAGCCCCTCCATATAGGTCTCGCCCAGGCCCAGGCTATGGTTCCTCAGAAGTCGTGCATAGAACCTTTCGTCCATGACGTGGATGTCCCAGGGGTTGGGACCGTCGATGGCAATGCCCGCGCGGGACAATGCCTCATCAAACAGAGCTTTTTGTCTCAGCATGTTACCCTCCGTGGACACCATTTTCCCGATGGACACGAAAGCGCCGGTGGTATTGTCGGCCGTCGCCCGAAAGAAATGAAGCGCAAAACGGGAGATCCGAATCTCAGGCGATCGTGACCTCCGGGCAGAGATAGACATCCTGTACCGCGTGGAGGAGTTCGATACCTTCCCGCATCGGCTTTTGAAAGGATTTCCTCCCGGTGATCAACCCTGTGCCGCCTGCCCGCTTGTTGATCACGGCGGTGCGCACGGCCTGTGCCAGATCGTTCTTTCCGACCGAGGCCCCGCCCGAGTTGATCAAACCCGTGCGGCCCATGTAGCAGTTTACCACCTGCCACCTGGTCCAGTCGATGGGATGGTTCGGCACAAGCTCGGTATAGACCCGGTCATCCGTCTTTCCGAATTTCAGGGCCTTATACCCGCCGTTGCATTCCGGCTGCTTCTGCTTGACAATGTCGGCCTCAATGGTCACCCCCAGATGATTGGCCTGCCCTGTCAGATCGGCTGACAGCTCATAATCCTTGTCTTTTTTAAACGCCTGGTTCCGCAGGTAGCACCAGAGCACGGTAAAAAGGCCCAGTTCGTGCGCCCGCTCGAAGAGCTCGGCGATCTCGATCAGTTGCCGTCTCGATTCCGGCGAGCCGAAATAGATCGTGGCCCCGACGCCGGCGGCCCCCATGTTGAAGGCCCGCTCGACACTGGCGAAAAGGGTCTGGTCGTAAGAATTCGGATAGGAGAGCAGTTCGTTGTGGTTCAGCTTGACGATGAATGGGATACGGTGGGCATACCTCCGCGCTACGGCACCGAGAACGCCCAGGGTGGACGCTACGGCGTTGCACCCGCCCTCGAATGCCAGTTCCACGATCCTTTCCGGGTCAAAATATTCGGGATTCGGGGCAAAGGCGGAAGCCCCGGAATGCTCGATTCCCTGATCGACCGGCAGAATCGACAGGTATCCCGTTCCGGCGAGCCTTCCCGTATTGAACATCGCCCGCAGGTTTCGGAGGACCCCGATATGCCGGTCCGAAGGGACGAGGACCCGTTCGATAAAATCAGGACCGGGCAGATGCAACCGGTCTTTCCCGATCCCCCCACAGGTGTAGTCGAGCAGGGGCTTCGCTTCCTCGCCTAACAGCTTTTCTATCTTCTCGATCATCGCGATTTTCCTCCCTTCGGCTATTTCTCCAAATCCCGATAGGCCCTCTCGTATTTGCCGATCTCGTAAGAACTGCCGATGGCGAAGGGAATGCGCTGGTGAATGCCCTCGGGCTGAACATCCAGGACGCGCATTCTGCCCGTCGTCGCGCCGCCGCCCGCCTGTTCGGCGAGAAACGCTAGCGGCGCGCATTCATACAGAAGCCTCAACTTTCCCTGCGGCCGCTTTTGTTCGTCGGGGTAGAAGTAGATACCCCCCCGATGGAGGATCTGATGCAGGTCGGCCACCAGGGCACCCGAATAACGCAACGAGTAAGGGCCCTCTTCCTGAGCGATCAGCGAATCGGCAAAACCCCTTGCCGGCGGGAACCATTTTGCATGATTTCCCCAGTTGGCGCTGAGCAGCTTTCCCTGAACGGGCATCCGCAGATCCCGATGGACCAGGATGAATTCCCCGATCCGCTCGTCCAGGACAAATAGGTGGACGCCGTCGCCGGCCGTATAAACGAGGTGCGTCGACGGCCCGTACATGAGATACCCGGCGGCGACCTGTTCAGTTCCCCTCTGCAGGAGGGTGGCTTCGATGGAATCCGTGATTCGGCGTACCGAGAAGATCGACCCGACGCTGCAATCGACGTCGAGGTTCGAGGAACCGTCGATGGGATCGATCAGGACGACATACTTCCCGTAGCGGCCCTGGGAAGAGGAGATGACCGGATTCTCCAGCTCCTCGGAAACGATGGCCCCGACAATGTCGACATAATCGAAGGATTCGACAAAGACCGCATTCCCGAATTCATCGAACTTTTGCACCTTCTCATCCTGGACATTGGTCCTGCCTGTCAGTCCCACCAATCCTTCGAGCGCCGCCCGGCGCATGTACCCTGAAATGATTTTCCCCACCACGCCCATCTGTTCGATGACCCTGGTGAGCTCTCCGCTGGCGGCAGGGCATCGGTCCTGGCATTGAACCAGAAAACGGTTCAACGTTACATTTTTCACAGTTGAATCGACCATTTTTCTTTTCTCACCTTGATTGTTCGTCGCGCCTGTTCGCTTAGAGCACCGCAAAACAAAAAAACGAAGGGGCGACGGGGTATGTGGGTTGCGCTCCCGGTCAAAATACCACCGGCCCCGGTTCCTTCTTCACCAGGAGAATCGAGCAGGGCATTTTGACGATCAGTTCGTGGTTACTACGGCCGAACAGGAAGTGTTCCAAATGGCCTTCTTCATGGGAAAGCATGACAATGAGGTCGATTTTCCTTTCCTTGACCACGGCCAGTATTTCCGCTGTCGGTTTTCCCTCCCGGATGAAGACATCGATATGCATGCCCATTTTGTTTTCATTCGCGATGATATCGTCCAGTTGCTGTCGTGATTGCCTCATGAGGTTTTTGTAGTCACTGTCCAGGTAAGGGATCGGGAGGTTCCAACCTTCGATCGCGAAGGGATTATGGATCACATGAACGACGGTCAGCGCGGCTCCGTACTTTTTTGCCAGCGATACCCCGTAATGGACTGCTTTCGCGCAATATCTGGTCATTCTGCTCACAACAAGAATCTGATTGATATCGTCCATATAATTATCTCCTTTTCCTGATAAGAACGTCACTCGTGGGAAATCGTGACGGTAAAATCCGTGTTATCCCATTTCCCGCTTTCAACCCAGAAGATGGTGAATAGCACCGTCCCGCCCGCGGGTACGTGCGTTGTCAAAAGGTCGGCAGTGTGAACTCCGAAACCGGTATCGAGCGTAGGCGTGTCTTGCGCTGTGCGCCACCCGTCAACGCTCCAGTGGATCTTCGCCCGCGCCGGCATCTCCAGACGAAGCGTCTTGCCCGCTATGATGGTGCGGCACTTTTGATTGAACCGCCATATGGCATGGGGCGACCCGGTCTTTTCCACCTGATAGCGCTGGACGGTCTGTGGCGGGGTATCAAATACGCGGCCGTCGTGCAAGGACCGCCTCAATTTCACATATTCCGCATGGGCCCAGACCAGAGGCATAGCCGAGCCCGAGGGCCTGCCGCAGAAGAGTTCCTTCTCCGGGATGTCAGGGGCGTCCCATATCTGCTCGGACAGCATTCCCCCTTCATTAGCGAAAGCCTCGAGTGTATGGAGCATCTTCTCCGCCTGATCCCGGCGGCCGGCCGCGAGTTCGTAATGGGCGCGCTCTCCCGTAAGCAGCGGCCAGCCCCTCCCTATGCCCGTGCCGTCGAAGGGGGAACCATCGGCATGCTCGCCGTAGCCGTCGTCATTGTACCGATGCCAGGCAGGGCCGTAGGGCGTCTGCACCATCAAGAGGGCATCGATGACCTTCACGGTATTGACGATGTGCGGGTCATCGCTTGCGCGCAGGCCGAATCGGACCAGGGCCAAGGCGTCGGGGCTGATGATATGAACGGCCGGCTCGGCGTTCCGACCAACCGGTCGGTTCTTGATCGGCACGAATCCCGCCTCCGGAGAAGCGGCGTCGGCTTTTTCCGGTGGCGCGATGCGCACATAGTAGCCTTCAACTCCTACACTCTTTGCCAGTTCGGTACCCGTCACGTAGATCCAGCTCTCGACATGAGCATTCCAGACGTCGGCGGTTTCGCGAAGGTAAACGGCCGCCCCGTGGTCATCGTTCATCTCGGCAAGGTCCGCGGCGACCAGGAGGGCGGCGATCTCAACGGCGAGCGTGAAGGGTGAATAGCCCGCATCCTCCTCCCATCGGTCCTGCGGCGTTATCGGGCCGTTCCGCACGAGAAAGCCGGCCGCCCTTCGCACCATGGGCCAGAGACCGGCCAGATCGTCCTTGCCCAGCGCCTTCTCCCGTCGTCCCAGGTCAACGAGAAGAATGGGAAAAGCGGTCTCGTCCATCTGGATGCCGCTCCAGTACGGCGTACCGTTGAGCCACATGTTCTGCGGCCAGTGTCCGTCCGCTTCCTGCGTGACCTGAAGGTAGCGAAGCACGCGAAGGACATCTTCCCGTGCACCCACGGCCAAAAGACCGCCGGCGGATTCCACCAGGTCCCGAGGCCACGCAAGATGGTATCCGCCGAGATCGCCATCGCCTTTGGAAAAACCCCAGGGAATGGAGAGGCTTGCGATAAGCCCCCCGGAAAAGCTCTTTGCTTCGTGTGTCCGTAAGACCGCTGTACTCACGCGAAACAGATTGACGGCACCGCTCTTCCCCTTATCCATGACCGGCAGAGTCCGCTGCCACGCCTGCCACTCCCTGACATAGGCTGCCTTTGCTGACTCGAACCCGTCATAGAGGCTTGCCAAAGCGCGGTTCCCTGCCTCGGCGGCATTGCTGCCGAATCCCAGGGCGAGCAGGAACATGCCGTCGCTTGCCGCGAGATCAACCTCTCCGCACATGGCCACGTTACCGTTCTCGGCGCATACGTATTCCCAGTTCATGATCTTATGGCGCATGAGATCCTGCCAGCCGTCGGAAATACCGACAAAGCCTGCGGACCGCTTGAGCCACGGCGCCGAGCAAGCCATTGCCAGAGCATTGCCGTCACGCTCGGCGAAGAGCATGGGCACGCCCTTGTAGTCGCCGACCCACGCGGTGTTGCCGGCGCCGTGATTTCCGAGGTGCGGCGCCAGAAGTGCGTAACAATGATAGTTCTCTCTCTTCCCCTGAAGGGTAACGAAACGGGTTTGCTGTAATACGACTTCCCGCCGGGGATCGGTGATGATATCCTTCTCGATGCGATAGCGTCCTTTCCCACAGGTGTTCACCAGATGGTAGGCAGGAACACCCTCGGCTACATAGGTCACCAGGGATGAGGCGTGTCGTTTTTCCTCGGAGAAAAAGTCTAAACCATCGGTAATGATGAGACCCAGATCCCGCGAACAAGCCTGGTCTACGCGGGGATAGTAGATCTCGTTCAGGATGCCATGGCTCACGGTGAACCAGACACGGCTTGCATGGCTGAGAGACGTGCCGACCCCGCTCTTCGCGCTCGATGTCCACCGTGCGGGACTGCCCGGCCATCCCGGCGCGTAGTTGTCCTGTTCGTCCATAATTCACCCTTCCTCTTCATGGGTTCCCTTCTTCTCCTATAATAATTTTACTATGGTCCGAAACAATACGAGTAAAATTGGAATTTAATGACAGGTATAATCTGTCAGTCAATTGAGAGGTAGCATTCCCTTACCATTTACCACCTGTTTTCTCATCATTGCATTCAATGGTTGCGTCCATTAGACATGAACAGACCATATCGGTTTGTATGGAGGTGTCTCATGGCAATTGACGACGTCAGCTATCCGAACAAAAAAAAGACAGTCATTCTGCAGATCGCACCGGAGACGGGGCGCCTGTCTCGCGATATGGGGCCTCTGGCCGCGTACATATCGGGTAAGAGCGGCGGTATGGGCGAGGTAGTTTCGGCCCTCTGTGAAGGATTGACCA
>VFSW01004909.1_pt1 | contig 19917 bp, 17 predicted proteins | sample 5358111 | NCBI WGS metagenome assembly VFSW01 (sample SAMN11554181, study PRJNA540505) | mine drainage metagenome | isolation source: sediment from site ElyBrook_90M | place: USA: Ely Copper Mine, Vershire, VT | collected 2017 | reverse complement strand
ACGGCCGGCGCCGGCTATACCAGCTTCCCCCGTTATTTCTTCGCTCAGGTGGGCAAGGAGGCTGTGATCGTTGACGACCGTTTCAACCACGGTGGCAGCCTGGCAACCGACATCGTCGAGTACCTCGAGCGCAAGCCAATGAGTTACATCACGTTTCGAGATGGCGCCGACTGGGAACAGCCGCAAGGCGCGATTTTCGGACCAAAAGTGATGATCACCAATGAATTCGCGGGCTCGGGCGGTGATGCCATGCCCTGGTACTTCCGCCGCGCCGGCGCCGGCAAACTGGTCGGCATGAGAACCTGGGGCGGACTGGTGGGGCTAGCTGGTTTCCCCGACCTTATGGACGGCGGCGTGGTCACCGCTCCCAATGCGGCCATTTGGAATCCGAACGGCACGTTCGATGTGGAGAACCACGGCGTGACTCCGGATATCGAAGTGGACATGGATCCGGCGTTGGTCCGGCAGGGACACGATCCGCAGCTCGAAAAGGCCGTGGAGGTGATCATGGCCCAGCTCCCCAAAGAGCCGCCCGCTCCGCTCAAGCACCCGGCGTATCCTAACTATCACAAGAAGTGACCGAGTCTATTTGAAGATACTCTTGGGAATCATGGCGTGGACGCCCTTGGTGCCGTCCACGGCCTGGGTGACATTGAAATCCACGGCTACACTGCAAAGCGCATAGGCGTCTTCGCGGGAGAGGTGCTTTTCGGTGACCAGGAAGTCGATGGCCTCGCGCACGGCGAGAATCAGCGCCTGTGTAAGGTCCTCGTCCAGGCCCATGGCGATCCAGTGAGTGGGCGTTTCGGCGCGCGGCCACTTCAGGTGCATGTCTTTGCGCACGACGAATTGGAACGTGCCCACCAGCGAGGTTTCCATCGCAGTGATGTCCACCTCACCGTTGCCTTGGCCGGCGTGGCCGTCACCCACTTCGAAAAGCGCGCCCTTGACGTGCACGGGAATGAACAGCTTGGTGCCCACTATGAGGTCCTTGTTGTCAATGTTGCCGGCGTGGTCTCCGGGCGGCGCGCTGTTTATGCGGCCCTTAGAGGGATCGGGCGCTACCCCCATGCTGCCGAAGAACGGGTGAAGCGGAATCTCTATGTTGTCTGCGAATTTGGCCACGTTGCGCTTCATGTCCAGCGAAATGATTTTGGTTCGACCCTGTTGGAAATCCGTTCGCGGCAGAACGCCTCGCTGGGGGCTGAAACCGTTCGAGGCGTAGGGCGTGGAGAGATCGATCTTCTGAATGCGCACCTCCAACACATCGCCGGGCTCGGCGTCTTCAATATAGATGGGGCCGGTGAGGATGTGGCCGCCGGGACCTTTGGCGTCGCCGGTCACCTCGGCATAGATCCTCTTTAACTCGGGTTGGATATCCTCGTCTTTTACGCCGGCTCGCGCCAGCGAAGCAGGACTGCTGGTGGTCATGGTTTGCACCGAAACGGTATCGCCGGATTTTATGCGCAACACCGGCTTGGCTTCAGACCAATAGTATCCCCAGGCAACAGTAGCCGGCGTGACTTTGAGTCGATAATCCGCGGCATGGACCGCGGTAAGCGCCGTCAGCAAAGCAAGAAGGAGTTTCATGGTTATCCAGCGATTCTACCAGCATCGGCGCGCGCGTCGGAATCGCGCGAGTCTGCCATACTGAAGGTTCGTTCATGAATACAAAGGAATCGATACTCACCCGCAGCGCTGCCTGGCTGACATTCGGATCGGCGGTGGCGATCCTGTTGTCGATTGCGGCTTCGCAGATTTTATTAGGGTTGGCGCTGGCGGCGCTATTGTTGTCCGGCGATTCGATTCGATTGCCGCGCATTCGTCTGGCGCTGGGCCTGTTTCTGGCCGGAACGGTGGTCGCGCTGCTCTTCTCCGGCGAGATCGCCCACGGCTTACCGCAGATCCGGAAATTCTTTGTGTTCACTGAATTGCTGGTAGTGTTCTCCTGTTTGCGTGACGCCGCGATGATTCGATGGTTGTTCCTGGTTTGGGCGGGAGTGGGAAGCATCGACGCGTTGCGCGGCTTCGTCCAGTTCGCGGGCAAGATGCAGCAGGCTCACAGCCAGGGGCTGAGTATCTATCAGTACTACGTTAATGAACGAATCACTGGTTTCACGAGTCACTGGAACACTTACTCAGCGGAAGAGATGTACGCGTTCATTATGATCTGCGCGTTTCTTTTCTTCTCTCCCGGGGCGAGGCGGCGTTCCTGGGTGTGGGTGCTGTGTGCCACGCTGATCGCACTGGCCATACTGCTGGCCGAGACTCGGGGCGTGTATGCAGCGGTTGCCGTGGCGGCTATGTATCTGGCCAAGGGGGATGGGCGCAACCACTGCAAGGTCTATCTGCTATGGTTCTGGAATCGCAAGTTGGTGTTACTCCTTCCGGTGCTGGCTGGAGTGCTGATTCTGGTTTCTCCTCCCGTGATACGCGAGCGATTCAGTTCGTTTCTGAAGCCCCAGCAGGAGGACTCCAACACGTTCCGCAAAATTGCATGGCGAAGCGGCATTCGGATGATCGAAGCGCATCCTTTGCTTGGTCTTGGGCCAGACGGCCCGAAATATCATTTCATGGAGTATATACCGGAAGACGTTCCGCGCGCCAGTCTGCCCTCGGGATTTTATGAGCATGTCCACAATCTGTATCTGCAATACGCCGCCGAGCGGGGCATTCCTGTTTTGCTGATTTTTCTTTGGATGATTGGCCAGATTCTGGTCGATTTTTTCAAGGGCGTACGGTCGCTGCCGCCGGGACGCAGCGACAAGCGGTTTCTGCTTCATGGCGCCATTGCCGTGGTACTCGCGGTTCTAGTGGAGGCGTTTGTGGAGGTGAATCTCGGCGACAGCGAGGTGCTCACAATGTTCCTGGTGGTGGTGGGATGCGGTTACCTTGCACTGGAGAAAGAGATCGTGTTCGATGGGCCGCCTATCCAAGGTAACGCGAACTAGCCGATCGGTGTTCAAAAGGCAGAGGATAACCGATCAGGCAGAATTGATCCAGAGCAAACAGGACCACGGACTCCACCCCGGACGCGATCGCCAGTTTCCGTTCCCTGTCCCAGGGCGTGGCATAGTCGCCGATACCGACCAAATGGCTGGACTGACCGGGGGGAAAACCGAGAGTCGTAGGAAGTTGAATTGACTTCCGCGCCTGGTCGAGGTCACGGTTTGCGGTGTAGGTGAAGTTTTCAGTCTTCAGGCAGCTCAGATTTTCCGGCGTCCAGTAGGAAGTTGGATAATTGACGAGCTGGTTCAGCGGTGTGTCATTCACGTCGGGCGGATACAGAACTTCAAACCGCGTGCCTGGCTGTGAGTGCTTGACGGCGTCCATGATGCCCTTGGTGAATTCTCCGATCAGCGACGCCAGGAAGGCACATTCGTCAGTATAGGCGCTCGGGTCGGCGTCCTGGCTGGCAATTACGGGCAGTGCCCGGCCATATTGCGCCTGGAACGTGCTGGTGGTATAGGAATCGTAGAACGGCATGCCTGCGGCACTGGCAAAGTACCACCATTGGACCTCGCCGAATTGTAAGTATGGCTCGACGCCAGCGGCCGCCATTAAGGCCGCCATTGCCAGGTAGACTTGCTGCCAATATGCGGCGCTCGCCTGCGAAAAGTTGGTCTGCAACGCCGGTGTGTTGACCCAGACGGCGCTGCCGTCCGGATAACGCTGCGCGATCGCGGTAGATGTCGAATCGTCGCCGTTTCCTAATTCCGTGCTGAACGAAGCGGTTATGGCGATGCCGTATGCTTTCAATGCCTGGAAGAGACTAACGCTCCAATCGCGGCAGGCCCGGTTTATGGGAGGTAACGCCGTAAGGTCCGTCAGCCACTTTCCATCGTTGCCGCCGGTCAGCACCGTGGTGGCCGGGCTTGCAGTGAACTGAGTACTATTGGTGGCGGCGGTGATGGAGATGCCGTTGCCGGAAGAACCCACGGCGCGAGCGGTGATTGTGAGTACCGGCGCATCCGCCTTAGCCCATACACCGGTCGATCCGGCATTGATGAGTAATGCGAGACACGTCGCGATGCTCTCAGCGGTATCGCCGATCAGATTCAAATGGCTGATGGCTGTGCCCGCGATCGTGATCGAGGTAACCTTGCCAAATTCGGGAACTCCGGTGAAAGTGACGCTTGCGGAGGCATAAGAATATTCCGATGGGCAGAGTTCGTAAAACCACAGCGCGCCCGCGTAGTGATTGACCCGTCCGTGAAAACCCAGAGCCTGGATCAGCCAAGCCGTTCGTTCCGGTGCGATCGCAATGGAGTGCAGTGTGTCCCAGTCCGTAGCCAGGCCGGTTGCGGGCACGTGGGCCAAAACAGGGACACTGTCCGTGGGGACCGCCAGTTCGAGGAAGTCGAAATAGAAATAGCTGCCTGCCGGGCCGTTATGAGTGATCGTGACGGTGTGTTCCGCAACCCCGGAGAGTTGTCCCAGGGGAATCCTCACCAATACGTCTTCGCCCGATAGCGTTCTCTGTTGATTTTGATAGTACGCCAACTGTAAGTCCAGGGCCTGTGCCACTTGGCTGTCAATCTGCACAGTGACGGCGGCTGCTGTGTCAGCGTATCGAGTACCCAAATACAATGCGTGAGCGTCGGGCATGGTGTAACTGTACGTCACGGCATCGCCGGGAGTCACAGTACGGTGAATAGAACCGCCAGAGAAGTTGCCGTGGTCGGTGAACCATGTGCCTTTGTAGGAAATCGCGCTTGAGTCGTCTTCAATCCCGCGAGTCCCGGGGCCGACGACAGAATACGCGAGATTCGTCCCCGTGACACACCAATTGCTGACGACCACGGAGAACTCCGTGCGTTGAAAAGGACCCGGCTGCAAGTCCGCGGCCCAAGTCCAACGTAACTTTCGCACATTACTGGCAGGCACCGTGACCCCGTTGAGATCCACCAGGCTGCCAAAGTTCAGATTCACCTGCCAACATGTGGGCGATGTCCCGCCGCTGAACATCGCCCACGCCGGTGCCCACGATTCCGTACATGCCCCGTGCACGGTTCCGTAGGCACCAATTCGATTTCCGTTCGTGCCAGGCACTCCGATATAAACGAGAGTGATTTGATTTCCACTGGCCGCAGCGGTCACTGCTCCGACTGCCTGATTGGCTGTTATGATCTCTGCCAGTGCAGATACTGCGCTGGCCAGAGTGTCAGTCGCCGAGATCCGGTAGTTGAAATGCTGATCGAGCCAGGATAACTCGATGTAGTCATCCGCAGTGACTGAGCCCTGCAACTCAAACAGGGCAGTTGGCGCCGAGTAGCTTCCAGCGAATGGCGTCGCATACTTTGCAAGGGAGACCTGGTACAACGTCTCGATACCGCCGGAATCGGCCCAGACCCTCAGATAGGGCCAGTCCACCGTGGGCCAGAGAACAGAGTCGAAGGGAATGCAGTTTGTCCGGGTCTCCTGGTAAGACAGGCAGATGCCGCTCAAGTCGCCATCAGGCAGATTGCGCAGCAGCGGATGTTCAAACACGTTGTCACGATTCCATTCCACGACCGACCAGTCAGCCTGCTGCCGCCACGAGCCGGAAACCGTGAAGCCCGTCTGACTGGTGGCGCTAAGGGCCGCGATGGCAGAGGGTTGGAGAAAGTAGCATTGCAAGTCCCGATCGGGCCGTAGTTTTGAAAGTTGGTCGCTCATTAGAGTCGAATCACCACCGTAAGATCCGCGCCCGGGTAGTTCTGCCCGACCGAAAGCACCGACAGTGTGATTTGCGCCTGCTGAGGCAGAGGCGCCAGACCAAACCCACTCACGCTGTTGGAGACGATCATTCCGGGTTGGAATGTGCACTGGCAGTAAGGCGTGCCGTTTACATTCACCCGGAACTCAACCGGAGTGTCGGCAGCCGTTCCGAGAACTCCGTATACGTCGCGCACGGAACATTGTGAATCCACCACAACGGCGGGCGTTGCCGACTGGTCCACCGCCAGATACCCATCGACTTGCAGCGAATATTGTCCGCCTGCGTAGGTGCGCAGTCCGCCGTCCGCGGAGTGAGTCAGGAAGATAAAAGCAGGGGGACTGTTGCCCTTCTGATTCGTTACGAAGAGCTGCGCACTGGCGATCCGGACGTCTGGAAGTACGATCGGGAAGCTCCAATTGCCGCTGTACGGACTGCCGAAAAACCTGTCCGGAAAAGGCGCGATGACGGTTCTCGCCGCCAGATGATAGACCGCGGCACCGGCAGGGTGAAAAGCGGGGTGAGTACCATGCATGCCGCGCGTCACGGTATATAGGGCGCCGTCATTCGTGGCGGCGGTCACTTGCATGACCTCCGCCTCGATCTGAATCATCGCACCCATCTGTGCCATGCCTGGCGCGTTTAACGTGATCGCGGTGTCGACGTCGGCTATCTGAGTGGCCAGCGTGAATGGTGTGAGTCCCTGAAGTTCATCCCAACAGTATACGGTAAGTGTGGCGGCCGAAACGGTTTGTGTATTTGCAAGGTCGCTGAATGATACGCCGCTCAGGCAGACAATGCCACCGCCTGCTGTTGTCGAGAGGCCGAACAGAGCGGGCGCCGGAGGAATATCGGTGTCTCCGTATCCTGATCCGCCGATTTGCCACGGAGTCACCATGGAGAGTGCCGCAGAACACTCCACGTCGTTCACGTTGGCAGACCTTCCGGTAATCTCGACCACCGCGCCGGACTGATTCGGAATAGTGAATTGCACGGGGCTGCTTTTCGTGAGTGCCCCGAAATGCCATCCTGCCTCCGCAATCGCAAAAAAGCTAGTTGCGTCGGGCTCCACCGCCCATAGTCGCGCGAGCGTCAGCGTGGTCGCGTCGTTGGCGGCTACGCACTGTTCCTGACCGGCGCCGGTTCCGCGGGTGATTCGCACGTTCATACCCCTGTAAGCATTCACGGCCACCGCGAGTGTCTGATTTCCCACTGTGTTCGGGGAATGAATGGTCACAGGGGATTCGGGCTGAAGTTCCATGCGCCAGTAGAAATTTGCATGGTCGAAATTGGGATCGGGTGGTGCAACAAGTTGATCCGGCAACCCCTCGTCCACGAATTGAGGCGCGATCGGTTGAGTGGAAGCAATTCGAAACAGCGCAGCCGGCGTGGTCCCGCGATAGACATTAAAGGCGACCGTACCGGAATCAAAGCTGAGCCCTGACAGCTTCACCTGACTGTTGTCACTCAGCACAACGGCCCGAATCAGAAATGACAGAGGACTCTCGTTGCCCGCGCTGTCCACCGCCGAGATGGCATAGTAGAGGTGCGCGCCGCCTTTCAGTGTGCCGCCGGTCCCGATTTCGGGTGTCAGTCCGACGAGAGGTATGCCCGGCCCGGCCGCCTCTGGCGAGGCCGGTGCAATGAAGCTTACACTTACTATGGATTGCACCGTCCCATCATCGCCGGTGGAATCGGACTCTATGATGCCAAACTGAACGTCGCCATTGCCGTCCAGCATACTGCCCAGCAAGGGCCGGGGGAGGCCCACTCCAATGTTGCCCTGCTGCGAGGAACCTGCCGCCTGGGTCGGTTGGCCATTCGAATCGTTATACCAGGAGTCGTCATGGATCTGGGCGGTGATGGTCGTGGTGCGGTAGTTGGTGGCGGGCGATATCTTCCGCACTCGAAACGGCTGTCGGACGAAGCCCTCCTTGAGATAAGTAAGGGTGATCAGATCGCCGGGCCGGATTCCAAAGCCCTTTACGCTAGTCTGGAATTCGACGCAGGTGTTGCCGTGAACCGATTTATCCAGATTGAACTTGAGAATCCGACCGGCCTGGTCGTAGTTGGCGATTCCGGCGGCCATTAGAGTCGTAGTGACTTGTTGACCGGCTCGAGCAACATCGTCTGGGTCGATTACGGAATAGCTGTCCTGCTGATAACCGTTTAGGGCGTCCTGGAATTCCACGGTGTAGCAGTTTGGCGTGTCCGCGATCGATCTCGAGGAAACAGTTATGCTCGGCTCGCCATTCTGGCGACGGAGAATTCCGGAAAAGCCGTTGCTGCCGTCGCCGAATTCATAACTCGGCCAGCCGCTATTCAGTGTTTGAGTGCTATTCGACCATGCCGGGAGAGAGGGCTGTTGCAACGCTGCGGTGTTCTCCACTTCCAACTGCAATAGGCCATTCGCTCCATATGTCAGATAGAGGCGGGCCGCATTGCGTATGCCGCGAATCACGTCCCCGGCGCTTTTTCGCTTTTGGATCGCCACATTGCATTGAAAACGGGAAATGGTGATTGCGTTTCCATTCAAATCGGTGGCGGAGATGGGGGCGTCACAGTATGCCGCCGCCGTGGCGAAACTGGCAAGGTCGAGTTCATCTGTGGACCACCCGCTCCGGCGGAGAAGATCCAACATTATCCACGCCGGATTGTTCGAAAACTGATCGTCGACATAGGTCCCGTCTGCGCCGTAGACCGGAACCAGCAGGCCCTGCACCAACACTTTCACGTTTGGCAGAGAATTGCCGTTGTTCAACGAGTTCGGGACAACGACTGACAGGTACGCCATGCTGCCATAGGGGTCGCCGGCTGGGTTGCCGCCGCCGTCCACGAAGTTGCCGTCACACGCTCCGTCCCGCATGCCGAGTGTGGGGATGTTGTACCACCCCGTACCCGTCATGTTCGTGCCGGGCACACCCGCGGGTATCTCGACGCCGCTCACGAGGACAGTGAGGACTCCCTTCATCTCACCGATACCGAGCAAGACCTGCATGCGGGTGAGATTGCCATCGTTACGGGCAAAGACCACTAGCGGTTCATACCACGCGGTGCCGTAAACCATCGGTACGAAATCGTTGTACCGTGCCTGATTCACGGAGACTGAAGAGGTGGTCCAATCCTTCCCATAGCTTCTTACGGCTATGACTGGCGGGACGAACTCCAATCCGCCGAAACGCGGAAACATTCCGCGTGCACGGCAATCATCCCGAGTATAGCCACAAGACGTGTAGGGCGCCGCGCCGTTGAGGGCTCCCGTGCCGCCCGGAAGTCCCGGCGAGTAACCGCAGCGATAATATCGCGAATATCTGCCACTAAGACCGCCGTCGATCGCCTCCGTCTGTTCGGCAGGGCTGGAGGGGAAGTTCCAAGGACAGCGGCGCTGGATGCGTACCTCAGGGAGCAGAAGGCGCTGGAGGTTCATGCGATTACTCGCCGTCAATCGAAATGTGCCTTCTTTGATCTGGTCGGGGGGGTTGCAGATGCCCTGAAAGACAACCGAAACGCCGGTGAGCGGTTCCCCGTTTCGCAGGTCGTAAAATAGAAATCCGGCGGTAAGTTTAGCGCCCTTCCAGCCGGTTGCCCGTTCGATCTCGGAAAAATGCGAATCTGCGTTGGCCAGCACAATGGAGATAGCGGGGCTGCCGTCCACGCCTTGATCCGACGCGGTCTGTATCTCAAATGAGCTGTGGTTCAGCACTCGCGCGGTGTAGTGCGTTGCGCCGACAGTCACCGCGTGAGTGCTCCAGTGTTCGCTTTGGCCGTTCGCCAGCACGCAATCGAATACGATGAGCGGTGTATCTGAGACCGCTTGTTCCTTCAACTCAGAGATGGTTTGCATAGAAGACCGTTAGCGTCGTATTGTGGCGATTGACATCGGTAGTTGTGAATCGAAAGGTATCGTCGAGGAGTCGCGCGTTTTCGTAGACGCCCCCTGTTGTGCTCGGCATATACCGCGACGGCGCGGCTTGTGCCTCCACTTGAGGGCCGAACAGATCGATCGCAGTGTTTGCGGGCAGTTCTATACCGAATTCGATCGAGGATTCGCCGGAATTGCCGGGCCGTGCCAACACGATCCGGTTCCAGGTGGTCCCAACCGCCAGCGAAGAGCGGTTAGTACCCGATAGAAGAGTCACGGCGCCGGCCTGCGACGAACGTACGTAGACGCTGAAGCAATACAGATAACCGGCAGGTGCGTTGAGTGTCTGGACGACACTCTGCGGGCCGGCGCCGGTGTTGCTTACGTGGCATGCCGAAACTCCGCCGTGCACGTCGGCGATTCCGCCGGTCACATTCAACTGTGGCGCCAGGGCCCACGCCGCATTGGTTAGATCGTCGCTCCAGGACAGGAGATTTGCTGCCGGGTCCAAAAAGGTGAAGCTATTCAAAGAACCTTCGGCCGCTGCATGGAATGCCTGCAGAGCGTCCAGTTCGAAGTCGCTCAAGCCTGTGTATGTGAGTCGCCACTGAACCGTTCCGCCGGTGGTGTCGGCGTAGACGACTCTGGTACCATCAACGATTGAGTTGACCACGGTTCGCGAGTTCCGCTTCCGGACGACCGGAAACTGACTCAGCGCGCCAGTCGTGAGTTGTGGGTAAACGAGCATTTGCTAATTCCGGTTTTCGGCAATAGTGAGTGACGTTCGGCCCTGCAACTCCGCCGTCGTTTCGATCGTCAACTGGTCGCTCTGCAGGCTGCAGCCGGCATACACCTTACCATCCCATGGGTCTGTAAAAGAAAAGGTGCCGAGACGGCCTTGAGTCTGTTTGAAAAAGTTGTCCACCGCGGCCATCTCGGTCTCGTCCAGGGCGCTAAGTTGAATCACCCAGGAGTGGAGAGGACTTGCCGCGTCACGGTACCGTTGCTCCGTGCCATCGACGAAGCGGAGCGCCTGATTTCGAAACTGCACGGTCTTAGTCGCCGGATACTGTGCCACGGCATTTGTTTTCAGGGTGGGAAAGGTGGTCATGTTAGAGTTCGTTCACTACGTCGTTTAAGGAACTGAGATTCAACATCGCGCCGCGTACTGCTTGGGCGATCTGTGTGCTGTAGCCCATGAAGGACTGGGCGTCCATGGCCTGCACATTTACCGTGATCTGCGGAGCCGCGGATCCTGGTTCGGTTGGACGGTCGGCGTCGCTGGAATCGACTGTGCCGGGCGTGCCAGTGCTGTTCCGGTACAAGCGTGCCGCGCCGGTCTGGTCGAAGTCGGCAGCGGAGAGGCCTCCGGGGGTCTCGGCGCTTTCAAACGAGATGGACGACGGCATCGTGTACTTCTCCAGTGCCGGCGGCGCGCTGGATCCACCGCTGAGCAGGCCGACCAAGCCCGTGATCAACGGTACAATTCCGAAGCCGCTCTCTAGAAACGTCGTTGCGATGGATGTCACGCTGGGTCCGCCGGTGGTATCGCTTGTCCCGGTGCTTTGGCCACGGGTGCTGTTGCCCGGCGACGTAGCGGCCACGCTGTCCGACAGGGTTGCCGCCATCTGGCCGAGCTCGCTGACGGCGCGAACGAGTGAATCGTTTCCGCCGGCCAACCGATCCGATTCTGCGCTCCCAGTGGGAACCGCTGAAGAGGAGGTCTGTCCGGCCTGCGGACTCGGTGTTACTCCGGCCACCGCCCTTTCTAGTTGATTCAGGGTCGCTGTCAGTGACTGAGGGACTGCGGAGTCCGCAGATCCGGAAAAGAACGTTTCGGATGACACACCATATAGCCCGCCGAACTCATTCAGTAATTGATCGTGTACTTTGCTGGGCACAGTTCACCTCCGCGAGCGCCCTATCGAGAATCATGAATGCATCGACTTGCCGGGCGCTCAACTCCGCAAGATTGATACCTCCGAGGCGGCGCCAGACCAGAAACTCCTCCACCAGCGCCTCACTTTCCGCCGAAATGTATGATTTCGGACAGGTGTCAAGCGTAATGTCCTTTCTGGCCCACACGGGTGGACCGCTGTCTGGCGTCGCAGACAGCAGCCAACCGCACCGGCGCCTCTTCTCCAGGCCGTGTTTTCGGCACGCGTCGCACTTCCATCCGGCCTGGTTGGAAAGTTGAAAGTGGAAGGCGACGATCAGTTTTTTCTTTCAGCCGCGTGGAGTCCGGTCTCCGCCCGAACGGCGGCCAGGGCCTCGCGGAGAAGATCTTCCGGCCCCACCTCTGCGAGCAGTTCCGGTGTGGCGGTCGCGCCGTCGATGGCCAACCCCGAAACTGCCCGCAGGCCCCAGGTCAGGAAGAGCCGGTCCACTTCTGCACGAAGAAGCGCGGCTTCCATCGTGCCAGCCAGCTCCGCATCCGCCTGGAGAAACTCTAAACGCTTGGCCAGGTCGCGTACCTGCCGCATCAGTTCCATGCGACGTGCGAAAGAGAGCTTCGCCACTGTGTAGGTCACGCCCTCCGCCACCTGCGACGGCACCACTTTTACGCTCTCGTATGTCATGTTCAAGCGAAGGCCACCGCGATTTCGTCGTCAGCCGTGCCCTGTCCCCTGGACGGCCGGAAGCGCCACTGCAAACGAGCCTTGCCGTCATCGAATTCCGGTACCTCTGGAATCACACTTTTCAGATAGACGCCCATCAACTGGCCAGACACTTGGCCCAACTGGAACATCACAGTGACCGGGGATTGCTGGCGCGCCGCCTGGTATAACGCGGAGGTCGCGCTATCGTCCTGGGCAAGTAACTCGAAGGACGCTGTCACTTCGCGTTCACCGGGCGAAATGGCCCGCGGCAGGTTCGAACCGAACTCTTTGGTCCTGGTATCGAGATTGTTCTTGACCACCACTGAGGCGTTCGTCAGTGTGAAGAACTGCGTTGGCGTGGTTCCTAACCATGCTTGCCCCATGTTGCCTGGGACGATCGAGTAATCGAAGGCTGCCAGATCCGGCTCCTGCGGGAAGCTTTGCAAATCACCGGCACTTGTGGAAAAGCTGCTGCTGTCCAGTACATCCTGGCCGACGCCGGTGAAATGAAATTCGTGATAGTCGCCGTTGACAGCGATTTCGAGTTCGTCCACGGCAGCGCCGCACAACAACCTTTGGACCGCGGTCGCCGGGCTCCAGAAATCGAAAACACTCACGCTGGGCAGTTCCGTTGCGGGTGCGTAAGTGATGGCAATTCCCAGAACTGTACCAGCCGCCGGCAGCACGGTGAAGGGCACATTGAGTTGGACGGTGTTGGCATCGACTATGGCCGCGACGAAGCGGATCTCTTCAGCCGATGCAACGGCTTGGCCAGCGGATAAGCCGTGCGCTGCCGTGAACCCGAGCCTGCCGTCCGGGGTGCTCGATGCTACCGTGCCACCGGCGAAGGGTTGGGGCGTTCCGCCCAGCGCAGCCTGGAAAAGAGGACCGTATCCGGGTCCAGCTGCGGTCCTGTCCCAACCGGTCATGTAGGTGTGCAGCTCAAAGTTGGTCTTGAGCCGCCCTCCGGCCGGGAGTCCCGCGAATGTCCGCGTTCCGGTCTTGTCTTTTCGGTTCACCACCTCGCGCTGTTGCTTGATGGTGAGCTTCAGTGCCGGAATGCGGTTGCTCGCGGTGATGGCCGCGATGTTACCGTACGCGCTTTCCAGCGCCGTATAGAAACGGTTTGCGTTTGAAGAAATATAGGATGACATAGCTAACTGATACTCACTCCAATCTCGAAGGTGACCTTCGCTGTTTGCAGGTAATTCTTGCCACCATGTTTAACTGCGCTGAACACCACCTGGTAGCCGCCGCCGTAGTACATGCCGTCGCCCCAGTCGCCGCGATTTGCGTCCAGCATCTGCATGACGGCGTCCGCGTACAACTCCAGACCCTCCTGAAGCCCGCCCAGACGGTCCTGCGATGTGCGTAGTTCAATGACCATCTGGAGCGTGCCGGAAAAGGTCCGAAACTTCTCCACCAGGCCGTTGACGATCTTTTCGCAGTAGACGTTTGCCGCCGGGTACACGACCGGATCGCCGCGCTCCGCAAGGTCTGCGGCTACGTTCTGATGGCGGATCTGGGCTGCGTTCAATTGAGCCGGCTGTTGCTCAGCGCCGACCGTGAGCGCGGCCAGATTCGCACTCACCCCTGCCGGAGCTGTCATCCGCTGGATCACTTTGCGCGCCGCGAGACTGCCGATTCTCTTCGCCATTTAGCCTCTCTGAATCAGTCTGGGCAGGGGTTGCAGAAAAGTGGGCTTCTGCCCCTGGCCAGGCTTATTCCCTCCCAGCGCCGGCGGAACGAATTGCAGCCACGTTTGCCCGATGCCGATCGGCGCTGGGTTCTGTTGGACCAGGGCGCCCGGATCGGTACCAAGGAAGACATTCCAACCTGTGGCATTCAGCGGGCCTGGTCCCGGTTGGACCAGAACGGTGTTGGCGGCGGTTGTGACATCGACGGGAGCTGCCGCCGCGCCCTCCTCGCCGAGCCGGTTCACCCAAGCCATCGTTACGTAGTATGTGCCGTTCGGTAGGGGAGCACCATCCGCAGCCGTCGCGGATGGAATGGCGGCCTTCGGAACCGGCAGCGTGACGATGCCGAGGCCGATCTGCAGGAGTTTTTCGTATGCCCACTTTGCCCTTTCATGGAACTGGTCGCGCCGTCCTGCGTACCGGTCGTTCAATTGGCAGTGATACGCATCCGCGTAGAACATCTCCAGCGTGCGATACGTGTGCCATAGTTTGAGCGGCGGAGTCACCGCCACAACTGCCAGATTCGGCCGCGGCAGCAGCCAGAAACTTTGGTCGACGCGGTTAGACGCGGACAGCAGTGAGTAGAGTTGGATGCCGAGTTCGTCGTGTGCCAATCGCAGTTTCTGTGTCACGTCGATCCCCTCGACGTTGGCAATGTCGAGGAGTTGGGTGTCTTGCGCCGAAAGATCTTCGATACAGGAAGGGGGACCGTCAGTGAACAGTGCCATGTTATGTCCGGTCCTGTCTGCCTTTGGTGTCGGTCAACCTTCTGACTTCGTCGACGCTCACCACCTTGAACTGAAGGTTCTTCGCGGCTTCTGCCTCCTCGGCCGCGCGCTTGGCCTCGGCCTGGGCCCGCCGGAAAGCCCGCAGTTCGTCCGCGGTGGCCTCGCGAGCCGTGCCCTCTACCAGCATCCTGGCGGCGAGGGAACGCGACACTTCTGTGCAGACGCCGGTCTTCCCACCGTCCTGTGTCTGGCAACTCGCCAGCACCGGAAACTGGTCCACCAGCCTGCTCTCCGCATCGCGAATCTTCTGGTAGTACGCTCTCAGATCCATGTAAGTTCTCCTGTTCGTTTTTGAATTTGGAAGATGGGGCAGCCCCGCGACTGCCCCACGTTACGCCGGTTCGTGCGGTAACGACCCCTAGCTAGGTGTTGACCTGCACCCCCGACGTATTTCGCAGGACGCCGCAGCCGTACAGGACGTCCACCGTAAATTGCTGAGCCAGGGTATTCGGCTGATAGCTCATCACCACGCGCATACCGAAGTTCCCCAACTCGGCGTACTCGGCAATCGCTCCGGTGCCCGGCAACGGTTGCGGGAGTCGGCGAATCACCAGGCCGAGGGCGTCCTTGGTGAATGCCATGTTATGGGTGGTCACCGGGTTACTACCCGTCTTCTCCACAAACTGCGAGCGGAACACGAAGAAATCCTTGACCCTTCCAATGGTTCCGTCGATCAAGGCGCGCAGGCCGGCATCACCGGCGTTCTGGAATTCGCTGAACCGCGGAATCTGCCGCCATGCCGAGTAAGTGGCCGCGTCCACCACGATGTATTTCTGCTCGCTGGGCGGCACTTTCGCCAGAAACAGCGCAGTTTCCGCCGCGTCAATCGTCGCTTCCGTGATCGCCACGCCCGGCGTTCCCACCGGAGTGTTCGCCGTGAAGCCCGCATACAGGTTCAGCAGATCGCTTTCGATCTTCTGCGCGATGGCCGCCACGGCCGGTTGCATGTAAAGCTTCAGGAGGTCGGGCACCGCCAGAACCTTAGTGATGTCCGGAATCTGGAAAGTGGCTTCTGCGTGAGTATTCAGAACGATCTGGGCGTTTCCCAGGTTCGGATTCTGCGGAGTCACCGTTCCGCCTTCGGCGATGTTGTTTGCCACCATCGTCGGTGGGATCGGTACGTTGATGGTATCTCCGGCGTTTGCCAGCACCGGTTCGTAATCGCGATTCACCAGGTTCCCCATCACGAGGTTCCCGACCAGCACCGGCAATGCGTCCGCCGCCACCAGTTTCACAATCGCATTTGCGACATTAGCTGAGGTAATTGCTCCCAATTCATTCTCCTTGTTGATTGTTGGTTTAAAAGCCCTTGAGGCTCTGCGACGCGACGCGCACGATTTCCTCTCGCACCCGCTGCATCTCTTCCGCGTTCATCCCCGGACGAATCCGCTCGATGCTCACTGTTTCGTTCCCTGTTGCCGGTGCCTTCAGGGTTGCGGTCATTCCGGTTCCACCTGGAATCCGCGCCGGCAGAAGTTCGGGATTCTCGCTAACGAATCCGGTGAGATACTCTTTGACGGGCACCTCCCCGGTCTCGCCGCGAGCTACGAATCTGCCATCCGGCCCTCGCACGATGCTGTCCTGCACCGCTTTGAACGCCAGGTCAATCTTGGCCACGCCCAACCGTTGCAACTCGGCTCTCACCGTGGAACTGCGTTCCGCGTCTTCGGCGGCCTTCCGGCTGCGTTTGTTCTCCTCTACCAGTTCGTTCAGCCGGCGCTCCAGTTGCTCCCTGCGCTTGCGTTCCTCCTGTAGTTCGGCCTTGTAAGCAGGCTCATTCTGGGCGTGCTCGTTGTTCACAAACTCCTGCACGGCCTGCCGGACAATTGCCTGTATGTCGATTCCTTCCATACACCTCCTATGAGTTGAAAGGGCATACTATTCTGCCCCTTCGATCTCCGCTACCACCTGGTTCTTGACTTCCTGCCGCGCGTCGCAGAGGTACTTCAACGCCAACCGCTTGAATACCTGCTTCTTCAAGGTCGGCGAGGCGATGCCCAACTCGAGTAACTTACGGGCATCGTCCAATTCCGTTCCGAACTCATTGATGTCAAACTCGTCCAGGCCCGCAACATCGATCGTGATCCCGTCCTGTCGCGCTGCGCAGATGGCCCAGAGCACCTGCTTCATGGCCTCTTTCACCGTGGTGCCGAATGCCCGCAGCACCTCCTCCGTGGTTCCGAAGTCCAACTGCTTACTGAGACCCGATTGGCGCGCGCTCGAGTCGCCGGCCTGGTTCATCAAGTAGCACACGCGGTAGATTTCGTCCTTCAAAGCCACCAGGTTGTCCGCCGCAATCTGGTAAACTTTGCCCTCCGGTTCCGTCCATCCAAATCGGTCCCCGGCCCCCAGTTGGATGTAATAGGATTCCCCAACCACTTGGTTCCACTCTTTGTCCGAGTAGACCACGGGGGTGGCAAACAGCCCCATAGTGAGAGCCCAGGAAAGCGCGTTCGACTTATAGAAGTGCTCTAACTGGAGTAGAGCCGCCCGGTTCATCAACCACATGCCGTCCAGCACCTTCAGGTGAAATACCGGTACGCGATGTAGGGAAGCAAGCCCATGACGGCCCTCGTCGACCAGTTCGATCCCGTGCTCCTCGCCAGCCTTGCGATAGACCTGGAACTTCTCGCGGTCGTAATAGACCCACCGCGTTTCTTTCTCCCACTTGGTGTCGGTGACCCTGGACTGCTGCAGGCAACCCGTCCGGATCACGATCCACTCCAGTCCTCCCGTCTGGTCGTAGTTCCAATTGATGACTTCATCAGCGTCGTAGTTCATCAGGTAGGCGCGCGATACCCCGGCCGCATCTTCCTCGGCACGGCTCATTGCGCTCCCGATCCCGCGCGGGAAATCCACCACCACGTAACTGCTGCCGCACACCAGTGCTTCGGTAAATCGCTGGCGGAAGAACTCGCTCAGGCTGGTGCCCTTGAGGTCGCAGTTGTCCGCAAGTGAACTGAAGAAGTCTCTTGCCGTGCCATCGTTTCCTTCCAATAGAAATGACGGCTCGCGATGCATGAGCGTCGCCGCGTACCAATCGATGATCGACCCGATGTAGTTCTGGTAAAACATGCGGCTAAGCCGTTCCAGATAGACTTCGTTGGGCTCCCTATGCCGCCGCACCAGGTATTCCGAGGCGCGCTCTCGCAGTTGTTCACCGCCCGCGTAGAGATCTTTGTATTGCTTCCACATCGCCTTCCGCGCGATGTACTCCGGATGCTCCCGGTTAATCGTCTGCATAATCAAAACAATCGTCCTCCGCGCTCGCCGATCTTCGCGACCGGGCGGCATTCCTGCCATAACAGGTATCCCAATGCGTCGGACAGGTGTGTCCGCAGCCGGTCCTTGTCCTTGTCGATCTGGCAGCTATCGGTCTTATACGCCACTTGTTCAAAGTCCTTGATCAATTCCTTGCACTTTGGATCTACCAGCAGTTCCTGTTCGCCCGCAGCCGACCGGAGCTTGGAATTGGTCAGGTTGATTCTGTCCCGGACCATTGGATTGCTCCTTGGAACCCGGTAAGTCACGGTCAAATTGGTCGTCATCGCGAAATACTCCCGGATGATCTGGTAGTCTGTCGATCCGGTCGTCTGCTGTTGATTGCCGGACGCATCCCCGTAAACCACAACTTCAGCTTCATGGTCCGAGAAGCGGTTCAAAAACTCCTGCGCCGCCTCGCGGGTGGTGCCGTTACGAATTACAATCTCATCGAGAATCAGGACCTTGCTGCCCGCCATCTGCGCCACTAGTGAACTCATCGGATCGACGTTAAAATCAAGAGCCCACAGCAACGGACGGAGCGGGTTGGCCGTTACCGGCCGAACATTGGCGTCGCGGGAGAATGACGTGTAGACCATACCGCCGGTCAGGTTCAGATACTCTCCCAAAACCTCCTGGCGGTAGAACTTCTCGTCGTAACTATTCGCCAGTTGTTTGTAAAAGTCAGGCACCTTGTCCAGCAGGTACTGGTTCTCGCTGGCTACCGCCCGGATCGCCACGTACCCGTCCGGGCTGTCAGGCGCGATGAACTTCTTGTATACCCAGTCAAACCCCTTGGGTGTCCAGGCGGCAAAGCCGCCCAACCGGGTTGCCCTTGGGTCGCGAAGCCTGCCTTCCAGCCGCAGCCAGGAGGCTTCCTGCGTGTATGTCAGTTCGTCCAGGCCAAACCACGCCAGGTTGGTTCCGCGCAGCCGCTCGAATTCATCCACTGCCCTAAGCAGGATCTTGGACCGGGTATCCCGAAAGACGATCGTGTTCTCAGACTTGTTATGGTCGTATCGAATACCGCTGTCTTCCAGGATCTCCAGCAGGCATGCCTGAGTGGCATCCCGTAACATCGGATAAGTGGGGGCGCCAAGAAGTCCTGTGCGCCCCGCGTTCAGGTAACTGGATCGGATTGCTTCCTGGCAGATCGCCTGACTTTTACCACTGCCGATCGGGCCCGAGAAGCCTTTGAACCTCGAAGGGCAGTCGTGAAACGCCCGCTGCGACGGGAGCGGTTGGTATGGAATTGTTAGTTCTTCAGATTTGGCGACAGTTCCCCCCATCTGACGATGTACTCCGTCGGTCCTTCATTCGTCCCTTCAAGGTTCTGGTCGGCTTCGAGGGTTTTGAGAAAGTCGGCAACCGTTGGTTTGAAGTCACTCGCTATTACTTTTTCCTCCAACTTGTCAACCATGGACGTCAAAACGGACCGGACCCTCATGCGTTGCTCTACCTGATCCCAGTGAATGCACTCCTTGCAGTCTTCCGGAATGCCTGCGTCTGTTTTCATTCGTGACATCCTTTTCTCCAACAAAAAAGCCCGGCGATTTCCGCCGGGCTCCGCAACCTCTTCCCAATTTCAAAATAGCACCCGGCATTCCGTGCACCGGCGCTGATAGGTTGTTAAGTGATTGAAAACAATAACGACAAAATAGTTATTGATTGGTGAACAGGAATTTTCCGCCGCTCGCAGCCACCACATGCAAGGCATTCTTGCCGACCAGGTGTTACAGTCGGGGCACTTGAGGACCCTCTGCAAGTAAATAATAACGCTGGGCTTGCGGCCATCGCTCCCGCAGGTCGCGGTCGTCGATGAAAACGCCTTGCGGCGCGTCGGGCGCGTAAGATCCGTATACCAGGTTGGTGACTTGCCCGTTCAAAAGCAGGGCGCGCCGGTTGGTGTAGAAGAAAACCGACGAAAATGTGTAGTACTGATCGTCCACGATCAACACTCCGCCGGGCGCTCTCAACAAGGCTTCCGCAAGCGGCCGTGACGACATGTACG
>VFSW01004908.1_pt1 | contig 19920 bp, 16 predicted proteins | sample 5358111 | NCBI WGS metagenome assembly VFSW01 (sample SAMN11554181, study PRJNA540505) | mine drainage metagenome | isolation source: sediment from site ElyBrook_90M | place: USA: Ely Copper Mine, Vershire, VT | collected 2017 | reverse complement strand
GCGACTTGGCGGCGCCGCTCACCACGAACCACCGGATGTGGGCAACGTTCGGGGCCGCGTATGGGCGCGGTCGAACGGGGTGGGGGGCGTGGGAGGCGTGACGACCCACGAGCTGAGTTTGGTCGGCAATCGTTTGTCGAAGAGATAGATGACGAAAGCGTTAGGGGCGGCGATCCTGGTTGGGTGGAACTCCCTCACCGCGGAGACCCAGGCGCCGCTTCGGTCGTAAAGATCCGGCTTGCTGAGCACGAGAACCGTTGGGCCGGTGTTCCCCTCGATCAGCTCCCGAACCTGTGGCCCGGTCCAATTCGCGGCGAAGAGACATCGCCCCAGGACCGGCCAACGGTCCGGCATGGGCACGTTGTCCGCTTGAAGTCCGTAGTACTGGGCCGTCGAGCCATCGGCGACCCAGGCAATCGTCGCCTCGAGGGTCCGGTGCGCGGACAGCGCAATGGCGGCGGCAAGCCGGTAGTCGTCCTTATGGTAGAGGGGCATCCATCGAAGTCGTATGTCGGAGGCTGCCCAGGCGAGCAGCAACACGACAAAGGTCGCCCTCTGCAGCACAGCCAGACGCCGGCGCGCCGTTTCGACCGAGAGCGCTTGAGCGACGCCCAGAAGGAAAAGTGGAAACAGCGGAGCCCAATGGCGCCCCCAGAACTGAAACGCCGCCACCCCGGACGCGGCGGTCATCAAGGCCCCCGCGGCGCCGAGCGAGACCAGTACGCTGGTGAGCGCCGACCTTCGCCATCCCGAGCGCAGCGCTTCCGTTGCGACAAGAATGAGCCCAAGTGCAGCCAGACCTCCGATACACAGCCAGGGCCAGTACGGCAGAAAGGTGAGGAGGTGCGGATGCGCCCGCAGGATGGTCCTTGGTGGACCTAGGCCGGAGAACCCCAGGAACTCGTAGAGCGCGAACGTGACGTTCCCAACCCCGGGGATGCCCCTGGCGCCACCCGAACCTCGAAGGAGGGTTAGCACGTAGTACACCCCGAGGAGCAGGAACAGCGGCATGTGAGTGAGCGCCGGCAGCTTCCAATCGTTCACGACCGTGCCCCAGGGGATTCGTTTCCGCCGCACCTCGAGCGCGACCATGACCACCATCGCCACCACCAGGACAACGCCGAGCATGTACCAGGCGCAGAGAAACAAGAGGGACGCAGCGGCAAACCACGGCGATTTCGCGCCGTAACGCGTGTGCGCCACGAGGTACGCCGTCGTCGCGATGACACAGACAGTCGATAGGGCCACGACAGGCACGTAGGGTCTGGCCTCGTTCATGTATACCCAGAGGAACGGCGAGAGAACGGCGAGAAGCAGGAGCCGCCGAAGTCCGAACAGCCGCTCTGCGGCCCAGCTGAAAGCGAGAGAGAGCAGCAGGGCGAAAGGAACATTGGAGGCTCGCAGTGCGGCCTCGGCGGCGCCGAACACCCTGGTCCACACCCACATGTAGACCAGATAGAGGGGCATCTGCGGGTCGGAGGTGTTGAGGCGATGCAAGGTCAGAAAAAGCCCCTCCACGCTGCCTTGTGCAGCAAGCCAAACCGCCACGCCTTCGTCGATCCACAGGCTTTGGCTGGAGATTGCCAGGCTCAGGAGCCCACCCCCGAGGACGCCGAGCGCCAGTATCGTTCGGGAGGAAGGTCGCTCGCTCATGCGCGTGGCAAACGAGAACTGTGAACGCTCCGGTTCGCGCCGTTCCGTGGCCGCCTCGGAGCGGGCCAATCGACATGAGTTGGCACTTTCACCTATTGCAACGATACCATCCCTCGGGTTTGATCCCGGAGTTCTTGGTGACGCCCGCGGGTTGCGACGGTTCGGGGCACGGGCGTTCTGGCAGCCCGATCCTTGACGTGTCACGTTCGTCACCGTGGCCCGGGGCACCGGGGAGACAGCCCTGCCTGTCGACGCCGCGTACGAGGAGGTGCGGGACGGCTGGCAGACACGGAATTCGGACCCGCTTGCGGGCGTCCTCGCCATCGCTGGTCGGCGGAGGTTGTCGTATCCAACTGCGAAAGAAAAACTTACGCCTCATGTCAGGGGCCTGCAGGGGGGGCTGCGGGCCGGTTCCGTGCAGGCCGTTGACGGGGTGCTTGAGGTGTTAAGATTAGGCAAAGTACAGCGGGCTGAGAGGTGAGAATTGGTGGCCGGACGCCGCAGGGGTTTTGGGCACAACGGTTGAGGGGGCTGCAAACCGCCAGGTTGAGGGCGATGGAGAGGGTGTCATGACCAGTATCGCGGAGTCGAGTGCACTGCCTGGTCGGTTCACCAAGGACCAACCGGTCAAAGTGGCCGTCGCGGTCTATCCCCCTCTCTGGGGCGACCTGCTCGCCCAACTGCTCTCTCAGGAGCTGTGGATCAAGGTGGCCGGGCGCGCCTCGGACGAAGAGGAACTGCGAAAGGTGATCACCGAAAACGCGCCCAACGTGATCCTTCTCGACTACGAGGGGCTGGGGCCCAACGCCGAGGGGATCGTCGCCCGCCTCCACCGACTCGCGCCGCAGGCGCGGGTTCTTGTCCTGGCGCGGCGCTCCGGTGAGGATACGGTTGTGGGGTTGCTGCGCGCCGGAGCCTTCGGGCTGATTGGCAAGAGCGTGGATTTCGGGGTACTTCTCAATGCCGTTCGGGCGGTCGCGGGCGGGGAGTTGTGGGCCAACCGCAGGGTCACCGCGCAGGCCATCCAGCGGCTCGCCGCGCCGGTGACCACAGAACCTGATGGCCGGGCCAGGCTGACGCGGCGCGAGTGGGAAGTGATCGAGGCGGTTGGACTCGGCCTTCGCAACCGTGCCATCGGGCGCACTCTCGGCATCAGTGACAAGACGGTCAAGAGTCACCTGAACCACATCTTCACCAAGCTTCACGTTCAGAGCCGGTTCACGTTGGCGCTTTGGGCACAAGGGGAGCTGCAGCGCGGGACGTAGGGGAAACCCCCGACGAGGAGCGCGTGGGTTCCCGGAGCGGTCACGGTTGCCGTACGGCGAATCGCCGCACGGATTCCGCGTACGCCTCGCGATGCATGGCGCCAACCCGAGACCACGAGAGCTCCGTTTCCGCCTTGGCGCGGGCCCGTTCCGACATTGACCGCATCAGGAGGGGGTCCTTCAGGATCGCGATGATCGCCTGAGCGAGAGCTCGAGGGTCCCGAGGCTCCACGATGAACCCGTCCTCCCCGTGAGTGACCATCTCGGGAATGCAGCCGGTCCTCGTGGCGACGACGGGTTTCCCGAAAGCAAAGGCCCGCGGAACGACGCCGCTGTGGGAGGCGGCGATGTAGGGAAGAACCACGACGCTCGCCTTCTGAAAGAGCTCCGCCACCTCCTCGTCGGGTATGAAGCTGTTGATGATCTCGTAATTCTTCGGATCGCGCATGTGCCCCATGTACCTGCCAAGATCCTCCCCCTTTCCCGCGATGGTGATCTTGAATTCCCCCAGAGCGTCGGAAAGCAGGGGCTCCGCTTCGATGAGATACCTGAGTCCCTTGTATTCCCAAATCGAACCGAAGAAGAGGATGTTGTTCGTCTGTTCGCGGACGTCTCCACGTTCCCAATGCCGGTAGAACGAGCCGCTCATGTGCGGAATCTGAAAGACAAGATCCGGGTCCACCTTGAATTCGCGACAAACCTGCGCCTTGAGTGCGGCTCCGTGCACGATCAAGCTCGAGGAGAACCTGGTGGCGAGGTCGGTAACCCACTGGGGGACGATGCTCGATCGTCGGTCGCCGACGTGGTAGCGGACGTCATGGACCGTTGTAATCAGCGGGAACGACCTGATGAAGGGCACGCACACGTTGAACCAGGGTTCGCTCAAGACGAGATGGGCGATGTCGCACCCGTAACTCTTGATGGACGAGATGATATCGAGCGAGATCAGCAGTCCAGCCGGGTTCCTGTAACGGCGGGTCTTAATCGGATGAAGAGCGATTTCAGGCTCAATGAAAGGCGCGAACTTGTCTGCCGCCACGTCGGCGAGAAAAAGATGGACCTCGACCAGCGCGCTCAACCCGTTGGCGAGCTGGATGGCGTAGATCGGGAGACCCTTGAATGCGATCAGAGCAACACGCATAGTCGAACATCACTCTAGCAGGGGCCGGCCCTAATCCTTCGTGAACCTTTCTCGCCGAGGCCCTCTTCGCTCCCGCTGGCGGCCGGCTCTCGGCTCAAGCGAACAAACTCCTCGGCGGCCCCGCTTGCCCCCCACCGGGCACCCGCGTCCTCGAGTCTCCGGCTGTCCTGTGCCCATGCCCACGCACCGAGCCTCCCCGGCCTGTCCCTTCGGCGGTGAATCGGCGATTGGCCGGTAGGCGGCTTCGCCAGCCTCGAACCCGATGAGTACGCGGAACCCGTTTCGACACCCCGGGTGCGCACGGACCCGGCTCGTGCGTCGCCAGGTGCTAAGGCCCACGAAACGTCGTCACCCCTCTCGGCGGCTGCACCCGGCCGATCAACGGCACGCCTGTGTTTCCGGCACCGACCGGACCACGCGAATCCGCCGGCCCTGGTTCGCGGAACCTCACGAACCTCACCGTTACAGAAAGCAAGACCTCGGGGAGTTTCATTTCGGCAACGCGGGCAACCTGACGGGGCCCTAACGGGGCGGCCGCTTGTCGTCGGAAGGATCGGGGTCTGCCGTTCCGTACGTGCGCAGACCGAGCAGTTGCAGGACCACGTGCGCCACGAACAGGGGGTTCAGGACAAGGTAGCGTCGCCACAGCCGCCGGGGTTCTTGGAGCAGCCGATAGAACCACTCGAGCCCTGCACGCATCATCCACCGCGGTGCCTGCGATACGCGGCCGGTGTGGAAGTCGAACGCTGCGCCCACGCCGAACAGTGCCGGCGCCGCCAAGTACCTGCGGTGATCGGCCATCCAACGCTCCTGTTTCGGGCAGCCCAGACCGACGAACACGAGAGCTGCTCCCGAGGCGTTGAGCTGCGCCACTAGGGCCCGGTCCTCCTCAGGGGTCAAATCCCTAAACGGTGGGCCGAGAGCGCCCGCCACGCGCAGTCCCGGGCAACGCTGCGAGAGCGCCGAGGCCAGGCGTTCCGCGACACCATCGGCGCCGCCCAGGAAGAACACCGGCCACCCGGACTCGGCGGCGCGCACGCAAAGCGCCAGCGTGAGGTCCGGACCGTAAACACGGTGTACCGGGTGACCGCGAAGCCGTCCGAGCCATACCAATGGCATACCATCCGCCACGGCGAAACCTTCGTTGAAAACGCGCCGCAGTTGCGGATCGGTGAGCGTCAGCATCACGCTGTGCACGTTGGTGAAGCAGACGTAACGGCGGGCACGGTCGCGAACCCAACCCTCGACGGCATGCAGGAGCCCCGCTGGGTCGATGGCTTGAACCCCGACTCCCAGGACGTCGAAGCGGGTGGTCATCGCGGTGCCGCTCGCCGTGAGGGCACGGACGACCTATCTTGGCCGGCTCCCGGTGCAGGACGGGCCAGTCGCAACGCACGAGCGACGTTGAAGACCGGAACCGGGATGCGCGCCCGCCGGGCGCCTGGCACCAACACGCGGATCCAGTGGGCGCGCCTTGCCGCGCGGGAGCTTCCCCACTGTGCCCGTTCGAAGGTGCGCACGGCAACGCGCGACGCGGCCACGGTGCTTCCTGTGGTCTCGGGCCGGTGGCGGGCAGCACTACCGCTCATCCGGCCTACCGTGATCCTACGGCCGCAGGCGCCATCTCCCGAGTGCTCGGAAGGGGTCCGTTCACGGCGCCGGACAATACCTCGTTCGAGAGAATGGGCCGAAATGCACGACCGGGCCACTCGGACGATGGCCGGGGAGCACCGCGCGGCGGTGACAGACAGCCGGAGAGCCAGGCATGGCCACCCCGCTCCAGGGGTCGCTCGGCCGGGAGACGAGTCGCTAAGCAAAGGTGCCCTCTCGATCAAGTACAGCAAAACACCCTTCGGGCCGCTTGTGTTCCTGACTGGACTGCGGGTCGCGGCCTACGGCGCGGCCATTCTGTGGGCGCCTCGTATCTCCCGAGGTGGGACCAGGCGATTCCGAAAGGCGGCTCCTCCTCGGCGAGGATGCCTCCAGCAGCAAGCGGTACAGACGGCCCCAGTTCTCAATGCACCGCGACATGTCGTAATCGTCGCTTGCACGCTTCGCGGCTCGTCGGCCCAACGTGTGACGAAGAGTCGGGGAAGCCAGAAGCCTCGCCATGGCCTCCGCCAGGGCCGCGACATCCCACTCAGGAATCAACAGGCCCTCCTGCTCATTCCGTACCATGTCGGGGATCCCCGCGACGTCAGTCGCCACGATCGCCAGCCCTGCCGCCATGGCTTCCAGAATGGCAATCGGCATCCCCTCGCCATGCGTGGGGAGCACGAAGAGATCCGCACCGGCGAGCCGGTCCACCTTGTCCCTCCCCGAAACCCATCCCTCAATGACGCATCGGTCCAGATGTTCCTTGGGTAGACCCGCTTCGACCAGGTCGGGTGGAACCGCGATCAGACGGAACTGGACCTCCGGAAACCTCCGCGCTACGGTCGGCCTCGCCTGGAGGAGTTCGGGCAGCCCTTTGCGTCGCGAATCGCTGCCGCCGAGGAACAGTACCTCGAGCTGTGCCCCACGTTTCCGAGAACGGTCGGCCTGGGGCGGACTGGAGCGGATGCACCGCACGTCGACGCCGTTGGGTAGATAAGTGCTCTCAACTCGTCCCGCTCCGATCGCTTTCAGGAAGGGTTCGTCCTCGCGGCAGATGACGACGAAAACAGTGGCCAGGCGCAACGACCACCGGATCAGCGTCCGCGGAATGCGAGAGCACGAGGAGTAGAAGAGCCGGAACGAGTAATGAAGCTGCAGTGCGCACGGGATCCGGCAGATTCGGCACACAGCGGCGTACACCGTAGTCTCCCAGAAGACCCAGTAGGGTGCGGTGTGGATGTGTACGAGCGCCGGGCGGACCCTCAGGAGCTCGACCGGGAAGACGAAGATGTGCCTGAGCGTGATCGTTATCGCCAGCACCATCCTCCGGACGCCGGCGTTCCACAGCGCCGAATAGCCGATGTTGTTGTCGACCGCGAGCTTGGGCGGGCGCCCAATGTTATAGGTCCGGAGATCGAAACTGTCGGCGAGGCGGGAGCCTAGAACCGCCGACAGATACGTGGCCGGGCCACCCTGACTCGGCGGGAGATGGCCCAGAATGAGCACCTTCGGGCGTTGTCCTCCGGCCATCTGAGTCCCTTGCGTCCTTTCGTGCTGCCCTAATGCTACCACCGTGCATCTCCATCCTTTGGTCGGCTCCAGGTCCTGCTCCGAAGCGGCGGGACCCGACGAGCGCGGGCGCGCAACGCGCTGGCTGTTCGGTTTGCGGGAACCGAGAGCATCCGATGGGCCGCGGCGCTCGGCCGCGAAGCGAGCGAGTTGGTGCACCCTCACGCACCTGAGGGCGCGAGCCGGGCAGCCCGCCTGCCGCTCGGCATCCCCCCGAGCGCTGGGGGCCCCGAGAAGCCGTTCTATTGGAGCCTGATTGGCGGGTCTCCCGGCTTTCCGTCGGTCCCGGCAGCGCGGGCCATCCCCAAACGGATCAGGAGGCGGAGGTGCCCGAAAATGGTCCGCACGGTCCTCATCTTGGAGTGACCGAGCAGCCGAGCCTCCAGAACCGCCGGACACTCGACGATGTGGCCCCCCTGAAGATCGAGGCGCCCGAGCATCTCGGCGACTCCGAGAAACCCTCCTTCCCGGACCTGGAGCCCCGACATCGCCTTGCGACGATAGACGCGGAAGCAGCTGGTGTAGGTGGCGAGGCGATGGTGCAGGACGAGCCGGTACAAGGAGGAGAGGGACTTGGACAGGAACAGTCTCCAGCGCGGAACGTTCCGCACGACCCCGGCGGCGTGGTACGGCGAGGCGGTGACCATGTCGACACCGTCGGTCAGCATTGGGATCATCGACCGAAGCTGGTGGGGATCGTACGTGCAGTCGCAGTCCATCGAGCAGACGATTGCGGTCTCCGCGCGGCCGATCCCGGTAAGAATGGCGGCCGCCACCCCCCGGTTTGTTGGGTGCTGCAGGAGAAGACTATCGGACCGGGACCCGAACAGTGTCTGCAGGGATGACCACGTGGTGTCACGGCTGCCGTCGTCCACGAAGATGTAATGCAAGTCGTACCGGGGGCTGAGCGCTGTTTCGACGCTCTGAAGCGTGTTCGCAAGGTAGTGGAGGATCAACGCTTCGTTGAAGCAGGGGACAACGATGGAAACAGGCTGTTTCGACGCCGCCAGCGTCACCGGCTGCCGCTCGGCCGGGGTTTCACGTTCGTATTCGGATGTCTCCGGAGGCCGCTTTGATCTCTCGGACGCCGCCACCGTGTGGGGCAGCCCCAGGTAATCGGCGATCCCGATGAACCGGTAGCGGTCAAGGTAGTACCGGATGATTCCAGCCATCTTGTCGAGGTTGCGGTACTGCCGGATCCTCTGTTCGAGTGGGGCGCCCTGGATGCGGGGCTGATCGGGGTCGAGCTCCCAAATGTGGAAGTACATCAGGAACGGCGCCAACGTGTTCCTTTCCCATGCCCCCACGGCACGCCGCATCAGCCAGTGGGGAAACTGCCTGAACCAGTTGCCTCCGGAGATCGGGAATGACCATTGGCCGAACGACCACGATGAGAGGGGGAACTCCCAGAGTTCCCCTTCACTGCAGGAATGCCGGTGCGGCAGACGACGCCAGGGTTCGCGTGCGTACCTCCGGAGCAACGGCCGCACGCTCGAGTCGTACGCGAACCCCTCGGCGGCCAGCACATCGAGCGCCCAGAGGTCGCGAGGTGCGAACCAGCGGTGGCCGATGCGGTAGCCGTAGACCCTCGCGCCCGATGCTCGCTCCAGTGCCTCGCGCGAGCGCGCCACGTCATCCCTGAACCCGTGGCGGTCGAAATCGTCGATGCCTCGGTGAAAATATCCCTTGCTGGCCACCTCGTGCCCGCGGTCGGCAACCTCTCGTACGAGCTCCGGCATCTCGTCGGCGATCACGCCGAGCACGAAGAATGTCGCTGAAATGTTGAACTCGTCCAGGAGATCGAGCGTCTTCCTCGTGTTCGACTCCACTCGCCGCTCGAAGCGGTACCAGCGGTCGGCCATGACGACGCTCTTGAGCGGAGCGACGTGGTAGTAATCTTCCAGCACGACGGTAAGAAGGTGGCTGCGGAGCGTCGATCCGGCATAGTCTTCGAGCGATCCGGCAGGCCGATGGAAGTGAGGGCCCATCCTTCCCGAGCCGAGTGTCATGGCCGTCCGTCCGGGTCGAGGTCGTCCGAAGTGTGCATTGGCTGCTCTTCAGGATACAGCGGATGCGCCTTCGACGTCACCTTCAACGTCACCTGATTGACAAGCGGCGGGAACTGAGACAACCTGATTGCCAAATGTCTCGTCGCAAAGTTCATTCACCATGCGTGGCACGAGGCCGACGGGACCGGCTGCGATTCGTCAATCGGACCGAGGCGTGCGGGTTGTTCGGAGTATCCCGATGAGTCCCTCCGAGAAGGGAGAGGATCGATGACTGAGAAGAAACTGGTACTGGAAACGGCCGCCCCGTTGCCATCCGATCAGGATGCCTCCGGCAGGACTCTGGGTCAGGAGGAACTCGCTCTGCTCGCCGATGTCATCAAGAGCGCGATGCTGTTCAGCCCCAAGGGCCGGTTCGTCAAGGAGTTTGAGTCTCGCTTCGCCGAAGCCATGGGAGCCCGCCACGCGTTTGCGTGCTCCTCCGGTACCGCCGCGGTGCACGTCGCGGTCGCGGCCGTCGACCCCGAACCAGGCGACGAGATCATCACGACCCCCATTACCGACATGGGGGCCCTGACGCCGATTCTCTACCAGGGTGCGATCCCCGTCTTCGCCGACGTGGACCCTACCACGTGCAACGTGACGGCCGAGACGATTGCAGCGCGCCTCAGCCCGAAAACCAAAGCGATCATCGTGACCCACCTCTTCGGCAACCCCTGCAACATGGACGAGATCATGGCGCTCGCGAACGCGAAGTCCATCCCTGTCATCGAGGATGCCGCGCAGGCCTTCGGGGCGAAGCATCGTGGTCGCCAGGTGGGAACGATCGGAGCCATCGGCTGCTTCAGTCTGCAACAGGGGAAGCACATCACGACAGGCGAAGGAGGTCTGGTCGTCAGCGATGACCCTGCACTGGCGCGGCGGATGTTTCTGTACATCAACAAAGCCTGGGGCTATGGCGACAAGAACCCTGATCACTACTTCCTGGCTCTCAACTATCGGATGACCGAGCTCCAGGGTGCCGTCGCCGTCGCCCAGTTGCCGAAGCTGCCGGAAGTCGTGCGCCGGCGCGTGCGCACTGCCAACGAACTGACGGGGACACTGAAGGCCCTGCCGGGAATCATGACGCCACCGGTCGAGGATGGCGACCTGCATTCGTACTGGAAGTACTGTCTGCGCGTCGACCCCGCTGTGGTGGAAGGCGGGTCGCCAGGCTTGGGCAAGGAGCTCAAGGAGATGGGCTTTGCCTCCGCACCGAGGTACATCCAGAAACCCGCCTTCGAGTGCGAGATCTTCCGGGAGAAGCGGACCTTCGGCAGAAGTCGGTTCCCGTTCATTCTTGCTCGACCTGAGGCGGTCGACTACGGCCACGCGAGGTTCCCAGGCGTGTATTCGGGGCTCGAGCGCATTCTGGTGCTTCCCTGGAATGAGAACTACACGGACGAGCACGTTGGTCGAATCGGCAGGGCCATCACGGACGCGGTGCGCCGCCTGTCGAGGTGAATGCGATGAGAAGAGTCCGATTCGGGATCGTCGGCGCCGGAGCGATTGCGCAGGGATACGCACAGGCGTTCCAGACCTGCGACGAGGCCGAAGTCATCGCGGTCGCCGACGTGCGCAAGGCCGCGGCGGCGGCGCTCGCCGAGCCGTTCGGGTGCCCCTCATTTGCCTCACACCAGGAGATGGCAGTAGGGAGCAATCCCGAGGCCGTCCTGATCTGCACCCCGCCGGCGAGTCACCCGGAGATCTGCCTCCGCTTCATCGAGGGGAAAGTGCACGTGCTGTGTGAGAAACCGTTCGCGGTGAACGTCGCGGAAACGAACCGTGTGTTGGAGGCCGCGCGGAAGAAGGGCGTTACGATCACGATGGCGTCCAAGTTCCGCTACGTGCCGGACGTCGTTGAGGCAAAACGGATCGTGGACGCAGGAATCCTGGGGGACATCGTCCAGTTCGAGAACGCCTTCGCCGCGCGGGTGGATATGTCCGACCGGTGGAACTCCGACCCCGCCATCAGCGGCGGCGGCGTGCTTATCGACAACGGAACCCACTCTCTCGACCTCGCCAGATACTTCCTCGGTCCCCTGGCGGAAGTACTCGCCATCGAGGGGGCGCGCAGACCCGGTCTCGAGGTCGAAGACACGGTGAGCGTTTTCGTCCGCAGCAAGAAAGGGGTCATAGGTACCATCGAGCTCTCGTGGACCATCAACAAGGAGCTGGATCGCTACATCGGCATCTTCGGCACGCGTGGAGCGGTGCTGGTGGGTTGGAGGCAGTCGAGGTATCACGAGATGCACTCCGCTGACTGGACCGCCTTCGGAAAAGGGTACGACAAGATCGGCGCGTTCCGAGCCCAGTTGACCAACTTCGCGCGCGCCGTCAAGGGCGAGGAAGCGCCGTTCGTCGGCGCGGAGGATATCCTGGGATCTGCGAGGGTCGTCGAGGCTGGCTACGAGTCGTTGCGAAGGAACCACTGGACCTCGGTGAACGGCGAGTTGCCTGCGTCCGTGTGAACGGGGAGAGGAGTAACTTGGAAGTGCCCAGGTTTGTTCACCCCACCGCCATCATCGAAGAAGGCGTCACAATCGGCCAAGGCACATCGGTCTGGGACAACGTGCACATCCGGCGTGGGAGCACGATCGGCGATGACTGCATCGTCGGCGAGAAGACCTACGTCGCGTACGACGTGACAATCGGGAGTCGAGTCAAGATCAACGCCATGGTCTACATCTGCAACGCCGTCACCATCGAGGACGGGGTCATGCTCAGCGCCGGAACGACCTTCACCAACGACCGGTTCCCGCGCGCCGCAAGCGCGGACCTGAAGAGCCTCAAACCGTCGGAGCCGGACGAGCACACGTTGCCCACGCTCGTCAAGCAGGGAGCGACGATCGGAGCCGGGTGCGTGATCGGCAACGATCTTTCGATCGGACGCTTCGCCATGGTCGGAATGGGCTCCCTGGTGACCAAGTCGGTGGAGGACTTCCACCTGGTCCTGGGTCATCCCGCCCAACCTGTTGGCTGTGTGTGTCGCTGCGGTCAACCGCTGCTCCGTTTCAAGGACATGACCGGGCCCGTGGCGACGGTGCGTTGCCAGGCGTGCGGACTGTCCTATCGCGTGTCCCACCGGAAGGTCGAGGAGCTTGATCCTCCCGCGTGAGGCGCGCCTGGTTGGGGTCAGCCCTAGGTGGGCCAGCGGCTGCTGCCGGGGAGGGTGACCCCAGATGAGCTCCTCGACCGGCCGGCGATGGGTAGTTGTGGGCGGTGGCCTCCTGGGGATGACCCTGGCCCACCGCCTGGCCCAGAATGGCCAGCAGGCCACTCTCATCGAGAAGGCCGCCCACCTGGGTGGTCTCGCCAGTGCTTGGCGCTTGGGGGACGTGGTTTGGGACCGGCACTACCACGTCACTCTCCTGTCGGATCGGTACCTGCGCTCGCTGCTTGCCGAGTTGGGACTCGAGCAAGAGGTCAGATGGGTCCGGACTCGCACCGGCTTCTACACCGACGGCGCGCTGTACTCCATGTCGGACTCGCTCGAGTTCCTTCGCTTTCCCCCGGTCGGGATGGTAGGCAAGTTTCGCCTGGCAGCGACGATTCTCTACGCCTCGAGGGTCAAGCGCTGGAAGAACCTGGAGAAGATACCGGTCGCCACCTGGCTCCGTAGGTGGTCGGGCCAAGCGACCGTCGACAAGATCTGGCTCCCCTTGCTGCGGGCGAAGCTGGGGGACAACTACAGGAAGACCTCTGCGGCGTTCATCTGGGCGACGATCGCCAGGATGTACGCTGCCCGGCGCACGGGTCTGAAGCAGGAGATGTTCGGATACGTCCCGGGCGGCTATGCACGGGTTCTCGATGTCTTTCGCGAACGCCTGACCGCTGAAGGCGTCGAGGTGAAGACTGGAACAGAGGTCACGAGGATCGCGGCCGACAGCTCTGGTGGCGTGACGGTTGAGATGGCAGGAGGAACGCGGATCGCAGCGGATCAGGCCGTGATGACGGTACCCGCCCCGATTGCGGCTCGGATCTGTCCGGACCTTTCGGACGACGAGCGGGCCCGGCTCGAGCAGGTCGAGTATCAGGGCATCGTCTGTGCGTCGGTACTGCTCAGGAGACCCCTTGCCGGCTTCTACGTCACCAACATCACCGACTCCTGGGTCCCATTTACCGCGGTGATCGAAATGTCGAGCCTGGTCGACCGCGGGGAGTTTGGCGGGAACAGCCTCGTATACCTACCCAAGTACGTCGGCAGTGGTGATCCTCTGGTTTTGGTCCCGGATCAAGATGTGCAGGAACAGTTCCTCGGCGCGCTGTTTCGGATGTATCCGTCCCTGGTTCCTGACGATGTTCTGTGCTTCCGCATTTCACGCGAACGCTTCGTCCACGCGCTGCCGGTGCTCAACTACTCGGACCATTGCCCACCCAGGCAAACGTACCTATCCGGGGTCCAGATTCTGAACTCGGCACACATAGTCAACGGGACTCTCAACGTCAACGAAACGGTCAGACTCGCCGAGGAGGCGCTGCCCGATCTCCTTGGCGCGCGCCAAGGCCCCGGCCGGGGCCCAAGGACCGCAGGGACCATCTGACATGGCCAAACCGGTATGCTCTCTGTCGCTCGATCTCGACAACCAGTGGTCATACATGAAGACGCACGGCGACCCGGGTTGGGAAACCTCCCCATCCTACCTCGACGTCGTTGTGCCTCGGGTTCTCGATGTTCTCGGTCGGTGGGGCTGGACCATCACCGTGTTTGTGGTTGGACAGGACGCTGCTCTGGAGCGCAACAAGAAGGCGCTCGGTGCACTGGCTGCGGCGGGACACGTGATGGGCAACCACTCCTTCCACCACGAGCCCTGGTTGCACCTCTACTCGGAGTCGGAGATCGAGCGGGAGATCGCTCGCGCGGAGGAGGCTGTCGAGGCAGCCACAGGGCAAAGACCGCAGGGGTTTCGCGGTCCCGGCTACAGCCTCTCTGGCTCCACGCTCAGAATACTGGCGCGGAGGGGCTACCTCTACGACGCATCAACCCTGCCCACGTTCCTCGGGCCTCTCGCGCGCACCTACTATTTCCTGACGTCGGATCTCAGAGGTGAAGAAAGAGCCCGGCGGAAGGCCTTGTTCGGTGGCCTGAGAGACGGGCTGCGCCCAGTCCGCCCTTATCGTTGGCAACTCGAGAACGGCCAACTTCTGGAAATCCCCGTGACCACTATGCCTATAATCAAGATGCCGTTCCACTTCAGCTACTTGCTCTACATCAGCACCTTCTCGGTCGGGCTCGCCGTCCTCTACTTCAAGATTGCGCTGTTGATGTGCCGAATCACCCGTACCGAGCCTTCGCTTCTGCTTCACCCGTTGGATTTCCTCGGGTCCGCGGATGTGCCGGAGCTAGCCTTCTTCCCGGCCATGACGCTCGACACAACCTGCAAGCTCAGTCTATTGAATCGTCTCTTTTGGGAGCTTCAGACTCGGTACACTGTTGTGTCGGTCGGTGAGCAGGCAAAGAGGCTGCGAGAGGACTATTCCTTGGCCGTCTACTCGCCAGGGGAACTCGACCTCAGGGTTTAGCTGGGAGAACCACTTCGGTATGAACGAACGCCAACATGCGACTCTGCTTTCGTGCGTCGTTGCGGCCGCCCTCATTGGCACTCTGTTGGGCCTCGTGGACTTCTTCCTATTCGAGGTTCAGGGACATCTCGCCGGTTTCACGGAGTACGTCCTGTACAAACCGAGTCTGTTCGGCCTCAGCCTGTTGTCGTTCCAAGTGCTCGCATTTGCAGCCCTCGGTATGGTGTCCTTCTGTCTCTCCTTATTGCTATGGTTGATCGTCGGCAACTTGTTCCCCAGACGCGGGGGATCGGCTCTCCTGCCGCTCTCCTTGGCGATCCTCGCGGTGGGGACGATCGCGCTGAGGGTGTACATGAACTCACAGCAGGCCTACCGCCTCGCAATACTCGTCATCGGTTCGGCGGTGTTAGTGTTCGTGGCTTCACGCATTGAGCGTTGTGGCGTTCGGCCGGAGCACTCAAGTACGAGCACGCTCCTGTTGTCCGTAAAGCTGCAGTTCGGGGCGCTGTCTCTTGTGATATTGAGTTCGTTCCTTTCGCCGGATGTCTACTCGGCGTATTTGAGGGCCCCGTCCGGAGCACAGAAGCCGGACGGCAATGCGCCAAACGTCCTCCTCGTTGTCCTCGACGCCGTAAGGGCCGACCATTTGTCATGTTATGGCTATAAGAGAGGAACAACTCCGAACATCGATCGAGTCGCGCGAGAAGGTGTTCTGTTCCGCAACGCGTTCTCTGCCGCTCCGTGGACGTTGCCATCCCACGCTTCGATGTTCACCGGACGGTATCCGTCCGAACATCATGCCGACTGGGGCCATGCCCATTTAGACAAGGGCTTACCGACACTTGCCGAACAACTGCAGGGCGGCGGCTATCAAACCGTTGGATTCAGCGAGAACGTCTTTGTCGGGCGGAGCTTTGGTCTCGCCAGGGGATTCGGCGAGTTTCATGAAACGTGGCGGAGGCCACTCGTAGTGCGAGCGATCGCCAGAGTCGCAACGACGGTTCTTGGTTACAAAGAAGGACGGGAGTCCGCGGAGCGGTCGGTTGGCATTCTTGAACGGTGGGTGTTGAACAACGAGCATCGCGGGAAGCCGTTCTTTGCGTTTGTGAACCTCATGGCCGCGCACCTGCCTCGCTATCCGAGGCCGGGCTTTGGCTTCGGAGACGTGACGAAGGAGACCCTTGCGAGGATCGAGCCTGTCAACCTGATTCCCGAGAGGTACTACCTGCCAAAGTACGCGCTGAATCAGCGGGAGCTCGGGGTCATGGTGGACATTTACGATAGTGAGATCTCGTACCTGGACTCACAGATCGGAGAGGTGATGTCCTTTCTCGAAAGGACAGGTCTTCGTGAGAAAACGATAGTGATTGTGACGAGCGACCACGGCGAGAACTTCGGTGAGCATGGGCTTATCGAGCATCAATTCTGTCTGTACGACACTTTGCTCCGCGTTCCCCTCATTGTGCGACATTCGGGTGTGCTGAAGCGCGAGACAGTCGAAAAGATGGTTTCGACGGTGTTCCTCGGGAGGGCAGTAATGGAAATGGTTGGGTCCTCCGGAGGTCGGGGCTCCGAGCATTTAGGTATAGGTGCGCTGGGCGAGCTGGAGGGTCAAGACTACGTCATTGCCGAATGCAGCAACGGAGTCGAAGTGCTAAGAGGTGTTGTGGGCGACGAGGATGGTGGGGTTGATCTTAGTAGGTTTGACAGGAGCTTGAAGTGTATTGTCGAGGGTGATTACAAATTTATTTGGTCGTCGAACGGCGCGCATGAATTGTATCGTATCGGGGAGGATCGTCGTGAAGCGGAGAACCTCATCGGGAAGGAGCAGGAGCGAGTCCGGTCCCTGGATCAGGCCCTGAAGGCGTGGGAGTTGGTGACACGAAGGAGACAGCTCTTCTGAGGAGCTACGGCCTGAGTCCACGAAGGGAATAGTTGAACGTTTAGGGAACGCTTGCGTAGGCCGTGCGCATCCGTTTGCCGCGCGTGAAACTCCTACGTTCTCCGAAACGCAGTTGTGAGAAACGCGCGAAACGCTTTTAGCGCGAAGGAAATGGCAAGCCACGATCTCAGCGTGCCGAGCGTTTCGAGGAGAATCCTCGGTCTCAGATAGAACGTTCGATACGCCTTCTTGGATGCGCTTAAGAGATCTTCTCGGGACAACCCGTGCGGGACGAAGGATATCTGAAAGTGGCCGAGTTTTGTCCAGTCCGTCTCTGCCTCCCCATATTGCAGTGCCGTAGTCGCCAGTTCGCATCCCGGCCACAGCGTGAGAAATCCTTGCTGGAACAATGACAGGTCGATACTGGTGGCAAACTCAATCGTTTCCTGAAGACTTTCCTTGGTCTCGGTGGGAAAGCCAAAGATAAAGTTTCCCTTGACTCGTATCCCGGCCGCGTGAGCTCTCTTTACGGCCGCCGCAATCTCAGACTTGGGCGTGGTTCGGTTCAGAAGCCGCAGAATCCTCTCGCAACCACTCTCTATACCGACTTCCATATTCCAGCACCCCGCCTCACTGAGTTTCGCGAGACGGTCTTCACTCATGAACGTTACATGCGAGATGCAGTACCACTTCAAATCCATTCGTTCCTGTACCATGGCATCGCAGATCGTGAACAACTTCGTGCGGCTAATGAGAAAATTGTCATCAACGAACATGATGTCTTTGACACCATAGTTGTTCTTCAAGTGCCGCAGCATGTCAAGCGTGTACGCGGCACTGTGGTGTCTCACCTTCATGCCAAACACTGAACGATCGCAAAACGTGCAGTTGTGAGGACATCCCCTGGAGGTAATGATGGAGGCGGCCGGGAGTCTCTTTGTCTCAAGCGCGTTATGTGGATAGGCCTCAGGAAAAGTGGGCAGCAAGTCCCATGCGGGCATGGGCAGGACATCCAAGTCCTCAATGAAGCGGCGTGGCGGATTCATGACAGGTCCTCCCGCCCCGTCGCGGCGGACGATTCCTTGGACCGCGTCGAGAGATTTGTCATTCTCGATATACTCTAGGAGCTCAAGAAACGTCATTTCGCCTTCCCCGACAACGCCAATATCAAACGAAGGGAATCTCCGCATCGTTTCAATCGGTGCAGCTGTCAAATGTGGTCCGCCAAAGATGATCGGAGCATGGAGATTGTTCCTCTTCAGAGCTTCTGCGATCGCGTTCGCATTCAGGGCATTGATCGTCATAGCTGAGATTCCAACGACATCAGGATCCTCCTGCATGACATACGTGACGGTCTCCTCAATGGACCATTTCAACGCAGGCACATCGATGACGCTCGGAACGTGGCCGTGCTTCCGCACAAGACCGGCGATGTAGAGCAATCCAAGCGGAGGACAATAGGTGTCCACACCGGACAAGTCCCAGTCGCCGTACACCTGGTCGTGCGAAATTGGCGGATTAATTAGGAGAGTTCTCATCACGTGGCCTCTTCCCGGACTTGTCCTATCCGTTGGCTGTTTCTGTTGAGATGATCTTACTTGGGATGCGCCGACTAGTCAATCATCCGAAGGTGAAACAATGACAAAGAGTTGGGCCCGCCGGTTGGAAAGTGTACCACCCAACGTTTGGAAAGGTGACCACCCTTGGCAGGGGTCCGGTGAACCGCCCGGGTTCCTTGGACAGATGGTTGATGGTACTCACGCCGCCGTCCGGAGGGAAGCCGTCATTGCCAGACGGGTGGCGGCCGGAGTTGTGAAACCATGCTTCTCGAACAAACAGGCGTTGTTGTAGCGCTCGCGGAATGCGGTGAGCGTGGTCTGGAGGTCGGCGATCGTGTCGAAGGTGCGAATCCACAGGAGCTGCTCCTTGAGCGTCCGGATGAAGCGCTCGGCGCAGCCGTTGCCTTCGGGCTCGCGGACAAACGCGGGGGACGACTCGATGCCAAGGAAGCGAAGCTCGGCCTGGAAGTGATCACTGATGAATTGGCTGCCGTGGTCATGGCGCAGCCGCAGCCCCGCGGCGCGGTCCTGCTCGTACGCCCCGAAGGCGAACGGGACGGCTTGGCGCAGCGGCTCGGTGGCTTCGAAGCGAGTGGCCCGCGCCGCGACGTGCAGCCCCAGGCACTCGGCCGTGCAGTGATCGACGAGGACGAAGACGTTGGCGGTGCCCTCGTGGCGGGTCAGGGTCGAGGTGATGTCGATGCCCCAGGCTTCATCCGGCGTACTGGTGGTGATCGTCCCGTCGTGTGCCTTGGGGCCGTGCGGCTGCCCGGCTCGGGTCGGCGCCAGCAGGTTGTGCTCCCGCATCAGGCGCAGCGTGCGACGCTTCGATGTCCGTACGCCGGCCACCCGCAGGCGCGCCCAGACCTTGCGATACCCCTCGCCGACAAACTCGTCGGCCTCGAGCACCGCCAGGATGTGACTGAGGATCTCGTCGTCCGACCAGAGCGTCCGTGGGCCACGGCGGCGTGGCTTCTGTGGCGCCAGAGCCGCCTGTCGTTTGGCATAGCCCGGCGAGCGGGGAAACCCCCACGCCCGGCACACCCTCGCCACGCCGTACACCTGTCCCGTGGAGGGCGAAGCCGCGTGGCTCATCGCTTCGACCTCCGCCGTCGTAAACCGTGGGCGACCTCCGCGGTACGACACCGCTCGAACAGCAACTCGTTGTCCATGGTGATCTCGCCGACCTTCGCCCGCAGTCGCTTGATCTCCTCGTCCCGCTCATCACCCGGCCGGCTCTTCAGGCTCGCCTGGCCGCCGGCGAGAAACTCCTCACGCCAGCCCGAAACCGTCGCCGCCGTGACGCCCAGCTCCCGCGACAGCGCATCCAACGCCTCGCCTCGCAGCAGCCTCAGCACGGCCTCCATCTTCCGCCGCGAGGAAAACCGCCCCCGATCGCTACGCCCAGGCTCTCCTCCGGTCGCCCTCCGGGCTCCCTCCGGAGAGCCTGCCCCTCGTCCTTGGACTGCCATCGTCTCCTCTCCTCCCCAGGGCTATCCTGCCCCAGTCTGCTGTCCAAGGAAACTGTGGGCCGGGGGAGGGCCAACCCCACTCGCCTTGATTTCACAACGGCTTCCGCTTACCTTGGCGCGTCCGGCCGGGCCGGAGATTGGTGACGGGCTCGCCGGCTGGCCGGTCGCCACCAGGGAGACCGCATGGGGCTCGTGAGCCAGCTGATCGACTTCAT
>VFSW01004907.1_pt1 | contig 19920 bp, 17 predicted proteins | sample 5358111 | NCBI WGS metagenome assembly VFSW01 (sample SAMN11554181, study PRJNA540505) | mine drainage metagenome | isolation source: sediment from site ElyBrook_90M | place: USA: Ely Copper Mine, Vershire, VT | collected 2017 | reverse complement strand
AGCCGGAGGCATGCCGGGCCGCCGCCGTTGTGCATCGACTGCCTGACGTTGAGATAATGCACCGCGGAGACCGGGTTGTCCTCGCCCACAACCCGCTGAAGAAATCCGTACGCGCGGGGATTTTCGCGGGCGTCTTCGGGCGCGACGATGGCCAGCGAGCCGTCGGGTAGACCCACGATCTGGGAGTTGAAGGGATAGGCCGCGACGGCGTCGGCGATCGGGAGCTCGGACGCGCCCGCTTCGACGATCGAGAGCGTGTCGCCCAGCCGCGCACGCAGCGCACGGAGCACCCTAGGGACGTCGGTGAAGGCGCGCGGGTGGAGCATCACGAAGTTCTCGTGGCCCACGGCGAGCACGTCCGTATGAAAAGCTCCGGCGTCGATTCCCGCGGGGTCTTGCCGGACAACCATCACCCGATCGGGCACGAGGGTACTGAGCCGTGCCACGGCTTCGCTCGCTTCAAGCGTTTGCCGTGCAGGAAACCGATGCGGGCCATCCGAAGCGCTTGTCCACGCCCGACGGCCCCAGGCAAAGACATGGACGGCGCCGTTTGCTGGGGTCCACAGACGGATGTGATTGGCCGCGCCTTCGTCTGCAAAGTGCCCGCCCCCTGGCAAGGAATCGTGGACGACAAAGTGTCGGTCGTCGGCAAAGATCCTTCGGAGGACGGCGGTTGTCACCGGCGCTTCGATCGCCCGGTGAAACATCGCGTGGAGGTTGGCGGGCGTGATGTGCACCCTGCCGTCGGCGGTGTCGGACGACGGGGCCACGGTGGCGGCGTTGGCCGTCCACATGGCCGCGGCACTGGCGCACAGACGCACGAGGTGTTCACCATCCCGGGCCGCGCGCGTGACAACGGCGTCGTCCGTGCCCGTAAACCCAAGGGCGCGAAGGGCAGTGAGGTCGGGTCTCGGATGCGGCGGGAGGACCGCCTGCGCGCCACCGAGCGAGCGCACGAAGCGCATCTTCGCGAGACCTTCGAGCGCCGCAGCCCGCGGGTTGGAGACGGCGCCTTCGTGTCGCATCGAAGCGGTGTTGCCTGGGCTCAGTCCGCCGTAGTTGTGCGTTGGACCGACGATGCCGTCAAAGTTGTACTCCACGGCGACATGAACGCTTGGAGCACTCACGCGAGCGGGTCCTCGATGGTCTCTTCAACCGCGGGTGCGTTGCGAACGCGCGCGCGGCGCGTAGCAAGGTGCTGTCGAACGTACCCCACGAGCGGATCGACGTAGTCTTCAAAGGGCGGGCAGGTGATGCCCGTGGGGCGCAAGAGATCGCGGGCACGTTCGGACGTGACCACCGTGCGGGTGGCAACCCGTTCAAGAAAAGCTCGCGGGCTGCGGGCGAAGCGTTCGAGCCCTGGGGTCCGCAAGAGGGCGCGGGTGATGTTGACAGGGATGAAGCCCCAGGGGAGCCGTCGGCCCGCAGCGCGCGCGATGCGCTCAAAGACCGTGCGGGCCGCAAGCGGTGCAGGGTCGACGAGATGCAAGGTCTTGGAGGTCGCCAAGGGATCTCGCCCGAGGACCACACCCGCGCGGGCGACAAAGTCCACCGGCACGAGGTTTAGCGGTGTGTCACCGCGGGCCGGCAGCGGGAGCGTGACGTCCATCGGCGAACCAAGGAGCAACAGCACAAAAAGGTACGGCCCATCGAACACGTCAATCTCGCCCGTGCGGGAATCACCCACGACAATCGACGGCCGGAGCACCGTGATGGGCACGGCTTCGGCGCTTGCCTGCAAGAGCAGTTCTGCATGGTACAGGGTCTCTTCGACATGGGAGCGAAAGCGCTGACCCACGTCCAGGTTGTCTTCAGAAAAGACTCCCGCGTGGTCGCCCGCGACAAGGGTGGAGGTGTAGGCAACCAGGCGTCGCAGTCCTCCGTCGGCGACCGCCGCCCGGGCAAATTCCAACACTTCGCGGGTGCCCTGCACGTTGACCGCCGCGGTACGTTTTGCGTCGGTGCCCTCGTAGACCACCTGCGCCGCGTGGTGAATCGCCGTGACGCTGCGCGCGAGCGCAAGAAACTCCGCACCGCCCAGCCCAAGATCAATCGAAGTCACGTCCCCTTCGATCAGATTCACCCGAGAAGCCATCTCGCTGGCGGTGTCCAGAGGCACAGATTCCGCGAGGTCTGCAGGTGCCGGGAGCGAGGCGACCAAGGCACGCGCTTCGGCCATCCACCGAGGTCGCACGAGCAGCGAGACCCGCGCGCCGGGCTCCTTCAAGATCTCACGCACCAGGAGCTTTGCCAACAACCGTGGAAAGCCCGTCACCAGAACATGGTCGGGCGCCGTCATCTACGCCCCCACCGTGGCAGCCCGCGACGCCTGTCCGCCATGGCGAGAGACCAACGCAGCGTGGAGCTCGGACACCCGTGCGTCGAGCGTGTCCCGCGTACCGCTGTTGTCAATCACCCACGTCGCCACGGCGACTTTGCGTGCAAGTGGCCACTGCGCCGCGATGCGCGCTCGTGCGTCGTCTTCGCCCGCACCGTCCCGTGCCATCAACCGCGCGCGTTGTACGTCGGGCGAGGCCGTCACGACGATCAAGTCGGCAAAGTTCTTCCACCCGCCGCTTTCGACCAAGAGGGCAGCTTCGTACACGGCAAAATCCCGCCCCGCGTCGGCAAGTACCGACAGTCTGCGTGCGCTCTCGGCCGCGATCCGTGGGTGGGTGATCTCATTGAGTCTCTGACGGGCGGCCTCGTCCCGAAACACCCGTGTACCCAAAGCCTTTCGGTCGAGGGTCCCGTCCCCGCACAGCACCCCGGGACCGAATTCCTGGACGATCTCGGCGAGTCCATCGGTCCCCACGGCGGTGACCTCGCGCGCAATGACATCCGCGTCGACCACCGCCACGCCACGCGTGGCCAAAAGCCTCGCGACGGTGCTCTTGCCGCATGCGATGCCCCCCGTAAGCCCGATGACCTCCATGAAGATCCGCAAGGCTAGCACTCCCGGGGGGCGGCGAGACACCCCCTGCGCGGTCTTGCGCGAAAGTCGCCGTCCCGCACGCACGGCGCTACGCTTGACGCAGAACACCGTGGGATCGAAAAGGGATCGCCCGCCGGACGCCAACGTCATCCATGTGGACTTTCGTCTACGACAAGGTCCCGGGGCGCGGCCTGCCTCGTTGCCGCCACCGCCGCCCACTGAAGCCTCGGCGCACGAAACCGTTGCCCGTACGTTTTCCCGTCTCGAAGTCTCCGAGCTCTTTGCCCTGAGTGTCCGACGGCTCAAGTCCTGGGAGGCCCGGGGAATCGTCGCGCCGAGTGCGTCCGGAGCGTATTCGTTTACGGACCTCCTGGCGGTGCGGGCCGCACGGGGACTCGCCGACGCAGGGTTCACCCTCGCGCGGATCCAAAAAGCTGTCGAAGCGCTCCGAAGGCAACTCCCGGAGCTCACCCAGCCAATCACCGACGCGAGGCTTGTCGCAGACGGGTCCCGGCTGGTCGCACGGCGGGACGGGACGAGTTTTGATCCCACGACGGGGCAGTTGACCCTGGACTTTGACGTACGTGCACTGACGGACGACGTGGTGAAAGTCCTGCGACCGAAGGTTTCGCAGCGGACGCAAGAAGCCTACGGGCACTATCTTGAGGGACTGCGCCTGGACGAAGACGAGACCACCCGCGAACGGGCGGAGTCGGAGTACCGAAAGGCCATCGCGCTTGACCCCTGGCTGGCCACGGCGATCACCAACCTGGGCAACCTTCGCCTTCTCGCCGGCGACCGCGCCGAAGCCATGGAACTTTACCGTCGTGGCATGGCCGCGGACGCCTCGCAGGCCGAGGCGCCGTACAACCTGGCTTTCATTCTCGCAGAAGACGGGCAACAGGCCGAGGCTGTCCCGCTGTTTGAGCGTGCGATTGCGCTGCGGCCGGACTTTGCCGAGGCGCACTTCAACCTTGCGATGGCGCTCACCGAGCTTGGGCAGCTTGATCGGGCGAAACCAAGCTGGCAGCGGTACGTTGATCTGGATCCTCGCGGGCCGTGGGCGACCATCGCACGGTACAATCTCGACCCTGAGTGATCGCCACGGTGGGACGCTCCGTTCGGGGGCAACGACGCTTCGTTCGAGGGCAACGACGCTTCGTTCGAGGGCAACGACGCTTCGTTCGGGGGCAACGACGCGCCGTTCGGGGGCAACGAAAGTTCATCCCCGCGGGCGCATCCGTCGTTCACTCGCGACGAAAGTTCATCCCCGCGGGCGCATCCGTCGTACGCGGGCGATGACGGATCGTGCGTGCATGCGCGTGGTCACGCCGCCCGTGACGGTTGGTAGAGGTACTGCTGAAAGCCGGTGAACGCTTCGCGGATCTGTTCTGCATCGCCAAGATCTGCCAGGGCGTCGGTGATCGTGTGGTACTTCAGCCGTAGCAACGCGTCTCGGGCACGCTCCACACCGCTCGGAGCTCGGCTTCGTCTTTCAACAACCCGGGCAGCCTCCCGAACAACAACTCCATGAACTGCTGCGCGGACACCGGCGTCCCGTCCGGGTGCCAGTACGACATGCATGTCATGTGTTCGATCGCTCGCGCGCGCATGTCCGAGCGCATGACTTTGACCATCGGCCTGCGCTCGTAGGCTTTTGGGGGTTGGCTTCGTTCAGCGTGGGCACGGGGAGCGATCCTCCATGGTGATCGTGGTCACGATCGGCATTTGACTACAACCATAGTGATCGAGGCGCCAGACGAGACCTCACCCTCCGCCCCATTCCCTTTCGGGAGAGAAGTGTCTGGAGTTTCGTGGCGGTGACGTCTTCGTAGCGGATGCGGGCGACGTGAATTCCGAGGCGTGCAAACTCCAGCGTGCGCTGAGCATCCCGCTCCTGCTGTCCCGGGTCATCGTGCACGCCACGGTCGATCTCGACCGCGAGTCGATGCGCGGCGCAATACAAGTCCACACGCAGCCCTTGGACCACTTGCTCCCGTCGGAACTTCAGGCCAAGGATCTGTCGATTGCGGAGCAGCGCCCATGCACGCGCCTCCGATGCGGTTGGATCGTGTCGGGCGCTGCGCGCGGCCTTGCGCTGGTTGGTCAACACCACCTGTCCGCTGACAACGCCTGGCCTGAAGTCCTTCATGACATTCGCCTTCCTCCGGTTCGCTCGTCCGACAGCGCCCCGCTGAACGCCTGATGCAACAACGACTTCTCCAATCTTGCCGGGCGAGGTGGGCCTCACCTTCTGACCTGACGCTCGGTCGTGAATCGCCTGGCGGACAGTTCGAGTGTTGAAGACGTGAAAGCTGCAATTCCTTCCGCTCGCTGCCGCCAAAGGGAGGGGTTGCGAGCACAATGTCGTAGCGGTCGCGCTCTTGGATGTCGGCGAGGTTCTCGGTGAGGGTATTGGTATGCAGGATGTTCGGCGCCTCGATGCCGTGCAAGATCATGTTCATGATCGCGATCACGTACGCGAGGGACTTCTTCTCCTTGCCGTAAAACGTACACTGTTGGAGCGCGCGGTCCTGTGCCGTGGTGCGCTTGGGGTTAGGTGCTCTTGAGGTAGTCGTGGGCTTCGCAGAGAAAGCCCGCAGAGCCCACGGCACCGTCGTAGATCTATTCCCCGAGCTTTGGCGCCGTGACCTTGACCATGGCGCGAATGAGCGACCGTGGGGTGTCGTACTCCCCGCCGTTGCGCCCGGCGTTGCCCATGTTCTTGATCTTGGCTTCATACAAGTGCGAGAGCTCGTGCTTCTCGGCTTGGGACCGATCGGTGTCATCCAACGCGGTGGTGCAGCCCGCTTCCTTGCGGAGCACATCGTCGATGTTCTTGAAGGCCTACTCGAATATGGGACCGGGACAGTGCTGCAACGCAAGCGCCCACGTCAACGGAAGAGGACGTCGTAAGAAAACCCTCGAACCGTATGACATCCCATCGGCAACGCCTGCTCACGATAAGGTAGACTCCGCCCGAAATCCGTCGGTGTGTCATCCCGCGGGAGAAAGCATGGTCATGGATACGGTACGAGAAATCGCGGCGGAGCTTGGTGTCCCGGTGCAAGGCGCGCGCGCCGTGGTGGAACTTCTCGCGACGGGCGCGACGGTTCCCTTTATTGCACGGTATCGCAAGGAGGCCACGGGGGGGCTGGACGAGGTGCAGATTCGCGGAATCTCGGAAGCGCACGCCTACCGCTGTGAGTTAGATGCCCGTCGCACGACGGTGCTCGAAGAGATCGAACGTCAAGGCAAGCTCACGCCAGAACTCCGCGCCGCGATCGAAGCGTGCAGGGTCAAGACAGAACTCGAAGACTTGTACCTCCCGTTTCGCCCCAAGCGCCGTACCCGCGGAATGATTGCCCGCGAAAAGGGCCTCGCACCTCTCGCCCAACGGATTACAGAACAGTCTCTCGAAGGCAACCCCCAGCGGGAGGCCGAAGCGTATGTGTCGGAGGCTCTTGGCGTGGCCGCGGTCAAAGACGCCCTCGCGGGCGCGCGGGACATCGTCGCAGAGTCCCTCGCCGAGACCGCCGCGGTGAGGGCCATGGCACGCGCGATGGTGCTCGCGGAGGGTGTGCTCGTCGCGACCCGCGGGCCCGACGTGACGGGACCTACGCGCTTTGAGATGTACTACGACTTTCGTGAGCCTGTACGGGGGATTCCATCGCATCGGTATCTGGCCGTGCGACGGGGAGAGACAGAAGGGGTACTTCGGTCGGAGATCGAAGTCGATGCGATGAAGGCCATGGGCGAGATCGCCAGGATCGCCGGGCGAAAGGCTGCATCGCCATGGGTGGGAGAACTGGACCTCGCGATTGCAGACGGATGGAAGCGTTTGATCGCGCCGTCGGTCGAGAGTGATGTACGGGTCGAACTCAAGCTACGGGCGGACAACGCTGCGGTAGACGTTTTCGCGCTGAATCTACGGGCGTTGCTTCTTGCCGCGCCCCTGGGCAACCGACCGGTGGTGGGAATCGATCCGGGGCAGCGCACGGGTTGCAAAGTCGCCGTGGTCGACGCGACGGGACAATTGACGGATCACACGACGTTGTTTCTTGTGCAGGGGGCACAGGCGACCGAGCGATCGGGTGCGACGCTCCGCGCGCTGGTCGAAAAGCACCGTCCGACGGCTGTGGCGGTGGGCAATGGAACACACGGGCGCGAGACCGAGGCCTTTGTCAAAGAAGCTCTCTCGTCGCTGCCGCACCCGCCGTTTACGGTGATGGTCAGCGAGGCGGGCGCGTCGGTGTACTCCGCGTCGGACATTGCCCGAGAAGAACTCCCGGACGTGGATCTTACGGTGCGCGGCGCGGTGTCCATCGCCCGGAGGCTCCAAGATCCGTTGTCAGAACTGGTCAAGGTGGATCCACGGTCGATTGGCGTGGGGCAGTACCAGCACGATGTGTTTCAAGCACTCCTGGGCAGAAGGCTCGATGACGTCGTCGAGAGCTGCGTCAACAGCGTCGGCGTCGAACTGAACACCGCAGGCGCACCCTTGCTTTCACACGTCGCGGGCATCGGTCCGACGCTCGCAAAACGGATCGTTGCGCACCGGGACGCCCACGGAGCGTTTCGATCACGAAGGGAACTGTTGGCCGTGTCGGGTGTGGGGCCCAAGACCTTTGAGCAGGCCGCAGGCTTTCTGCGCATTCGCGGCGGGGCCGTCGCGCTGGATGCTTCTGCGGTGCATCCCGAGCGGTACACCGTGGTCGAACGCATGGCCCGGGATCTTGGCACCGACGTCGCGGCACTGGTCGGTCAGCCCGCGCTGGTTGCCAGGATCCAATGGCAACGTTACGTCGAGGGAGAACTTGGCGAACCCACGTTGCGGGACATCGTGGACGAATTGTCCAAACCAGGCCGGGACCCTCGGGCGAGCTTTGAAGCGCCGATGTTTAGGGACGACGTGCGAACAATCGACGACCTCACGCCGGGAATGACGCTGGAGGGTGTGGTCACCAACGTGACGGCGTTTGGAGCCTTTGTTGACCTCGGTGTGCACCAGGACGGCCTTGTGCATATCTCCCAGCTCGCGGACAGGTTTGTCCGGGATCCGAACGAGGTGGCGAAGGTCGGTGACAAGATCAAGGTGCGGGTGATGGACGTGGATCTTGTGCGTAAGCGCATCATGCTGACGGCAAAGTCCGGGGTAATCCCGCAGCGGACAGAGACACACGCGCCCAAGGGGGCGGATCAACGGGCGCAAGCGGCACGTCCGCCGACGGCGCCGAGCTTCAAGAACAATGCGTTTGAGCGGCTGTTGAAGAAGTAGGAAGCGTAGGGGGGCGGGGGACTGCCTCAGAACTGAATCGTGCGATCGGCGGTGCTGAGCGACCGAAGCGATTGCCTCGGGCGGTAAAACTCTCGCCAGAGGTACAAGTAGCCTTCGAGCAGTCGGTCGGCGCTCATGTGCTGCGGGCGAAACACCACGTTGGCGTCGTTGTACTTGGACCAGTCGCGGTGCAGGATCCGCCCTTCGGACAAGAGCCGGGTCCACAATGGCGTGGATGGATACGGCGTCGAGATTGCAAACTCTGCTTTGCGGATGCCCACGTCGTCGGCAAAGGCCAGCATCCGATCGAAGGTACCCTCGTCGTCGTCGTCGTTGCCCACCATGAACGATGTGTACGGCTCGACGCCGTGATCCATCGCACGACGGACAGCGGTGCAAGCCTTGTCCAAGGCCTTCGGGTCTCTGCCTGTAAAGGCCCGGAGGGTGATCGGGTCAAAGCCCCCCACGAGGTAGAACATGCTCACCCCCGCGTTGCGCAGCACCGTGAAGAGGGAGTCGGGGGCGGTCAATAGCATCGGCATGCTGATTCCGATGTAACTGATGGACGCGGGACCGCCCTGGGCGGCAAGCGCTTCAAGAATCTCGACGAAGCGCCGGTGGGAGCCAGAACCGATAAAGAAGCTTGTGTCTTCCGTGAGCGACGCCCGCTTGCCGCGCGCGGCAAGCTGCGCGATCTGACCAAGAACATGGTCGGTTTCGAGCGCGCGAAGCTTCGGGCCCATGCTCGTTGGGAGGATGCACGCGCTGCACGCGAGGGGACATCCACGTGAGGTCTGGACAGGGTAGTCGTCGGGGGCGTAGGTCGGGCCTTCTTTGGCGAGGTACAAATCCACGCGGGGGAGCGGGAGCTTGGACAGGTCTGTCGGCGCCGTGGCTTTGTAGCGCGGACGCAGGGACTTGTTGGCGGCGTCACGCAGAACGTCGTGCCACACGGGCTCGCCCTCGCCCACGACCACGGCGTCGGCATGTGTACCGGCTTCATCGGGCATCGAGGTGGGAAAGATCCCCCCCATGACCACCTGGGTCCCACGCGCACGAAACTCATCGGCGAGGGCCATCGCCCGCCTGGCCGACGGGGTGAAGCACGAGATCGCCACGAGGTCGACGGGCTCGTCGAGACCCACGTCTTCGACCCGGTCGTCGCGAAAGTCGATTTCCCATTCGGGCGGGGTAACGGCGGCGATGCTTGCGATGCCAAGCGACGGCGGGCCAAAGTATTCGTTGCAGGGCACACTCTCAAGGAGCTCAGGATGCGCCTCGGCGTGACGTTGAAACTTCGGGTAGACGAACTTCACCTTCATGGTCGGATTCCCTCACCGCGCGCGCTCCTGCGGGCGGCGCTATCGTTCGTGCGGGCGGCACCCATCGTGGGATACAGCCGGGTACAGAGCGCGCTGGCTCGAACATCATCGTCGGCCCCGCGCGCCGCAGCCGAAACGTGGCCCATGCCCTCGGCCGCGAGTGCTTCGGCGGCGTAGGCACCGAGCGCGCGGGCGTCTCCGCGCGCATCCATCACAGCTCGTTCAACCGAAGCAAGCCCTGCGCGAAGACACACGTCGGCGCGTGCCAGCCGAGCGAGCACAAGCTGTTGCCGCACCACGCCAAGGCCGTAGGTCTTTCGCGCCGCGGTTACCCCTGACGCGATTGCGCCCGCGAGTTCCCTGCATGCTGCAACGGCCGTGTCAAACGCCGTGTCGACCACCCGTGTCGAAAACACCTCGGGGCTTTTCCCTTGCGGCGCAGTGACCATGCCCGTGCCGTGCCGAATCAACAACACGTCGTTGGCGCCCTCAAAGATTCGGGTGATCCTGCAGTCTCGCAAGCGACGCGCGACCCCCACCGTCTCGATGAATCCCAGCGCACCGTGGAGTTGCACCGACGCATCGCAAACCGCAAAGTTTGCTTCACTGCAATACACTTTTGCCGCAAGAGACGCCGTCTCCAGGGCACCCGCGATCGTCGCAACAGACCCTGCGTGCTGTACCATGGCCTCCATCGCATAGACCTTCGCGCTCATGTCCGCGATGGTTTCTCGCACGGCGCCAAAAGCTCCGAGCGCGCGACCAAACTGCCTTCTGTTACTCACGTGATCGACCGTGGCCGCAAGGGCGCCCGCGGCCGTACCAACGCAGCCCGCAGCCATGAGCGTGCGTCCCCATGTGAGTACGTCGTAGGCAACGTCGTGCCCGCGTCCCGGCGTGCCGACGACCTGGTCCATTGCAGCGCGTACGCCTTCAAAGTGCAATGACACCGTGGACGACGCTCGGATGCCTAGCTTATGTTCTTCTGGCCCTACGGTGATTCCAGGGGACTCCGCCGGGAGCGCGACGACCACACTGCCGTGACGTCCCCCGATGCCCGGCGCGGCGGCGAGTACCGTGAACAAGCCCGCGAAGCCACCGTTGGTAACGTAGGCTTTCTCCCCGTCCACGCAGAGCGCTTCGCCGTCCATCCGTGCCGTGGTCTGGAGGGACGTGAGGTCACTCCCTGCACCGGGCTCCGTCGCCGCAAAAGATGCGATTCGCTCTCCCCTGGCGAGCGCGGGCAGCCAGCGGTTTCTTGCTGCGTCTGTACCGTGCGCGACGAGACCCCGCGTCCCGAGGCCCGTGTGCAACCCAACCATCACGGCAACCGAGCGATCGGTTTCGGCGATTGTGCGGACCACTTCGCACGCGGACCCGAGCGGAAGCCCAAGACCGCCGTGCTCTTCACCGATGGTCAGTCCAAAGAGCCCAGCCTCCGCCGCGGCTTCAATCACCGCGGTGGGAATCCGTGCGAGCCCCTCGATCTGGTCAGAGTTTACCGAACGTCGAACAAACCTCCGGGTTTGTTCGAGCACCAACCCAAGGGTCTCGGCCGAGGCTTCATCCACGCGGCCACCGGGCGGCGACCAGCGCGCAGGCCTCGTCCACCGTCTGAATCCCCATGGCGTCTTCGATCTCAAGGTCCACGTGCAGAGTCGACCCGAGCGCCGCGAGCAACTCAAGACTCCCGAGCGAGTCCATCCCAAGGTCGTCTCGAAGTCGATCCCCACCGCGGATGGTCTTCGGCTCGATTTCGAGGATCTCAGCGATCAGTTCAATCGTGCGGGTGCGGGCTTCGTCCAGGGTCATCGTGCTGTTCTCCGTCATCATGTCTCCAGCGGTGCGTGCGTCGTCCGACGCTTGATGAATCCGTATCGGGCAAACCACTCGTGGGCACTGTCCAGCGCGTCGTCCAACGGTCGGAGCGTGAGCCCCAGCGCCGCCTCGGCACGCGCGTTCGACACCGCTTGTCCAGCAGTCACCAGGTCCACCATCTCTCGGGGAAGCGCTACCCGTGCACCGGTAACCGCCGCAATGCGCTCTTCGCGATCTGCGCGTGCGCGGGCCTCGTCGGCCGACAGGCATTCCGATGGCGCGACGCCGCCGTACCGCTGCGCAACGTGCGCCAAAAGCCAGGACACTCGCACCGTGTGCCCGGCGATGCAGTACCGCTCACCCACGGGAGACTCCGCCGCAGTGACGTGCGCGCGCGCCACATCCCTTACGTCGACGAGGTTCACGATCCCGTCGACCCACCAGGGCATCGACCCCTGCGCGATCCCCACGAGAAAGCCCCCCGTGCCCACCCGCACGTCCCACGGACCGAGGCATCCTCCAGGGAGCAACGTCACGGCCGGGAGTCCACGCGCGACGGCGTCGTCCACAGCGCGTTCCATCGCCCATTTTACCGCGCGGTATACAGACTCCGTCGGCAACTCCTTCGGGATGTCCGTCTCGTCTGCAGCTCGATTCTCGGGCGCCGCACCGAGACTTCCCACCGACGACGTGTACACAAACCGCTGCACGCCCACGTCGAGCGCGGCCTCGCACGCGTTGGACACGCCGCGAACAGCTTCATCGAGCGCGCCCGCAAGGTCGATCGAGTACCTTGGGTAGTACCCCGCTGCGAGGTACACCACGTCGCAGCCCTCCATCGCTTTTCGCAGCGCTGCGATGTCATCGAGGGCAGCCGTGCAGACTTCCACGTTCCAGCGTCGGAGGAGGACGGCCGCCGCGGCGCGCCGACGGGCGACACGCACACTGTGCCCGGCCTCGCGAAGGGCCTCGACCATGTTGATTCCCAAGAATCCCGTACCCCCCAGGACGACGGCTTTCATCCCGACGTCTCCTCGCGGGCGAGACGTTCAGCACACGCCGCTCGTCTCACCTTGCCGCTCGTCGTCCGCGGAAGCGCGCCCACGGGCCACAAATGAATCCCGTCGGGTTTTACCCCCAGCACGGCCAGGACCTCTCCACGGATCTCACGCACGATGCGCTCGCGTTGCGACGGATCGTTCTCCGTGGTCTCCACCACCACGACAATGTCATCTGTCCCCGCGTCGGCGTTGGCCCGCGCAAACACTGCCAACCCCCCGGGGCGAACGCCCGCGACATCGCCCACCACCCGCTCAACGTCCGCGGGATACACATTCCGTCCCGCCTTGATGATGACGTCTTTCGCGCGACCCACGATGTACAACGCCCCACCCCGCACAAAGCCCAGATCGCCCGTGCGGAGTTTACCACCCACAAGCACGCTCTCGGTCACCTCGGGGTTGTTGAAGTACCCGTCCATCACCCCCGGGCCTTCGACGACGACTTCGCCGACAACACCCTCGACCAGCACACTGCCGTCCTGGCCGCGGATGGTCACCGTGGTCCCGACTACAGGACGCCCGACGGACACCGCCTCGGCGACGGCGTCTCCGTCCGAGGGCGTGACAACGCCTTTGGACTCCAGCGCGTGTCGGTCCATCCGTAGGCAATCGACCCCACCCTGCTCGGGCCAGGTGACTGCGAGGGTACACTCCGCGAGGCCGTACACCGGCGTCAACGCGCCCGGGTTGAAGCCCAGGGGACCAAAGCGGTTGATAAACTTTTCGACCGTCGGCCGAAGCACGGGCTCGGAGCCATTGAGCGCCACGCGCCAGGCGTCGAGACGAAGGCTGTCAATGTCCCGCGCGCGGTCGGCACAGAGGCCATAAGCAAAGTTGGGCGCGGCCGAGATCGTTCCGCGCGTGCTGTGAAGCACATGGAGCCAGCGCTCGGGACGCATGACAAACAGTTCTGGCGCGAGGAGATGCATGGGGTACGGGTGGTGCACCGCGGTCAACAACACCCCGATGAGACCCATATCGTGAAACATCGGGAGCCATGAAACGCCCACGTCCTGTGCTGTGATCCTTGCCGCATGGGCGATGGCGCCGGCGTTTGCCGCGAGCGCACGCTGTGAAACCACGACACCCTTGGGGCGCCCGGTCGTGCCGGATGTGTACTGGAGAATCGCAGTGTCCGAGCCCGACACGCTGGGCAAGGGGAGCGGGCGTACTGAAACGTGCTGAGATGCCTCGGTGAGCACGGCACGGAGCGTCTCACGGAGAACAGGGTGCTCGGCGACGCTCGCGGCGACCCGCGTTGAAGTGACGATGCAGGTGGCACCGGCGTCGGCGACGATGGCCGCGAGGTTGGCCACGAAGCGGTCGACGGAGCCAAAGGTCATCGGGGACGCGAGCGGCACAGGGATCGCGCCCGCGAACATCGTCCCCAGCAACGCGCCCACAAAGACTCGCCCCGTGGGGAGGAGAATCGGCACGCGGTCTCCCGGGCGTACACCGTGCTCCATGAGCGTCGCGGCCCACATGCGCGCCGTCGCGAGGGCGTCCCGGGCATCCATCCCGTGCTGGTCGCGTAGGCCGTGAAAGGTAATGAACGGCGCGTCTTGGGCGGCACCGGATTCGAGCGCAGCGGGGATGGACTCAAAGCGCGGGGGCAATGCCGCGGGGCCGCTGAGTCGTGCTTCTCTTGTACGAGCAAGGTCCATGGGCAGGTACGTCCGCCCCGGCAGTGGAATCCATCCACGTGGCCGGGAGGTCACGGAGCATGGGTGCATCCACCGGCGACGACTTGACCGTGGTCAAGTGCTCCGTCGTCGCTCGATCTGTACTCGGCCGGCTACGCGAACCGGGCATCTAGCTCGTACGTGCAGGCCGCGAGGGCGGGGGACTGAGCTCGACGGCCACGAGGAGGTCGGCGTCTAGCACCCGAATCGTCGTTCGGGACACCTCGATCGCGCCACGTTCGGCCAGCCGGGCGAGCACGCGGGAGAGGGTCTCAGGCCGCATTCCGAGGAGGTTGGCCATCACGGCGCGGGGGATGCTCGGCGCGCGTCCGCCAATGGCTTCGTCCAGGAGCCACCGCGCGACGCGGATGTCCGAGCGCCCCTCGGTGTTGTTGCCGCCGTCGTCTACCGTGGTGGTCAGCGTTGCTTCGAGCACAGCGCGCGCGGGCGTGCCCGAGGGCCCAAGCCAGTCCGAAAAATCCCCGGAGGATACCGCGCAGACCACGGCCGACGAGAGCGTCCGGGCGGAGTCTTCGTATTCGGGCCGCACGAGACTTTCAACGCCAAGGATGCTCCCAGGACGCCGGAGCGCCCAGGCGATCCCAGATCCATGGGCGTCGCCGACATCTCGGGTGAGTGCGACCGTACCACTTTTGACCCACCACACCCGCGTCGCCGGTGAACCTTCGACGTACAGGGTCTCCCCTGCGTCTCGGAGCCGTGGAATCATCGGGCAACGTCCCCCTCGCCCACACCCGGCCGCACGACCGATCGAACACTCCGAACAACTTACAGCCGCGCGCTCGCCGGCTGCCGGTGCCCCTCGGAGTGTGCTCTTTCGCTCGTATGGTTTCACCAAAGGACTCCGTAGGGTTGCACGCGGATGGCCTCCTCGCCGCATCGGTCAGCGACCAGTCCGGGGAGTGTACACCTTGGGAGCACTGGCTGGCGTCCCACACGGCCCCCGGGGCTGCGCGGTGCCTCCGCTTCGGCCGGGCGGGAACGGGCATCGCCTCGCAAATCAGCGAGGGAGGTGACAAATGGCTCGTGAACTTGACACGGATCAAGTGTCCGATGGGACTTTGCCCTAAGGGTGGGTCTCCGGCCGGAGGTGTCTCTGCGCCGGGGAGGAGCCAATGCCCGAAGCCATCGACCATCTTAAGCTCTATCGCCTCCCGTGGAGCCTGACCGACAACCCAATCGCCTGGCTTGAACCCACGCAGGCGTGCAACCTCGCTTGCGACGGGTGCTACCGGCAAAACGTCAAGGCTCACAAACCCATCGCCGAAGTGCAGGCCGAGCTTGATACCTTTGCCCGACTGCGAAACTTTGACGGAGTGTCCATTGCGGGCGGCGACCCCGTGCTGCACCCCGAGGTCGTTGAGATTGTCCGTCGCGTGCGAGCCATGGACCGCAAGGCTATTATCAACACCAACGGCGTGGGGCTGACCATCGAGATGCTCCGTGAGCTCAAGGCTGCGGGGCTCGTCGGGCTGACTTTTCATGTCGACAGTCACCAAGGCAGGCCCGGGTGGCGAGGTCGCGATGAATCCGGGATGAACGAACTGCGGTCGCAGTACGCCGAGATGGTCGCCCGCGTCGGCGGACTCGCGTGCGCGTTCAACGCCACGGTGTACGAAGACACGTTGGAGCAGGTTCCTGCCGTTGCAGCGTGGGCCGCACGCAACATCGACACGGTGAACACTGTGGTGTTCATCACGTACCGCGCGGCGGTGCAGTCAGACTTTGACTACCAGGTCCAGGGCAAGCCCGTAGACGTTTCCAAGCTTGTTTACTCCCTCAACGAGCAGCGCAAAACCGACATTTCTGCTCGGGACGTCGCCCGCGTCCTCCACGACGCCGACTCCACCTACGCCCCCTGCGCCTACCTCAACGGAACCGTCCAGCCCGACACCTTCAAGTGGCTCCTCGCCATGCGCGTCGGCACGCCCCGAAGGATCCACGGCTACCTCGGCGCAAAGTTCATGGAGCTCGCACAGGCTGGACACCACGTCGCCACCGGGCGGTACATGAGTTACGCACCCCCGTGGACCCTCGCCGCGGGCCGCACCGTGATGCTCGGCACCTGGGGCATCGACGCCGGGGTCCGCGCCTCGGCCGCTCGATGGGCGCAGTCGCTGTTCACCGATCCCATGGATGCAATTCGACGGCAACACATGCAAGCCGTGGTGTGCATCCAGCCTATCGACATGCTTGAAGACGGCCGGGACAACATGTGCGACGGCTGCCCGGACATGACCGTGCACGAAGGCAAACTCGTGTGGTCGTGCCGGCTTGAAGAATTCAAACAGTACGGCGCCCTGATGACCGCCGTTCCGCACGGAAGAGAAAAGAAGCAGCCCGCCAGTCCCGATTCCCTCCCGACGGTTTAGGCCCCCGCGCCCTACGGCGCCGTAACCCTCTACACCCGTTCGACCGAGAGCACGCCCTTGAGTTTCTGCAGGGCGCGGATGACGTTTTTCAAGCCCGAGAGATCGCTGACGGTAAACGAAAAAAGGTTAAGCGCCCGGTCGGCTTCGGCCGCACGGCAGTTGGCCTCATCGATGTTCATCCCGCACTTTGAGAAAGTCTGGCCGACCTCCGCGAGGATCCCAGGGCGATTGGCCGTGATCACCCGCAGACAGATCGTCCTGGGAACCTTCGCCCCAGCGTCCCATTCAACGTTCACTTTGCGGTCCGGGTCCGTGTCCATGCCCTTGCTGCAGGTACGACGGTGGATCGTGATGCCCCTCCCGCGGGTGACATAGCCCACGATCTCGTCGCCCGGCAGCGGGCTGCAACACCGCGCGTACCGCACCAGGACGTCACTCTCACCCGACACGAGAATCCCGCCGGTGTCTCGCCCGGTGACCCTTCGGATCACCCGCTCAACCGTTCCTTCTTTGATTTCCCGCGGGGCCTTGCTTTCGGGCGGAACGAACGTCGTGACCACCTGCCGTGGATCGTACCGCCCATACCCGATCTGGATGAGAAGCTCTTCGACCGTACCCATCCGAGCAGACTCGACAGCTTTTTGGATGGCCCCGGTCTTGAGGATCTTGTTGTAGCTCAAGCCCGCGGCGTGAAGTTCACGCTCCAAGAGTTCTTTGCCGAGCCGCAGCGATCGCTCGCGTTGTTCGCTGCGGAGGTACCCACGGATCTTGCCGCGGGCTCTGGACGTTACGGCGTATTCCAGCCAGTCTTTGACCGGGTGACGGTTGCTGTCCGTGAGAATCTCAACCGTGTCCCCCGACCGCAACTGCGAGCGCAAAGGCACGATGGCACCGTTGACCCGCGCGCCGGAACAATGCTCCCCGACGCTGCTGTGAATCGCATACGCGAAGTCAATCGGCGTGGCCGCACGGGGAAACACCCGAACGTCCCCCTTGGGGGTAAACACGTACACCTCGTCTTGAAAGAGGTCGACCTTGACGCTCTCAAGAAACTCCTGCGGATCCTTGAGCTCTCGCTGCCAGTCCATCAACTGCCGCAGCCAGTGAAAGCGCTGGACGTCCCGAAATTCCACCCCGGTCGCCGCGGTGGGATCTCCCTTGGGCTTTTCTTTGTACTTCCAGTGCGCGGCGATGCCGAGTTCGGCGACCTTGTGCATCTCTCGAGTGCGTATCTGAATCTCCATGCGCTCGCGCTCGGGGCCCAGAACCGTCGTGTGCAACGACTGGTACATATTGGGCTTGGGCAGGGCAATGTAGTCTTTGAAGCGCCCGGGAATCGGCGTGAACATCCCGTGGCACACCCCGAGCACCGAGTAGCAGTCCGAGGTTGTTTCGACCACGGCGCGAAAGGCAATGACGTCGTACACCTGCTCAAACTCGCAAGCCGATGCCCGCATCTTGCGCCAGATGGAATACAGGTGCTTGACGCGCCCAGAAACCTCCGCGGCAAAGCCCGCTTCGGCCAGGCGGCTTGAGAGCAGGTTCACCGTGCGGTCGATGTAAGACTCACGCGAGTGCACCAACGCAGCAACCTTGTCCGACACGCTTTTGAAGCCATCGGGCTCGAGGTGCCTGAATGCAAGGTCTTCGAGTTCCGATTTCATCCAGGAGATGCCCAGACGGTTGGCGAGCGGGGCGTAGATGTCCAGGGTCTCCCGAGAGATTCGCTCTTGTGCCTCGGGCTTCATGTGGCCGAGGGTGCGCATGTTGTCCAAGCGGTCTGAGAGTTTGACCAGCAGCACCCGGATGTCGCGGGCCATGTGCAAGAGCATCTTGCGAAAGCTCTCAGCCTGACGGTCTTCTTTCGAGGTAAAGTTGAACTTCGAGAGCTTGGTCACCCCGTCGACAAGAAAAGCAACCTCGTCGCCAAAGTCTCTACGCACGTCTTCGACGTCGGCCAGGGTGTCTTCGACGACATCGTGCAAAAGGGCGGCGCAGAGCGAGGCGGTATCCAGTTTGAGGTCGGCGATGATCTTTGCGACGGCGATCGGGTGGGTAAAATAAGCCTCGCCGGACTTACGAAGTTGCCCGTCGTGGTGGCGCTGCCCAAACTCGTATGCACGCTGGACGAGGGCAGTGTCCGCGTCGGGGTGGTAGGCTGTGACGCTACGTATCAGTTCGGTCTCGGCGTCCATGGATCTCTCTAGCTAAGGCTCCGGCGCACCAGGGGCAACGACAAACGCCAAAGGACGTACGGCGGGCCACCACGGCGTTGCGGCGTTGACGGTCACCGGGCCGTGGATCCCGAGACGGTCGTAGCGTAGGCTCTCGGAGGTGTTTTCGGCTGCGAAGATCATGGCACGGATGCCTCCAGGGGCTCGAAAGATACTCTCTGTCGGCGTCGCACTAGGCGGTGTACTCGTGGTGGGAAGCACCCTTCGGGGCGTGGTCCCACGGCGGGTGGAACTGCATTTGGGCCTCGGAGTGATGGAAAGTGTAGGCTTTATCCCGCGCGAGGTAGAAATTTCACTCGCCCGGGGGCGGGACACTCTATGGACAACCGACCAACGCTTCGTGGGCGATCCCCCCGCCGACCTGGTGTTCGCCATGAACCTCCCCGAGGGAGCCCTCCGCGCGCGCGTTGCCGTCCGCGTGGGGACTCGGGTTGTCACCCGCAACGAGACCGTGGTGGTGCGCGCCGACCACGTCCTGGAAATCCCCACGCCGGTGGTCTCCCCGGAGTTTCCGACGCCTTGACGGAACCACGAAGCGCTCGAACGTTGCCAATTGCCATCGCACCTCTTGCATCCGGACGAGGATCGCCGTAAGCGGTCGCTCCCGCACGTACCGTCGCGGGAGGAGCGTAGGCGATGTTCTTTCAAGCGTCGCGGCAGGTGCGACACTTCGTCGGCAGGCTGGTGCGTGGGGAGAACGTGCACGACGCTTTCCTTGCCTTTGCCCAGGGACAAAACGTCACCGCGGCGACCCTCACGGCCGTGGGTTCGCTGGAATCCGTCACCCTCGGAGCCTACGACCAGTCGCACCGACGTGACCGTCCACCCCGACGCTTTGCCACCGCAGTCGAGCTCCTCTCCCTCACGGGCAACCTCACGCTCCAAGATGGCGAACCCGTGCTGCATCTCTACGCTACGGTGTCCCGCGAGACCGACAACGGCATTGATGTCCTGGGCGGGAGGCTCTTTGCCGCACAGGCATTCTCCGTCGAATTCTCTCTTACGGCGTACGACGACGCCACTCTTGAGCGTAGCCCCGACCCCGGCACCGGCATGCCGCTCTGGGCCATGACCCCGGATGACAGCGCTGTTCGCGCACCGCCCGCGGCCCCCGAGGTCATCCACCGCAGCCCATTGCGCGGGACGCCCGTGGGGCTCAGCGTGCGCGTGCGTCAGACGGAATTCTCCGGGCGATGA
>VFSW01004906.1_pt1 | contig 19922 bp, 13 predicted proteins | sample 5358111 | NCBI WGS metagenome assembly VFSW01 (sample SAMN11554181, study PRJNA540505) | mine drainage metagenome | isolation source: sediment from site ElyBrook_90M | place: USA: Ely Copper Mine, Vershire, VT | collected 2017 | reverse complement strand
AAGGGAAGCAGCCTAGGTTTCCCCTGCAGTGCTTTCCCAATCTGCCCCGCGCGCCCTGCGCGGGGCTTTTTTTGTTGAGGCTGCTGACATCGACTTGGCGAAGGGTTATGCTTCCGGCATGCTTGCGAAAAAACTTGCTTACCGTTTGTTCTCGGTCGCGTTCCTCATTCCTACACTCGCCCCGGCCCAGCAAACGGATCCCACGCATGTCACGATCGTTGTAACGGATGCCAGTGGAGCTAGCGTTGCGCACGCGCAGATTGGGCTCATATCTGCTCCGGTCCCTGACGCGCAGAAGAAAACAGACGACAAGGGCGAACTGACTCTCGATTTGAAGCCTGGCGGTTACGAGCTTTTTGTGAGTAGTCCGGGATTCAAGCAGTTCATCACCAAGATCGACGTACCGGCCGCGAAGCAGCAACAAACCTTTCCGGTTACTCTGCAGATCACATCCATCCCTGGAATGATGGTGAGCGCGGCGGATACGCTGCAACTGTGGGCCGATTCTTCGCAGCTCATCGCGCTGACAAGCAGCGACGTGAAGGCCCTGCCCCACATCACGGTCACGGTTCACAATCCTCACGCAAACGCCGACGAAACTTATTCGGGTGTTCGCCTGGCTGATCTCTTCACGAAAACAAGGTTGGGAGCGCCGCTGGGGAACGAATTGCGGGGCAAGGCTTTGTCGGGCTTCATCATTGCAGCTGGTTCCGACGGCTACCAGGCCGTGCTTGCGCTCGCGGAGATTGATCCCAGTTTTCATCCGGGAGAAGTCGTTGTCGCCGATACCATGAATGATCATCCACTCGACGCACACTCTGGCCCGTTCAAGCTGGTGGTTACGGAAGACAAGCGACCGGCGCGCTCGGTGCGCAATCTGGTGAGTCTCGAACTGAAGATGGCCGACGGGCGCTGATTAAGAGAAGCCCGAGGAGCTTCTGGCTTACACGCCCAGCTTTTTCACTTCTTCGTTGTAATACTTGCGGTAGAGGATGTCCCACTCTTGCGAGCCTTCGAGGATGGTGCGTTTCTGGCTCTCGATTTTGTGGCGGGCAGCCACGTCGATTCTTTCTTCCTGATTTAGCAGGTCTTCGAGAATCTTGCGGGTTTCTTGACTGATGGAGTTGGGGTCTTCGATGAATTCCACTTCGTCCACGGCCTTGAGGACGTCCGAGACCGCGCGGGCCAGCACGTTCACTTTGTCGCGGCTGAGCCTCACAGCACCGCCTTGTATTTGCGCACCAGTTCGGTTTTCACCTTGCGGAACATTTCCTGGTAGTTGGCGCCGGTCTTTTGCATCTCGTCGGAATAAGCTTCGAGGATGACTCGGACTTCGTCGTTGATGCGGTCTTCGAGCGAGAGTTCCTCCAGCAGCGCGGCGTGCACGCGCTCGGTGACCGCCGGAACCGTCGCGGTCTCAATGAACTTGCCGGCAATCAGTTTCTTGGTGACTTCGCGGGCTAAATAGCCCACATATTCTTTGGAAAGAAGCATGCGTGGATCGGAGGCTCTGCGTCAGTTATTGTGAATAAAAAAGTGTAACACACGGGAAGCGCGGACGCGGTTGGGGTCTCGATCATGCTGAACCCGCACCCTAGGTCTCAAGGCGGAAGCGGGTCTCGGATAGAGCGTAGAGTCTGCGCCAGACCAGGCGGTTGATCGTGACCACAGTGGCGGCCATCAGAATCGTGGCGGCGAGGAGGAGATCGAAGTTGCCGCTGTCGGTGGCCTGGCTGATGATGGCGCCCAGGCCGGTTGTGGTGTAGATGTGTCCTTTGAAATGGAAGTATTCGGCCACGATGCTGGCGTTCCACGCGCCTCCGGAAGCCGTGACCATGCCAGTGACGAGGTAAGGAAAAATTCCTGGGAGAATCAGTTTTTTCCAGCGCTCGATACTCCGGATGCGGAAGACGTTGCAGCATTCCTTCAGATCGGTGGGAATGGCCATGGCTCCGGCGATCACGTTGAACAGCACGTACCACTGCGTGCCGAGAAGCAGCACGACGATGGAAGCGATGCCGAGTCCGCCGCCGATGCGGATGAGCAGCAGCAGGATGACAGGCAATAACGCCGTCGCGGGGATGGAGGCTGCGATCTGCGCCAGCGGTTGCGCGATGCGGGCGAGACGCGGATTGAAGCCGATGGCCACGCCGGCGGGGATGGTCCACAGGGCGCCGATCAGCAGGGCGAGATTCACGCGTAGAAAAGTCGCGCCTACGCCGAGGCCGGCTTCCTGTAATTCGGTTTTCTGCAGGCCGGTGAGAATCATGATGACGCGAACCACACCGTAGCCGATCACGATGAGCAGGATGAGAGCCAGGGCGCGCATGAGCCACACCCTCCATGGGCTGGGGGCTTCTTCGTCGTGAACCGCATGCGGGCGGGCAAAACGGAGCATCAACTTCTCACCCGCCGGGGTCAGCGTCTTCTTGCGAATCGCGGCCAGGCTGCGCGAATGCTGAATCAGGTTGAGCACCCAAGAGCGCGGCGCGTCGGTGTTTTCGACCTGCTCGATCTTGAACTTCTCAGCCCATGCGATCACTGGGCGCCAGATGAACTGGTCGAGCAGCACGATCACCGCGACCATGGTGAGCACGCCCCACAGGATGGAGCGTGTGTCGCCGGCGCTGGCCGCCGTCTGCAGGTAAGAGCCGAGACCGGGCAGGCGGAAATCGCGCGGTCCCAGCACAAACATTTCGCAGACCATGAGGGCGAACCAGCCTCCGGCCACCGACATCATCGAGTTCCACACCAGGCCGATGGCAGAGAAAGGCAGCTCCATCTCGATGAAACGCTGCCACCAGCTGAAGCCGTAAATCTTCGCGGCTTCGCGCATTTCTTTCGGAATACTTTTCAGCGAGGCATAAAAGCTGAAGGCCATGTTCCATACTTGCCCGGTGAAGATCAGGAGGATGGCGCCCAATTCCACGCCGAGCTGGCGGCCGGGGAAAAGCGCGACCATGGCCAGCATCACGCCGGGAAGAAAGCTGAGGACCGGAATGGACTGCAGCACGTCGAGCAGCGGAATCATGAAACGCTCGGCGCGCGCATTGTAAGCGGCGATGTAACCGTAAACCAGCGCGAAAGCCAGGCTCAGCACATAAGCCAGGGTGATGCGCAGCAGGGAATAGCCGGCATAGGCCGGCAGCGCGCGCAAGCTGCGCGAAATTTCAACTTCCGGAGTGAACGGTCCGAACCAGTTGCGGCCGACGCTGATCACGCCATAAAAGAGCGCGATGCCGGCAGCGAACATGACTAGATCGGGGAGATAGGAAACCTGCAGGCGCGGCAGTTGCGTCCAGAGGCGGTAGGCTGAGAATCCGCGGAGCGTGGTCGATTTCTTCACAGGCGGCCGCTCATAGCGCCGGAGAGCCCCAACTCAGTCGAGCGTATCGCTGGTACACGCGAGATCCTTCGCTCCGCCTGAAAGACGGCTGCGCTCAGGATGACGCAGTGCAGTGGGATTCGGGTCCTCAACCTGCATTGCTCCCCGAGGTTGTGGAGTTTTCTGCGGGCGCAGCGGGGTGGTTTTGCGGCGGCTCGGTTTGCGATGGCTCGGTTTGCGTGAGGCGTCCATTCGCACGGTCATAATCGAAAATTTCGGCGTAGCGGCCCCAGTTCGTCGCGGTTTCGAACTGGCGCAGAACTTCATCTTCGGCGAAGTGTTCGTCGAGAATGTCGTGGAAAAATTCGTCAGCGATGGCGTGGTCGCTCTTGCGCTTCAGGATGCTGTCGATCTGCTTGAGAATGGTCACGTGTTCGAGCGCAGCCTGGCGGAACAGGATTTTGCGAGTTTGAATGTCGGCGTCCGCGAAGGCCTCGCCCGGTTTGGAGAGCTGGACATCACCTTCCTTCAGCCAGGCGAAACCGAGCAGGACGCAGGCCTCGAGAATCGGGAGCAGGTCTTCCACGTCCATCACCAACTCTTCAGCGAGACGGAACAGGTCCTCGCGCCCGCCACGATCGCGGAGAAGTTCAACTAGTCCGGCGATTCCTCCGACGCGGGCGTGGGGAAGCATCTGGTATTTGGCGGTGCGGATGGGCGCGTCCTGCTTCTTGAAGCCGTGGGGCGGGATCACAATTTCTGCGGTGGTCTCCGCGTCGGGCGGAGTGTGCTCGACGTCGGGCTCGGTCATCACTTTGTAGATGTAGTCCACGAGTTCGACGAACTGCCCGGACTTTCGCTCGCGGGGATGCTTGAGGCGAACCTTGAAGTCGGAGCGGATGCGAGCCGGGTTGCGGCCGAGGACGAGGATGCGGTCGGCCAACATGACGGCTTCTTCAATGTTGTGGGTCACGATGAAGATGGCGCTGGTGGGCATCTTCTTGTTGAGCCAGAGTTCCAGAAGTTCGCCCCGGAGATTTTCGGCAGTCAGAACGTCGAGGGCGGAGAAGGGTTCATCCATGAAAAGCACTTCCGGTTCCACGACCAGGGCGCGGGCAAAGCCGACGCGCTGCTTCATGCCTCCGGAAAGCTCTTTGGGATACGCGGTCTCGAAGCCGTCGAGACCGACGGTGTCGAGTGTGCGCAGCGCCCGCTTGCGGCGCTCCACCGCAGGTACGCCGCGGGCTTCAAGCGCAGCTTCCACGTTCTCGAGAACGGTCAGCCATGGGAAGAGCGCGAAACTCTGGAAAACGATGGCGACGTTGGGGATCTGGCCGTCGTTATTCTGGAGGTGCAGCGGCTTGCCATGCCAGAAAAGCGCGCCCGCAGTCGGTTGCGCGAGGCCCGTCAGAATACGCAGAAGCGTCGACTTGCCGCAGCCCGAGGGGCCGAGCAATGCCACGATTTTCCCCGGCTCGATGTTGAGGTCGGTATGGCCCACGACCTGGATGCGCGTGCCATCCGGCTGGGGATAAGACTTCTCAATCGCAACCGCCTCGATGATGGATTCACCCACGAAAAAAGCTCCTGTAAGTTCTATACATGATGCGCGCGTCGTAGCAAAGTCTTTCGCGGCTATTAGCGATTTCACGAACGCGAGGTCGAGGTTCGCCGGTCGACGCCACAAGGTCGGATGTTGGTTTTCAGGCGGCGAAGTCTTCGTCTGCCAGCACCGAAAACGGCTGGGGCAGCCGGTCGGTGACTTCGGCGAGCGCGGCCAGCTTGGCTGCCAGTTCGGCGGGCAATTCGAGCGGGCAGCGCCACTTCCAGTTGCCGCCGTGCAGGCTGGGCGTATTCATGCGGGCTTCGCTGCCCAGGCCCAGCACGTCCTGCAGCGGGACGATGCTCAAGCTGGCTGTCGAGCATTGCGCGGCACGAATGAACGCCCATGCGATGCCGTCGTCCGAGCGGCCGACGTAAGCCAGCGCATGGCGGCGTTCTACTTCGGAAGTGCCCGAGTTCCACCAGCCGGCCACCGTGTCGTTGTCATGCGTGCCGGTATAGATAACTTTTCCCGCAGCCCGGTGCGGCAGATAGATGTGTGCGCCCTCGTCACCGAAGCCGAACTGTAGCACCGCCATGCCGGGAATCTGCAATCTATCGCGCAGGGCGTGAACTTCGGGAGTGATGTAGCCGAGATCTTCAGCGAAAAACGGCAGCCCGCCGAGCGCCTCGCGAAGTTTCTGAAACAGGTCATCGCGGGGGCCATCGACCCAGCGGCCATTTACGGCAGTAGGCTCAGCCGCTGGAATCTCCCAGAACTGGTCGAAGCCGCGGAAATGATCGAGCCGCACGTAATCGCAATTTCGCGTGGCCCAACGCAGACGCTGGATCCACCAGACATAGCCCTCGGCCTTCATTGCGTCCCAGCGATAAAGCGGGTTGCCCCAGCGCTGTCCGGTCGCGCTGAAGAAGTCGGGAGGCACTCCGGCCACGGCCTCGGATTCCAGATTTTCGTCCAATCGAAAAAGACTGGGGTGGGTCCAGACGTCGGCGCTGTCGTAGTTCATGAAGATGGCGACATCGCCGGCAATGCGGATCGCGCGCTCCGAACAGTAACGCCGCAGCGCCTGCCACTGTTCGTAAAAGGCAAACTGGAGCGCGCAGCGTACGGTCAGTTCCGCGGCCATCTCCTTGCGGATTTTTTCCAGAGCGGCCGGCTCGCGATGCGCCAACTCGCGCGGCCAGCGATGCCAGCTTTCCAGTTTGTACTGTGCGCGCAGGGCATCGAAGAGAACGAAGTCATCGAGCCACCAGGAGTTCTCCGCACAGAACCCGTCAAAGCGCTCGCGAGGCCGCCCGACGGCCGAAACAGTGAAATTCTTCGCCGCCGCGAACAGCAAAGGCATCTTGCTGGCGAAGACCTGGTCGTACTCCACCGCTCCCGATTCCCCGGTCAAATCGCTTACCTTCGCTGAATCGATCCAGCCATGCTGGGCCAGGCGCTCCAGACTGATCAGAAGAGGGTTTCCCGCAAATGCTGAAGTGGAAGAATACGGCGAGTTGCCATATCCGAGCGGACCAAGCGGAAGAACCTGCCAGAATCCCTGGCGGGCCGAAGCTAGGAAGTCGGCGAACCGATACGCGGCTGGGCCGAAGTCACCAATGCCGCCGCGCGAAGGCAACGACGTGGGGTGCAACAGGATGCCTGAAGCGCGCGGAAAGAACATGCCACCTTGATTTCAGCGCTCTGGTCGAGCCATTGTCTAAAGCCCCTCTTCGCTGCCAGTCTTGCTCAGGGTCTTCATTTCTTCGTCGTTGATCTTGATCTTGCCAGACTTTTGCATCTGGTCTTTCAAGCTGGTAATGAAAAGCCCGAAGAGTTGCTGCTGCTTGTACTGCAGAAGCGAATCGCGAATCTCATCGCGCTTGGCGGCATAGTCGGCGTCGGTCGGGGTCTGTACTTCGAGCAGGGACAGCACGGCGCCGTTGCTTCCGCTATTGATCGGTCCGCTGATTTCTCCCGGCTTCATGCTGAAGGCAACGGCGGCCGGTCCGCTCATCGAGCCCACGTCGGGCACCTGGCCATCCGGCAGCACGAAGTCACTGGTCTTCACGGTCGCGCCGAGTTCTTTGGCGGCGCGCTTCAAATCGTGCTCAGCCTTGGCGCGGTCCGAAAGTTCCTGCGTCTTCTGCGAAAGCAGAGCGCTAGAGCGTTCATTCTTGAATTCGGTTTCTACGCGGGTGCGAATCTCTTCGAAGGTCGGAGTCGCCGCCGGCTTGATGGCCAGCAACTGAAACACGGCGAATCCCTGCGAGGTGGCAGCCATCGCCGGTGGAGACTTTTCCGCCGCCGTGAAGACGGCATCCATGAACTGTGCGGCCGCTCCCAGGCCGGGCAGCAAATCTTTGCGGGCAAAAAAATCTGAATTGATTACTGGAAGTTTTTCGGTCGCGGCCGCGGCATCCAAACCGACAGCCTTGGCTTGCGTCAATAGCGCATCGGCTTCTTTCTGCGCGGCCTGCGCGGCCTTCTGCTGCTTCAGGACGGGCTCAATCTGTTCCTTCACTTCGTCGAGCGATTTCAAATGAGCTTCATGTTTATCGTCCAGGCGGATGATGTGGAAACCATCGCTGCTCTTCACCACGTCACTGGTCTGCCCCTTGGCGAGCGCGTAAGCGGCCTTTTCAAACTCGGGCGTGGTCTGGCCCTTGCCAATCCATCCCAGAGAGCCGCCCACGTTGGCGCTGCCCGGATCTTCGGAAGATTTCTTCGCGAGATCCTCAAACTTGGCGCCGCCCTTGAGTTGCTTCAGTACATCCTCGGCGCGATGCTGGGCGTCGGCAAGCGCCTTCTCGTCGATCTTGCCGTCGGCGCCGGGAAGCGGCGATTTGATCCAGATGTGGCTGACCTTGATCTGTTCGGGCACGCGATACTGGTCGCGGTGCTGATCATAGTAAGCCTGCAAGTCTTCGCGGCTCACCTGCACGGTGCCGCGCACTTTGTTGAGATCGATGACTGCGTACTTGATCTTGCGCTTCTCTGGGACAGAATTGGCGTACGTGGCCTTGTGGCTCTCGTAGAAGGCCTTCAGTTCCGCGTCGGTCGGATGGAGCCCCTTGCGCAGGTCATCCTGCTTCAACACTGCGTACTCGAACTTGACCTTGGTGTTTTCCTTGGCGAATTCCTTGCGAACCTCAGACTCGCTGACCGAGGCTCCCCCGGCCACCAGGGCCTGCAATTTGCCGATGAGGATGTCCTTTCCCACCGAATCCTCGAAAACCGGCACGGTCAGGTTGGCGCGCGACAGCATGTCTTCGTACTCGGTCTCGCCGATAAAGCTTCCGCCCGGGAAGAAGGTTGCCGAATAGCGGCCATGCTGCAGTTCATCCTGCACTTCTTTGGGCGTGACCCGCAGCCCCATGTGCTCCGCCTGGCCGAGTAGAATCTGCCGGCTGATCAGCTGATCGGCTGCCTGCTTGGTGGCCTGCTGCATGAGAAAAGGCATGATCATCGAGGCCTGTGCACCATAACGCGCGGCCTGCTGTTGCGCCATCTGCCGCGCCGTTTTCCGCACCTCATCGGTGGTAATGTCAGTGCCTTCCACCTTGGCCACAACGCCTTGCCCGGGCTGGCCGGTAAGGTCGGAGGTCAGGCCACCAGGAATGAATGCGATCACCATGGCAGCGCAAATCACGAGAAGGATGCCGCTAAGAATGATCTTCTTGGCTGGCCCCTGGGTTTGCAAAAATCGAATCATGTTCTGGTCACTCCGCAGCTCGATGCCGAATTGTTCATTATAAACCAGACCTGTGGAACTGCGGGTGGCCCACGCGTGGCTGCGCATTCGTCTCAGCCGGAGGTCGTACGTATTTCTTTCCCGCCTCGGCAGCACGCAAAACATCCCTATTGAAACGAATTAATAGAAGTGTTATCCATTCTGCGGGGCTTTCTTCCGTTTGCCCCGCCGATCCATTCATAGCCCGTACGCGACGGCCGTTATTGAACGATCCACGAAGAACGCAAGGGAGCATCATGAACATAAGCAAGCGGCTGGCAGTCACACTTTCTGTTCTCGCCCAATTCCTTTTGGCTTCATCTCTGATTCAGTCCCTGATTTCCCCTAGTGCGATCGCTCAAGACGCGGCCAAACCGGCCGCCGAGGCCAAGCTGCCGCTGCGCGAGGGCTGGTCGCTGCAAACGTCCGCAAAAGTCGAGGCCAAGGGAGAAGTCATCTCAACGCCGCAGTTCGCCGCAACGGGCTGGCAGGACGTGACCGTGCCCACCACGGTGGTTGCAGCCCTGGTGAAAAGCCATGCCTTGCCTGACCCTTTGTTCGGGACGAACCTGCGGCAGTTCGCAGGGGTCACATATCCCATCGGCGCCAACTTCGCCAACATTCCGATGCAGACGGACAGCCCCTATGCGGTCTCGTGGTGGTACCGCAAGCAGTTCGCAGTCCCTGCCTCCTACAAGGGCAAGACGGTGTGGCTGAATTTTAAAGGCATCAATTATCGCGCCGTCATCTGGCTCAACGGCAAGCAGATCGCGAACTCCAATGACGTGGCCGGCGCATGGCGCACCTACGAATTCAACGTTACCGACGCGGTGAAGGCCGGCGCCGACAACACGTTGGCGGTACAGGTGTGGGCTCCTACCGAGAATGACCTTGCTATCACGTTTGTCGATTGGAATCCGGCGCCCCCAGACAAAGACATGGGCTTGTGGCGTGAGGTTTACCTCACCACCACCGGCCCGGTGGCACTGCGTTATCCCACGGTGGTGTCGAAACTGAACCTGCCCGCGAGCGATCGTGCGCAACTCACGGTTACCGCGCAGGTGAAAAACGGCACCGGCCAGGCGGTGAAAGGCAAGCTCAAGGGCCAGATCGAAAAAATCAGCTTCGAGCAGGACGTGGAACTCGCGCCGCACGAAACCAAGGATGTAACGTTTACTCCCGAGCAGTTCCCGCAACTTGCGTTTTCAAATCCGCGGCTGTGGTGGCCGGCGCAGATGGGCAAGCCCAACTTGTACTCCTTGGCAGCTGAGTTCGTGGTGAAAGGAGAAGTCAGCGACCGCTCCGAGAGCCGCTTCGGCATTCGCGAAATCACTTCTGACGTCAATGACGTCGGCGGCCGTGCCTTTCACGTCAACGGCAAGAACATCCTGATTCGCGGCGGTGGTTGGACCAACGACCTGATGCTCCGCGAAAACAGGCAGCGCCTCGAGGACGAGTTCCGCTACGTCGCGGACATGGGCCTGAACACCATCCGCCTCGAAGGCAAGCTGGAAACACCCGAATTCTTTGATCTCGCCGATCAAAAAGGAATTCTGGTGATGGCGGGATGGTGCTGCTGCGATTTCTGGGAGCGCTGGCCGCGCTGGAAGCCCGCTGACTTCGAAATTGCGAAGCAGTCCCTGCGCGACCAGATTTACCGCCTGCGCAGCCATCCCAGCCTGGTCATGTGGTTGAACGGCAGCGATAATCCTCCGCCGCCGGATGTGGAGCAGATGTATCTCGACATTGAAAAGCAGTTACTGTGGCCGAATCCGGTGGTCTCTTCCGCTACCGGCAAGGAGACCAGCGTTACCGGCGACAGTGGCATGAAAATGACTGGGCCTTACGAATACGTCGCCCCCGCTTACTGGGAGCAAGACACGCCGAACGGAACTGCGGATCGCAAGAAGTGCAACCCAGGCGGCTGTGGCGGCGCTTACGGCTTCAACACCGAAACCAGCATGGGACCGGCTGTTCCACCCATCGAGAGCATCGAGGCGATGGTGGGGAAAGACCATCTCTGGCCCATCGACGACGTGTGGAACTATCACACCGGCGGCGGCGAGTTCAAGACCATCCAAGTCTTCAGCGAAGCCCTCACCAATCGCTACGGCAAATCGAACAGCGTGGAAGATTTCGCCGTGAAGTCTCAGATGCAGACCTACGAAGGCGTGCGCGCCATGTATGAGGCGTACAGCCGCAACAAGTATGAGTCGACGGGCGTGATCCAGTGGATGCTGAACAACGCCTGGCCGTCGATGATCTGGCATCTGTACGATTACTACCTGCGCCCGGGCGGGGGCTACTTCGGCGCCAAGCGCGCCATGGAAGCGCTGCATCCCGTCTACGGCTACGACGATCACGCAATCTGGGTGGTCAGCAGCCAGTACGAAGACGCGAAGGGATTGAAGCTCTCCACCAAGATTTACAACCTCGACATGACCGAGAAGTTTTCGCACGTCGACACTCTTGACGCGCCTGCCGACAGCACGAAAAAGATTTTCGCGTTGCCAGATGTCGCGGGCCTGAGCCCGACGTATTTTGTAGTGCTACGCCTTCATGACGCCGCCGGCAAACTGGTGGGCTCGAATTTCTACTGGCTCTCGAGCAAGCCCGAGACGTTGGACTGGAAGCGGTCAAACTGGTGGATGACGCCCACCGATTCCTTTGCCGACTACACCGCGCTGTCGCAGCTTGCGAAAGTGAAGCTGAAAGTCAGCGACCGCACCGAGCATAAGGGAGACGAAGAAATCACGCATGTGACAGTGGAGAACCCGAGCAAGAACCTTGCCTTCTTCGTGCGTCTGAAAGTCGAGAAGGGCGTGAAAGGCGAAGAGATTCTGCCGGTAGTCTGGGAAGACAATTACATTTCCCTGTTGCCCGGAGAGAAGCGCGAGATCACCGCGACCTACCGCGCCAGCGAGTTGGGCTCGGCGAAACCCGCGGTCGAGGTCAGCGGCTGGAACGTGGAGTAGAGCAATTTAGTCGTCGCTTCTTTGGCACGACTGCACACCGGGAAGGGCACGACTCTTAGTCGTGCCGTAACCTCGGACTTTGCGCCCCGGCTTTAGCCGCGTGTTTTTAACTACGGAGCGAGCGCAGGAAGCACAGACCCTATACATGCTCGGAAACGGAAAGAATATTTCCGTCCGGATCTTTGAACCAAGCCACTTTGTCTCCCGTGGGAGCGGTCCAGATTCCCAGTTCATCCTGCTTGAAGAAGCCGAAGATCTCGCAGCGCACGCCGCTCTTCTGAAGCCCCTGCACGACGTTCTCGATACCCTGCACCTGCCATCCCAGAATCGTAAACTGTGCAGGCGTGAACTGCGGAACTTTGGCCACGCGAATCATGATTCCATTCGCGTCCAGCACCATGGCGAAGCCGTCGTCTTTGATAAAGCGTAACCCCAGCACGCCTTCGTAGAAGGCTCGTGCCTTTTCGGAATCTTTGGTGGGAATAAAGGCAACGATGTTCGTAGAACCCAGCATGCGGTGCCTCAGCCGTGTTTCTAATTGTCGCTGAAATCAATCATCACCGGCGCCGACCGGAACCAGTTGGTCTTGGAGCCCACGTAGATCAAGCCCACGGCAAACCAGATTCCACCTACGGTCTTGGCCAGGCTGTTCAGGTTCCACCAGATCAGCAGGCAAAATGCGAAGCCCGCCAGCGGCAGAATGGCGTCGCGCAGAAGGTGCCGTTCCGCGCCCGCCTTTTTCGCGATGACGGAAAACTGCCAGAAGCAAGCGAAGTTCACTCCCATGAAGGCGAGGAAAGCTCCGAAATTCAGCAATTCTCCGGCATGCTCGTAGGCGCTGCCAATATAGTTGAGCACCACTGCCCCAGCGAACGCGAGACCTCCGATCAGCAGGATGTTGTACGTCGGCGTGCTGGTACCTGGTTTCAAATACCCAAAGAACTTGCGTGGCAGCACGTTGTCCCGGCCCATGCCGAACAACAGCCGTGCCGCTCCTAATGTACCGGTCAGTCCGCTGCCGAACGCCGCCACGATCAGGATCGCGCCCATGGCATTGAACAGAACCACGCCGCCCACGCGGCTGCAGATATCCATGAACGCTGTTTCCAGGTTGGGGAAAGTCCGCCAGTCCGGCCATACCCGCGCTCCCAGGTAAGCCTCAAACCCGCTGCACACACCCGCAAAAATGCAGGTCAACACCACGGCGAGCAGAACATTGCGTTTGGGGTTTTCCACATCTTCGGCCAGCGTTGTCACACCGTCGAAACCGATGTAGGTAAGCGCCGCGAAAGATGTTGCGGTCAGGATCTTGTGAGAATTGAAGGTCTTCGGGTTATAGAACGGCTCGGTCGAGAGCAGACCTGCCCATCCTTGCCCGTGCCACAGGTAGCGAATCGCCAGCCATACGAAGAAAACCACGACGACTGACATGATCCCCAGCAAAACTTTGTTGGCGCGAGCCGACGACTTCACGCCCGCCAAATTCAGGACGGTCATGATTCCGGCGATGAGCAGCGCCCACACGATGTAAGGAATCTGCGGCACGTAGCGCTCGTGCAGAGCCGTTGCCATCCACACAGTATTGATCAGCGGCTGCAGCAAATAATCCAGGATCATCGCCCAGCCCGCCAGAAACCCCAGATGCGGGTTGAGTCCCCGGCCTACATACGTATAGGCCGAACCAGCGCTCGGATAGAGCGCTCCCATACGTCCATAGCTGACCGCGGTGATGAGCATGGCGAACAGCGCGATCAGAATGATGGTGACGAAATGACCATCAGAAAGCTTCTGGGCCACGCCGTACAGCGGCACGGGCGCGATGGGCTGGATGAGAACGATGCCGTAGAAGATCAGATCCCAGAGTGTGAGCGTGCGGCGCAGTCGTGGAGCGGAAGACGAAGCTGCCGAGGAAGAGGTTTCCATGAGTCCGGCTATTGGATTATGGCAGAGGCGAAATTGTCAATATTAAAACGATTCTTTAGCCTCCAGTTGTCTAATACCTTCCGCATCGTCTCGCTGGGCATTACTTCCCGTAGTCGAACCAATATCCCCGCTGCTCGTTGCCGGACATGTGGCGGGTGTTGTATTCAAGAAGATAGTTCACGTGTGCGTCGTCCAGCGGGAATGACTTCTTCGGCGCATAGGGATACTCGCCCATGCTCAGGAACGGCAGCGGAGCCACGTAGTTGCCTTCGGCGGCGTAGAAGTCCATGTCCTTCTCGTAGCCGTTGGCGGCGAAGAAGTAATCACGCACCCATCCCTGGGGAAGCGCGGGCAACTTCGACGAATCGAAATCCAGCTGCACTTCGTCGCCTGAGCCAAAAACCGCCAGCCGGTCGTCGGTTTGAGCCAGCAACGGAGTCACGTCGCCGTAGCGCGTGTAGGCTCCCGCCGGGCGCGTGTAAGGGCCTGTCGCGCTGACTTTTTCGTAGATGTATTGCACGTTCCCGGGAGGCGTACCTTCGATCTTGAGCGGGTATCCGTGATAGCGAAGATCGGCGCGCGCCAGCGGAATCGGAGTCAAAACCAGACCCTTAGCCCGGTATTCTCGATTGGAGTCATCCCGAAGCCCGGCGCTTTCACGAGCGGGGCGAGGGATCTCGCGCGAGCCATCCTGAGCGGTCCGGCTGATCAAAATGTTGTCCCAATAAACCTGCAGATTGGTGGTGATGCGAATCTTCTGCGTCCCCGGCGGCAGCTTTCCGGTGAGATCGGCGGTCATGGTGCGCGGACCACCCGCAGGGAAGCCCATGTCGTCGATGACGCGCACCCACTTACCGCTTGCGCCGCCCTCATCTCCAACCATCGCCTCGACGTAAGGAGAAATCGCTTGAACGCCGGCCTGCGACGCTGCATACATACTGTTCGCTGAAAAGTATTCGACCTCGCCGTGCAGCAGTAGCCACAGCGGACCACCGCGGTAAGCCTCGCCCAGATCGAGCGTCAGGCTGTGCGGTTTGGCGAAGCCCTGAAACTGTGTCAGCGCGAAATCGCCGAAGTAACGATGAGCCAGCAGATCGGGCAGAACGTTGTGGCCATGCTCGTCCGACGCCCCGGCCGGAGGTTTGGCGTCGCGGCTGACCACCACTTTAAACTCCGGATACGGCGGGTTCGACGCGAAATACTCGTTAGGATAAACCTCGACATCAGCCGGATGGTCGACCGCCAGCAGCCGCACCTGATCGAGATAGACAGCTTCTTCGAGCGGTTCCATGAAGCGAAAGCTGAGAGTTCCGGTCGAATCCGGCTGCCCCATGTCTCGCAGGTTTTGCGAGACGTGGGGATTTTCAGAATTTTCCTTCTCCCGAATCATCTCGCGATCGATTTTGACGTATTCCACCGGCCGCGGAACATCGCGCTGGCCTGGGCCGACCCAGTGTCCGACCACTCCTGCACCCAACATGTCGGCAACGAATTCGTAGCGTTCGCCGTTCCAGACGAACAGCGTTGGACAGGAGCTGCCGCGGCGGTCGAGCTCGAGGTAGTTCTGTTGCCTGTCGCCGGCAACCTGAATCTCGTCCTGCAACACGCCAGTCGGCCACAGCATGCGCACGACGTCAGCCTCTTTGGCGTCGCCGAGGCCGACCACGATGTCCGTGGAGTTCTGCCCGAGATATCCGTTCGATCCATAGATCTCAAATTTCTGCCGGTTGCCGCCCGCGAAGACTTCCACTTTCGTGCCGATGGCTGACTTGTTGTCGTTCAGTCCCTTGAGCGAGAGTCGCAGCCAGTGATTCTGATTGCCGCCCTCGTTGCGCAGCAGCACGGCCGGGCCGTGATTCTGCGTGATGAGCAGGTCGGTGGCGCCGTCGCCGTCGTAGTCGCCGGTGATGATGGCGCGCGGATCTTTGAGTTGAATCTTGTCGAGCCTGACGTCGGCGGTGATGTCTTTGAATCCGTCAGGCCCGAGATTCCGAAACAGGCGCACTTCGCCCTTGCCTTCTTTCGTCTCGCCGACGGCGACGAGATCGACCCAGCCGTCGTCGTCGTAATCGAAGGCGGCGACACCGTAGGCACGGACCCAGTTTGTCTCGGGAAGTTTCAACCGCTCGAAGCTCTTGCCGTGGTTGTTGCGCCACAGGGTTATCGACTTTTCGCCAGCCCAGGTAAGCGCAACGTCCATCCAGCCATCGTGGTCAAAATCCAGAATCGCGATCCCGTCGGCGAGCCGGACACCCGGGAACCTGTGAACTGTGAATTTCCCCTCGCGCCGATTCTCGTAGAACGCTACCGGCCCCGTGAGAACAAGATCGACCGCACGATCGTTGTTAAAGTCGCTTCCTAGAGCGTTGGAGGCAGGGAGGTCGCCGGACAGCCCCGTCTGTGTCGTCTCATTCGTGAAAGTCCCATTTCCATTGTTTCGCCACAATTCGTTTATAGCGCGGCCAGGAACGCCATCGTCGGTGGCGCCCGTCGATCGGAATTTATCGCGCTGCAGAAGAAGAAGATCGAGGTCGCCATCATGATCGTAATCGACGAATACCACAGACCTTCCATAGGCCTCAGGATTGGCCTCAATTCCGGAGTCCTTCGTGACGTGATTGAATCGACCGTTCTTTTCGTTGTGAAACAAAGCAACGTGGCCATTCAGAATCATGACGAGATCGGTGAATCCGTCGTTGTCATAGTCACCTGCGGTGCAGCCCGTTGCGCGCTGACGTGGGTCGAAGCCAGCTTTCTCGGTGACGTTTTCGAATCTGCCTCCGCCGAGATTGTGAAACAGAGTTATACCTGTTGCGCCGCTACCCGGTAGAAATATGTCAAGCTTCCCGTCATTGTCGTAGTCGAGAAAGCACGCACCGGAATCTACACCGGTCACGGAATCAGGGAGGGAAACCGTAGCCAATCCTGCTTCGTTGGTCACATCCACAAACTGCACTTTTATCTGCGCCGGTGCTTTCAACACCGCCGACGCCGATTCCACCGCGCGCGAGTACTGGCCCTGCTCGCCATAAGCCAGGCTCATGGGCGCGCCGATTTTGTTTTGCGTAATGTACTGAAATTTCTTGAGATACTCGCGGGCGTGGTCGACGTCGCCGGATTGCTGGTAGGCGCGCGACAATCCGAACACCGCGGAAGCGTGCAGCGGGTTGAGTTGCAGCGCGTGCTGGAATGCCTCAATGGCCTGCGGAAACTGCTTGGCCTGCACATACGCTGTGCCCAGGAAATACCAGGTGTCGGCGTCGCTCGCGTCGAGCTCGATGACGCGCTTGAAGGCGTCGATAGCCGCCGGAGCGTCGCCGGTGTTCTTGGCCAGCATGCCGAGGTTGTACCAGGCGTTGGGATTCTTCGGGTCTTGCTTGAGCGCCTCTTCCAACGCGGCCTTCGCCTCGTCCACCTTCTGCAGGTTCAGAAAAGCAATGGCTTCATTCAGGCGCGCTGCCGCCAGCCTGGGATCGAGTTCCGTCGCATGCTGGAAAGCCTTGAGACCTTTCTCGAAAAGCTGCTGGTTCATGTAGGCGCAGCCCAGATTATTCTGGCGCGCGGCCTCGATGGGGTTGACTGCTTTCGGTTGAGTCTGCGGGGCGCTTGCGAAAAAACCAAGTGCGGACAGGGCGACGCCGGCGAAAGCGACTGAAATTCGGGGAGTCATTCGATTAAGAGTTTAACCACAAAGGGCATTGCGGTGCACGAAGTATACCGAAGTCTGTCATCCTGAGCGGAGTGCGGTCGCGCAAAGCGCGGCCACACGGAGTCGAAGGATTCCCTCGCAGTCCCACCTCGCCAGCGGTTTAAGGACCGTCCTCAGTTTACGCGCCGGGCAGCCGTCGAGAGCGTCTCGCGACGAGTCGCAGGGCGCTGCCGGTTATAGGGATCCTTCGACTGCGCATAGCGTTCGCTGCGCGGACGCTATTGCTCAGGATGACATTCTATTTGTGGGATGTCTCGTTTCTTGCCTTGCCGTAAGGCTGGTTCGCGACTACGCCCTTGCCTTCCTCAACGGTGACGGTCTGCCCGGCGTCGACGTTTGAAAGTTTGTCGACCTGGCCGCTGGGCCACTGAATTTCTATGCTATCGGCTTTGGTTTGCACGCCCAGGCCGAAGGTCAGGACGAGTTCGCTCTGCGAGAGATAGCTTGATCCCGAGCGCAGCATCTTCCACTGTTGATCTTTGTTACTGCCCGAGATCACGCGCACGACCGCGCCGATGCCGTCGCGGTTGGATTTTGTTCCCACCAACTTTATCCGCAAACTGTGATTCGAGCCGCCTTCGTTGTGAAATAAATAGGCCGGGCCGGCGTTGGTGGTAACCAGGACATCGAGGAATCCGTCGTTATCGATGTCGGCATAAGCCGCACCCCGCGCCACTTTGGGCGCAGCGAATGCAGCGCCCATCTCCGCTGTCACCTCTTGAAACTTGCCGCCGCCAAGGTTGTGAAAAAGATGCGACGGCTCGGCGTATCTCACGCGCTTTTGCACGCGCTCGATCTGATCCTCAATGTGGCCATCGGCGACGAAGATGTCGGGCCAGCCGTCGTTGTCGTAATCGAAGAAAAAACATCCGAAGCCAAGCGTGACCAGCGTGGCGCGGCCCACTTCCGATTGCGGAGCCTCGTCGACGAACAGGCCGTTGCCCTCATTGTGGTAGAGCGAGACCATCTGATTGGCGAAGTTGCTGATGAGCACGCTGGGGTGGCCGCTGCGATCGTAGTCGGCCGCGTCGACGCCCATGCCCGCGCGGGCCACGCCGTCTTCACTGAATCCAATGCCGGCGGGGACGCCGCGTTCGTCGAAGGTTCCGTCTTTCTTGTTCAGCTAAAGGTTGTTGGGCTGCCTATCGTTGGCGATGCAGAGGTCAGGCCAGCCGTCGTTGTTGTAATCGAGAACCGCGATGCCGAGGCTTTTCGACGTGGGATCGCCGACTCCGGCCTTCTGCGTGGCGTCCTCAAACTTCCAGCCGCCGAGGTTGTGCCACAAGCGCAGCGACGTTCCTTTATACGATTCCGGCGTGCAATACGATTTGTGCGCCCCGTCGAGCGTGCAGTAGAGATCCCCCTGCTCGGTCCACTGCACGTAATTGGCGACGACCAGGTCGAGTTTGCCGTCGCGGTCGTAATCGACCCAGGCGGCGCCGGTGGAGAATTCGCTCGGCCCCCACATTCCGGCGGACTTGGTCACGTCGGTGAACGTACCGTTGCCGTTGTTATGAAAAAGATGGCTCTGGCCAAGCGCAGTGACGAAGAGATCGTCGAAGCCGTCGTTGTCGTAGTCGCCGACGGCAACACCCAGGCCGAACATCGGCACGGCGAGGCCCGCTTTGTGGGTCACGTCGGTAAAGGTGCCGTCGTGATTATTGTGGTAGAGCTTCAGGGTGGTGGCGGCGGCCTCTGCGGAATGGCGAGGATGTCCGGGAAAATCGTCGCCGTTGATCAGCACGATGTCAGGATATCCGTCGTTATCGTAGTCGATGAAGGCGCACCCGGGGCCCATGGTTTCCGGCAGCCACTTCTTTCCGAAGGCTCCGTTGTTGTGGGTGAAGTGGATGCCGGCCTGGGTAGTGATGTCGCGGAAATGGAGTTGCTGCGCCTGCGCGGTGAGCGCAACCAAGAGCAACACGCACCACGCTGCGGTGAAGTTCGGTGAAGGAGTTCGCATTATCTGGAGGCCCCGGGGGCAGAGTTGGCGGACGCGAGCCGGGCTTTGCCCGGCCGGACTGCCGAGGAGGCTGTCCGTGCACTGTTCGAAGTGAGTGGTGGCAGTCGGACCGATACGTGCTCGTGCACGGCCTGGCGCTCGTTGTTGTCCTCCGGATGCAGCTGGCGATAGGGCCCGGTAATCGCCTGCGACGATTCATCCGCTTTAAAGCGCAGATAGCGGGCCTGATGCTCTTTGGCTTGCTTCTCGTCGCCAAGGCCGCTGTAACATAGCATCAAGTTGTAGTGTGCCTGCAGGTCTTCGGGATCGATGGCGAAGATCGATTGCAGCACCGTCACCGCCTCCGAGTATTTTCTCTGCAGAAAAAGGACGCGGCCCAGGTCGTTAAGCGCGACGCGGTCCCGCGGATACTGCGCCAGAACTTTCTGCAGCCGTTCGGCAGCCCCCGCGTAGTTGCCGTCGGAGCGCAACACGCGGGCATAGAAATAATTCGCTCGAGCAAGATTCGGAGACAGCGCCAGCGCCTTCTCCAGCACCGTGCGGGCGCGCTCCATGTCGCCTTCCTGCACGGCGCAGCGGCCAAGGTTGACCCAGCCATCAGGATTGTTAGGATCGGCTTCGGTGATTTTCTGGAACGCGGCAGCAGCTCCCTTCAAGTCGCCTTGCAGGAACAGTCCGATTCCGTAGTCATTCCAGCGCTGCCATTCCTCCTTGCGTACGATCGTTTTGGGTTCGAGCGCAGGGGCGC
>VFSW01004905.1_pt1 | contig 19924 bp, 15 predicted proteins | sample 5358111 | NCBI WGS metagenome assembly VFSW01 (sample SAMN11554181, study PRJNA540505) | mine drainage metagenome | isolation source: sediment from site ElyBrook_90M | place: USA: Ely Copper Mine, Vershire, VT | collected 2017 | reverse complement strand
GTATTTAATTATGCAAGGGGTCTATTTAATTAAAAATTCCGGCAGTGATTTATTCATGAGCTGATCCCAGAGCTGCACAAAGTATTCTCTTCCGGAATTGCTTATTTCTTCCGGGAATGACTCTGTTCCCGAATGGGTGAGCTTTATCCGCGTGGTGTTGCCTCCGGGATACAGCTCAAAGGTTACCAGCGATTCACCGCTGTGCCCTTCATATTTCCAGATATAGGCGAGTTTTTTGTAGGCCTCGGCGGCGGTTACCCTGCAGCGGTGGGTAAAGGCTTTACCGTTTACAGGTCCCTCGAACGTAAACTCGAATCCGGCCTTGGGTTTGAAAGCCGAAACATTAAAATACCATTGTCTCATTTGCCGCTCGTCTGTAATGGCTTTCCACACCTTGTCAACCGGTGCGGCAAGTATGGCTTCAATTATTACCGCTTCGCTATTCATCAGGTTTTATGCGGTTTGCTGGTGCCCTGTGCGCCGGCCCCGCAAGGGCAGTCAGCGATTAGGTTATTCGTTGCCGCGCTTCACTTTGCCATTTTGCGGGCAATGGCTCTTTCAGCGGCATTTATAATATCAGGAGTATCAAGTTTGTATTTGCGCATAAGTTCGTCTGGCGTGCCGCTTTCTCCGAAGGAGTCGTTAACGGCAACCATTTCCAGAGGGCTGGGCTGCTGCCGTGCCAGGATCTGGGCTATGCTGTCGCCGAGGCCGCCGTTCATCTGGTGTTCCTCCGCAGTAACGGCGCAGCCGGTTTTTTTTACGGATCTGATAATGGCAGGAGCATCTATCGGCTTTATGGTGTGTATGTTTATCACTTCTGCCGATATACCTTTGGCTTCAAGGGCCATAGCGGCTTCTATGGCTTTCCATACCATGTGTCCGGTGGCAAAAACAGATACATCCGAACCTTCGGTGAAGACAATGGCCTTGCCTATTTCAAACCTCTGTGCCGGATCGGTGAACACAGGCACCGCCGGCCTGCCGAACCGGAGATATACCGGGCCTTGCATGTCTGCAATGGCAAGGGTGGCGGCCTTTGTCTGGTTGTAGTCGCAGGTATTTATTACGGTCATGCCCGGCAGCATCTTCATTAATCCTATGTCTTCGAGTATCTGATGGGTAGCTCCGTCTTCGCCCAGTGTTAGTCCGGCATGCGAGGCGCATATCTTCACATTTTTTCCGGAATAGGCAATGGACTGACGTATTTGATCGTACACCCTGCCGGTGGAAAAGTTGGCAAATGTTCCTGTAAAAGGAATGTAGCCTCCTATGGTGAGCCCTGCCGCAAGGCCCATCATATTGGCTTCGGCTATGCCTGTTTGAAAAAACCGGTTTGGGAATTCTTTGGCGAAGGCATCCATTTTAAGGGAGCCTGTAAGATCGGCGCAAAGGGCAGTTACACGGTTATTCTTTCTGCCGAGTTCCAGTAAGCCTGCTCCAAAACCGGAGCGTGTATCTTTCAGTTCGCTGTATTTATATATAGTATTCATTGATTGTGCGCCGGTAGCCGACGATAACTATAATTAATTTTATATGCCGGTTTTTTTAGTAATCTCCTAATGTTTCTTCAAGCTGCGACAGGGCTTTCTGCAATTGTGCGTTATCGGGAGCCGAGCCATGCCATTTGTAGTTATCCTCCATAAAGTCCACTCCTTTGCCCATCAGCGTTTTCATCAGTATCATCACAGGCTTGCCTTTACCCGTAAGCTGTTGGGCATTTTTGATTGTTGAAATCACCTCCTCTATTACATTCCCGTTCATTTCCATCACATTCCATCCAAAGGCCTGCCATTTGGCTTTCAGGTCGCCAAGATTGAGCACGTCAGTGGTGCGTCCGTCAATTTGAGCGTTGTTCACATCAATGGTCGAAATAAGGTTGTCTATCTTTTTTGCCGCCGCGAACATAGCTGCCTCCCATATCTGTCCTTCCTGCAATTCGCCGTCGCCGTGTAGGCTGTAAACCAGGCAGGGGTCGTTGTTCAGCTTCTTGGCAAGGGCTGCTCCTGCGGCTACCGACAGGCCTTGCCCCAGCGATCCTGAAGCCACGCGCACGCCCGGCAGCGCTTCGGCTGTGGCAGGGTGCCCCTGAAGGCGCGAATTGATTTTACGGAACGTGGCCAATTCCTTTACAGGAAAAAAACCGCGGTGCGCAAGTACGCTGTACCATACAGGCGAAATATGCCCGTTTGACAGAAAGAACAGGTCTTCATTTATTCCGTCCATTTTAAATGCCGACGGGTTGCAGCGCAGTATTTCATAATACATTGCAACAAAATACTCTGTGCATCCGAGCGAACCTCCCGGGTGCCCCGATTGCACGGCATGGGTCATACGCAGAATGTCGCGCCTTACCTGCGGGCAAATTCTTTTTAACTCTTCATTTTTCATTTAAGCCCAAAAGTATTTTAATTATTTCTTGCTCATCCTCTTTGTTGATAATAAGAACCGGAATGTTGAAAAAATGCGGAAGCAGGCGGGCGCACATCACAAATAATGAAAAAACCAAACGGGCCTGCCGGCCTTTTGTAATATAAAACCTTCCGGGTATAGTGTACTTGCTCTTTGCCGGCGAAGCGCATTCCATAAAGTTCTATTTAGTATTTTTGCGCCAAACAATAAATAAATTGAGTTTAAAGTGTGGTATCGTAGGGCTGCCTAATGTAGGCAAGTCCACTCTGTTCAACTGTTTGAGCAATGCAAAGGCGCAGGCGGCTAATTTCCCTTTTTGCACCATAGAACCGAACATCGGCGTTATTAATGTACCCGACGAAAGGCTCTGGAAGCTGGAATCAATCGTGCATCCGAAGAAGGTGGTGCCGGCAACGGTGGAAATAGTGGACATTGCTGGCCTGGTAAAAGGGGCAAGCAAAGGCGAGGGATTGGGCAACCAGTTTCTGGCCAATATCCGGGAGACCGACGCCATATTGCATGTGCTGCGGTGCTTCGATAACGGTAACATTATACACGTGGAAGGATCGGTTGACCCCATGCGCGATAAAGAAATAGTGGACATAGAATTACAGCTGAAAGACCTGGAGACCATAGAAAAGGTATTGCAAAAAGCTGCCCGTTCGGCTAAGACCGGAACCGATAACAAGGAAGCGAAAAAGAAACTGGAAGTATATAACGCCTATCATAAATGCCTTTCGCAGCAAAAAAATGCGCGCACGGTTGAATTGCCCGACGAAGACAAGGAGCATATAAAGGAGTTGCAATTGCTCACCATGAAACCCGTATTATATGTTTGCAACGTAGACCAGGCATCGCTTAAAGGCAACAAATACACCGAAACGGTAAAGCAGGCCGTAAAAGCCGAAAATGCAGAGGTGATGATCATAGACGCCGCCATTGAGGCAGAAATAGCTCAACTTGAAAAGCCGGAAGACAGAAAAGAATTTTTACAGGAAATGGGGCTGGACGAGCCGGGAGTAAACAAACTCATTAAGGCTGCATACAAACTGCTTAGCCTGTCCACTTACTTTACGGCGGGCGAAGTGGAAGTAAGGGCATGGACAATAATGAATGGGGCAAAAGCGCCACAGGCAGCCGGTGTTATTCATACCGATTTTGAAAAAGGATTTATAAAGGCGGAAGTGATAAGCTACGAAGACTACCTGCAATACGGTTCGGAGCAGGCATGCCGCGAAGCGGGAAAGCTGATGATTCAGGGCAAAGACTATTCGGTGCGCGACGGCGATGTGATGCACTTCCGGTTCAATAATTAATAAAGGCTGTGGCAGGCTGACCTGCTATTTAAATACCGAGAGCCATGAAAAAGATTCACAATTACATCAACGGAAGCCTGGTACCCCCTGCCGGAGGCAGATACCTTGATAACTATAACCCATCTACCGGCGAGGTGTATTCCATATTGCCCGACTCCGGCGCCGAAGACGTGAACCGGGCTGTGGAAGCGGCAAAACAGGCATTTCCGGCATGGAGCGCCATGCGGAAGGAGGAACGGTCGGCCATGCTGCTTCGCATATCGGCTTTGCTGGAAAAAAGGCTGGAAGAATTTGCCCTTGCCGAATCCCTCGACAACGGCAAACCCTTGTGGCTCGCCCGTTCAGTGGACATACCACGCGCCGTTAGCAACATCAGCTTTTTTGCCACCGGAGCGCTCCATTTTGCTTCGGAAGCACACGATATGGAAGGCAAGGCAATAAACTATACCCTGCGAAGCCCAATAGGCGTTGCGGGGTGCATATCGCCCTGGAACCTGCCCCTGTACCTTTTCACGTGGAAGATAGCGCCTGCACTGGCTATGGGCAATTGCGTGGTGGCAAAACCTTCGGAAATAACACCGATGACCGCCTTCATGCTGTCGGAGCTGTGCATAGAAGCGGGGCTGCCGAAAGGCGTATTAAACATAGTACACGGACTCGGCTCTGAAGCGGGTTCAGCCATTGTAGCCCACACTGATGTAAGCGTCATCTCTTTTACGGGCGGAACAAAAACCGGTGCCGCCATTGCCGCTGCCGCCGCACCCAAATTCAAAAAGCTGTCGCTTGAACTCGGCGGTAAAAACCCTGTTATTGTATTCAACGATTGCAACTGGGATGAAATGATGCGCAAAACCATAGACTCCTCTTTTACCAACCAGGGAGAAATTTGTCTCTGTGGCTCGCGGATCCTCGTTGAACAAACCTGCTACGAACGGTTCAAAAAGGAATTTGTAGAAAAAGCCGCACTGCTGAAAGTGGGCAACCCCGCCGATGATACGAGCAGGCTGGGCGCCATTGTCTCTAAACAGCACTTTGAAAAAATACTGCATTATATAGAACTGGCAAAGAGTGAAGGAGGAAAAATACTGTGCGGGGGCAAGGCAGTTAAAATGGAAGGCAAATATGCAGGGGGCTGGTACATTGAGCCAACCGTAATAGAAGGGTTGCCTTATAACTGCCGCACCAATATGGAAGAGATTTTCGGACCGGTGGTAACCATCATGCCGTTCGGAACCGAAGCGGAAGCCTTGCAGGCAGCCAACATTACGGAATATGGGCTTACCTCCATGCTCTGGACCGAGAATTTGACCCGCGCCCACAAAATGGCCGCACAGCTGCGTTCCGGTATTGTGTGGATCAACTGCTGGCTGCTGCGTGATTTGAGGACGCCTTTTGGCGGGATGAAGAATTCCGGGGTAGGACGTGAGGGCGGATGGGAAGCGATGCGGTTTTTTACCGAACCCAAAAATGTGTGCATCAAGCTATAGACAAGGACTATAATTCAGTGCTTACCTTCCATTCCTTCGATATATTCAAGCGCCTTTTCGGCATGGGCCGCTCCTTGCAGCATTGCGTTATGGGTAAACACAATTTTCCCGTTAAGGTCTACCACATAGGTTGCACGGCCATTGGCAAAACCGGTAAGACCAAACATTTTTAGTACTGCATTGTTCGAATCACTTAGCAGGACAAACGGAAGTTTATCTTTTTCACTGAAATCCTTATGGCTCTTAACGGTGCCGTAATTCACGCCGATCACTATGGCTCCGAGTTTTTTAAATGCTTCAAAATTATCTCTGAAGGCGCAGGCTTCGCGTGTGCAAACAAGGCTCTCATCCTTCGGATAGAAATAGATGACCAGAATTTTTTTACCAATTAAATCCTTCATGTTCACAAGGCTGTCGTTTTGATCAGGTAATGAAAAACGGGGGCAGGTGTCGCCGATGGCGAGCGGGTGGGTCTGTGCCTTAACCATTGAAAAAATAAGGATAGCGGACAATATGCCAAGAAATAGAGCAGGTTTCTTCATGCGGCGTAAAATGATTGAATAGGATTATTTAACAACACTTACCTTTTTGCCGCTCGTAAGTACTCCAGCGCTTTTTGGGCATGGTCGGAACCCCGATCGAGGAAAAACAAAATCTGCCCGGACTCATCCATGATATAAGTAGCCTGCCCTGAAAACAGCCCGCCTTTGAAACCGAACATATTCATCACCTTTTTATCGGGATCAGAAAGCAAAGGGAAATTGATTCTATTCTTATTGTACAAGTTCTTATGTTCTTCTACCGTGCCGTTATTGATGGCAATAACCACCGCACCGGCTTTTTTAAAACCCACCATATTATCTCTGAAGGCACAAAGCCACTTAACCGTTTCCAGCCGCGCATCATGAGGATAGAAGTAAATTACCACCTTTTTGGAACCGTGGTATTTTTCAATATTGAAAACACTGTCATTTTCGTCCTTCAGCATAAATCCGGGTACCGAATCACCTATGGATAAAGGTTTGTTTTGGGCATATACGGCCGCATCCGGCATAAGAAGCATCACAAAACCGAAAAGTAAAAGTGCAGGTTTCATAAGTAAAAAAGTATTTAATTTGAGGCAAAGGTAGAAAGATTAGAGGTACGAATGAGTGCTAGAATGAATCATACTGCTTTAACAACCGCACCGGCTTTTTTACCTTCAATAGGCATGGGCATAGAACTTCAGGTGTCAGCTGTGTGGACGGATGACTCGGTACATTATTTATCGCTTTTTGGGGCTTTAATCATACTATGCCTGGCCGGAATATAATTAATATGTACCTCGGAATACTAAAAAAACAGTTAAAAACATATTGTCTTATAATAATCTCTTAATCAATGTTATATGACTATTAACCGGAAGCCGGCCGCATTTGCGTCAAGGGGTAAAATGCGATAAATCATCTGGGTAAATGACAAATGTCAGTTGGTTTTGTATGGGCTAAAATCATCTTTGACCTGTCAAATAAACCGACATAAAATAAAATAAGGGGAAAAACTGCAAGTTCAAAGGCAGGAAACAGCAAGGGAAATAGTTACAGTCAAAATATAGTTACACAACCTCTAAATTTAAAATCGCCATGAAAAAATATGCTTTCTTAACAATCTCTGCCGGAATGCTGCTCCTCCTGATACCGGGAATAAAAGGTAGCGCACAAACCGACACAACTACGGTGCCACCCGATAAAGCTAAACCCGGGGGCGAAAAGTTCATGCTTGCCGGTGAATTTTTTACATCCTGGCAAAATACCAAAACTTTTCCGTATTACAGCACAGCGCAAGGCCATACGCCGTCATCCATCGCAAACAATTTCGGAGCCAACTCTCAATATCCGACAGGCTTAATGCTAATGCCGCTTGTGAAATTATCCGACAGGCTTTTCCTTGATGTGCAAATCGGTGTAGTCGCCCCGATCGGTCCCGGTTCGGCTGCCGCCGTATCCTTCAATGAGGGAATCATTTACTATCACGTAGGTAATGCCCTGAATATATTTACCGGGTACTTTCAGCCCCGGTCCGGATTATATGAAGGAATACTCGACGACTTTACCAACCGTTACGGGTCGGTGCCTGTAGGTATGGTGGCAGCGGCAACAGGCACCCAGGCAGGTGTTGGTATCCAGGGCGGCATTCAGCTCGGTGTGTCAAAACTGAACTACCAGTTGTATGCCTCGAACGGACCAACATTAACCATTGACAGTACAGGAGCTGCAAACGGACAGGTAAGCTATGGAAATTTTATTTCTCCGAATATGAATAAGGCGGTTGGCGGTGAAATTGGTTTTCTGCCTTTCCCTAACTCCAGCCTCGAAGTAGGCGTTTCCGGTCAGTATATGCCTGGTGCAGGTGCGCTTGGTACAGCCCAGCAGAACATTAGCGTAAGCAACATTGCAGCCTATATCAACTACTACCACGTGTTCGACCCGCTGATGATAAGGGTTCAGGGGCAGTATGAAATGGATCAGATTCAAAAGTATAATCTGTACACCAATTCCGCCGATACCAGCATTCTTCCCGGTTCCGGCTTCAATAACACCACAAATGGCTGGTTCCTGGGCATGACCTTCCGCTTAAGCGGAGCCTCAAGCAACTTCCTTAGCAACTTGGAATTAGGCATAAGGGAAAGCCAGCTTACCTTGCCGCAAGATGCAAACTGCCTGTGGGGACAAAAACCGCTTAACCAAACCAGCATTGCCCTCACATATTGGTTTACATGGAAAGCTCCCCTAAGCATAGGTTACGATATTTATAACCAACAGGGAACCCCCAGAATGACGGCGGTTACCATCAGGGGAATGTGGTTCTTTTAATCCGAAACAACGAATAATTAATAATCAGAATAATAGCAGAAGTATATGAAAAACAAGGTGAAAATAATAACAATGGTTGCCGGACTTACAATAGCTGTATCATCAGTACTATTTATGAACGGCTGCGCAGTGCCGGAGAGCATTGCCAACAAAACAGGGGCGCAGCTATGGGCAGAAAACTGCAACCGCTGCCACAATGCCCCCGACCCGCATAATTTCAGCGACGAGCAATGGGATGCAGCTCTGGAGCACATGCACCAGAAAGCAATACTGACCGATACCGAAGCCAAAAAAATACTGGCTTTCATGAAGTCGGCTGACTGATAAAAGGCATCCTGAAATGATAAACTCAATAAAGCCATGAAACAGACTATAACGGTTATAATTTGCCTCGCTTTTCTAAGCATCCGTCCTAACCCTGCCGCCGCCCAGTCGGGCGAAGACCTCTACAAGCAAATTTGCGCCGCCTGCCATACGGTGGGAGGAGGCAGGCTCGTGGGACCCGACCTGAAGAACATAACATCTGTTAAGAAAGAAGACTGGCTTATTAAATGGATTAAATCTTCGCAGGCGGTGGTTAAAAGCGGCGACACGGCGGCAACAGCTATCTTTAAGCAGTACAACATGGTGCCCATGCCCGATCAAACCGCGCTTACCGATGCCCAGATAAAATCTATCCTGGCGTACATCGACACCAAAAGCGGAGGGGAGGCTGCAGCTACCAATACGCCCGCTGCCCAGCCATCGACAGCATCATCAGAGGCTTCAGCCGTAGCTCCGGCACAGGCCGCAGGGGTGCAGAACCCGGATGCCACCACTCAAAAGAGTGATTTTATCAACCCCAATACGTTTATTATCTGGCTCTGCATTGGGCTTGTGGTTGCCTTTTTGCTTATCGTGGTATGGACGCTCTCCAGCGCCGTGCGAAAACTTACGGATGCCCTGAAGGAGAACATGAAGGATTGAGTGAACAAAGGAAAGAACCGGGAATACCATGTATTTCCGGTTCTTTTTTATTTATGGCCGATCACTTGATAAGCGTAACCGAGCCGATATAGGAGTGCTGCTGGTTGAATATATCCGTAACCTGTATCTTATATACATATACGTCTTCCAGTGCAACTTCCGACCCTCCGTTCGCCCTGCCGTCCCAGCCGCGGTTAATGTCGTTGGTGGTAAAAATTTGATTGCCCCAGCGGTCAAATATCATCATATAAAACTGGGATATGCCTATTCCTTTGGCGGTAAAGTAGTCGTTTCTGCCGTAGGCATTGGGCGTAAAGGCGCTCGGTATCCAGATGGTGAATTGGGGCTGAATGATAAGGCTGTCGGTAAAGACACCCGCACATCCATAATCGTTGTTGGTGGTGAGGGTAACATAATATATGCCCGGCTGCGCGTATGTATGCACAGGGTTTGCTGCTTTTGAGCTGTCGCCGTCGCCAAAGTACCAGGTCCAGATGGTGGCATCCTGCGACTCGTTCGTAAAGTTCACCGTAGGGTTCAGTATATTCACCGTTACCGGCGATTCGCTGAACATTGCCACTGCAGCGGGATATACGGTAATGCTTGCGTCGGCGGAAGCAGAGGCTTTGCATCCGAGGTGGTTGGTAACTTGTACGGTAACATCATACAGGCCACTTTGCATATAGGTATGCGAGGGGCTGGTCTGTGTGGAATACTGGTTGTCGCCGAAATTCCATAGATAGCTGTCGCCGGCGTTTGCCAGGCTGGTATCTTTGAACCAGAGCGTTACCCCGCTGCAAGCCGCCCCCGCCATAGGTGGAATGCTGATCTTCGGAGCGGGGTTCATTTGCAGATAAATACTTTTCCTAACCGTGTCGCCGCAAAAGTCGCTCACCGTTACCGTAAACACTGTATCGCTTTGCACATACACCGTAAAAGGACCCGCGCCGTAGTAACCGTTGCTCCACAAAATGGTTACCGGACCGGAACCTGATGTATTTACGTTTGTGTAAATGCTCGCCGTATCGCCCTGGCAAACCATTTGATTGGGCTTAACGGTTACCGCCGAGGCAAGAAGCTTCAGCGCCTTGATGGTTACGGTGGCCGAATCGCCCCTGCACCCGTTGCCGTCTATTGCTGTTACGGTATATGTTGAAGTAAAGTAAGGGTTTACAATGCAGTTCGCCGAAGTGCCGTTGCCCGCACTCCACTGGTAGCTGTAGTTGCCAACACCTCCGCTGCCCGAAGCGGTTATCACAACGGGCGACCCGGAGCAGGCGCTGTCGGGGGCCGAAGCGCTTGTGGCCACCTTTGAAGGCTGGGTGATATTGAAATTTGCTGTGGAAGTGCAACCGTTGTAGTCGGTAACTTTAACAGTGTAGGCGCCCGCCCTTAACCCTATGGCGGTATTTGTGTACTGAACAACAGGAGTGTACCAGTGGTAGGCGTAAGGGGCGGTGCCGCCCGAAGGCATGGCCGTAGCACTGCCGTTGGCATAACCGTAACAGGTCGCATTGCTGATATTGCCAACCATGGCTGTTAATGAAGCGGGTTGCGAGAGCGTGGTAAAACCCGAAGCAGGGCAGTTATTCATATCCCTGATATTTACCGTGTAGCTTCCTGCCGTAAGATCGGTTGCGGTAGCCGCCGAGGCGCCGTTGCTCCAGGCATACTGAAAGGGAGCTGAACCACCACTTACATTCACAGTCAGCCAACCGTTGTTCATGCCGAAGCAAGAGGGCTCCCCTGAATTAAAGGAGGTGGAAAGCTGGGCAGGCTGCACAATGGTTACCATGCAGGTGGATGTGCAGGAGTGTGCGTCCGTAACTGTTGCCGTATAGGTGCCTGCAGCCAGCGCGACAGCAGTTGCCGTAGTGTTGCCATTCGACCATGAATAAGCATAGGGCAAGGTTCCGCCGTGTGCGCTCACTGTAGCTGTACCGTTATTGCCTCCGTTACAAGTTACATTCGTATATGAAGCGATTCCCGATACAAGAATAGCAGGCTGTCCGATGAGTACCGAATTATGCGCTGTACAGCCGTTCGCATCTGTAACGGTAACAGTGTATGAGCCTGCCGAAAGACCGCTTACAGCAGGCGAAGTAGAACCGTTCGACCAATTGTAGGCGTAAGGCGAAACACCTCCGCCTCCAATGGCATTTGCGCTGCCATCATTGCCTCCGTTGCAGCCAACATTAGTTACCGAACCGATGGTTACGGTTACAGGTGTGGGCTGGGTTATAGTAACAGAGGATGAACCGGTGCAGCCGTTGGCATCGGTAACAGTTATGGTATATGTTCCGGCTGACAGGTTGGAGGCGTTGGAGTTGTTGCCACCCGTGGGAGCCCAGCTAAAATGATAGTTCGGGGTACCGCCTAAAGAGCTTGCATCCGCGCTGCCGTTATTGCCGCCGAAGCAGCTTACGTTTGTATTAACGACGGCGTTCACTATAAGAGAGGCGGGCTGGCTTACAGTTGTATTGGCCGAAGAGGTGCAGCCGTTGTTATCGGTAACAGTACAGGTATAAGTGCCTGCCGTAAGCCCTGTTGCCAGGGCATTGGTTCCGCCGGCGGGCGACCACAGATAAGCGTATGAAGGAACGCCGCCGCTAACGCTTGCCGAAGCGCCGCCGGTATTGCCTCCGTTGCATTTAACAGGTATGGCCGTAACTGACTCTGTAATCATGGGTGGCTGGGTAATTAGAGCAACAGCACTGGCGTTTGCTCCGCATGAATCGCTTACCGTTACAGTGTAACTTCCTGCGCTAAGCCCGGTGGCCGTTGAATTGGTTTGCCCCGTTGGGTTCCACAGATAAGTATAGGAAGGAGTTCCGCCTGCAGCGCTTGCAGAGGCGCTGCCATTACTGCCGCCAAAACACTTTAAATCGGTTACGGATATGATAGAGGCGATAAGCAGTGGCGGCTGGCTGAAGTTTACCGAAGCGGTGGCTGAACAACCGTCGGCATCGGTAACAGTAACTGTATAACTGCCTGCGCTCAACGGCCCCGAAACTGCTTTTGTGCTGCCGTTGCTCCACAAATAGGTATATGCGGGAGTGCCTCCGCTTACATTTGCCTGTGCAGCTCCGTTATTTGAACCATGACAGATTTTATGCGAATTGGCTACGATGGCTACTAACAGTTGCGGAGGCTGGGTAAGGTTTACCGAGGCGCTCGTTATACAGCCATGCGCATCGGTTACGGTAACGGTATAGCTGCCTGCAGGCAGGTTGCTTGCCGTGGCGCTGGTGCCGCCTGAAGGAGCCCATATATAATTATAGCCCGGGGTACCTCCGCTTACCGATACGGTGGCGCTTCCCGAATTATCGCCGTAGCATTTCAAATTATTGAATGATGCTATTGAAGCAGCAAGCGCCACAGGTTGTGTAAGTATTATGCTGGCAGTATCGCGGCAGCCGTTGGAATCGGTTACTACAACTTTATAAGTGCCTGCCGTAAGATTGCTCTTTGAGGAGTTGGTGCCTCCGCCCGGCGACCACAGGTAGGTGTATGGCTGAACGCCACCGCTTACCGAAACAGCAGCAGAGCCGTTATTGCCCCCGTTGCATTTTATGTTTGTTCCGGATATGGATAAGGTCATCGGGGTATAGGGAGGAATGGTAATGCTTACCGTATCGGCGCAAAGCGCATTGGCTATGCTTGCAAGGGCACATTTGTAAGTTCCGGCACAGCCTATTATACATTTTTGGTTGTTGTTCGGTCCGATGATGCAGGGGCCTGTCCATTTATAGGTGGCCACACCCGAAGGAGCTGTGAGCGTGTCGTTGCCTTTGCATATAACCCTTGCATTGGAAATGATGCCGACAGAGCATTTTGCAGCAAAATAGGCGTACCCGAAATGCCCGCCAAGTGCACAATCGGAGGTGTTGATGATGATGGTAACACATTGCCCTATATAGTTTTGCAGGGGAACAAAAACAGTGGACCATGGTTTGCAATATACTGTATCGGCGTCGGGCGCGTAATAAATTGATTTATACCCCGGCAAGCCGGGACCCGATACCACCGAATAGTTCCCGCAGTTGGGAATAGTATCGTTATTCTGGTCGAGCATCACAACATTAAAGAACGGTTGCTGATAGTAATTGTGCGCCGGATTTTCGAGCACTACGGCATACATATATACGAAATTGGCATTCTGCTGTGTAACGGTAAAGGTTTGCGATAAGGTTCCCATCTGCGCCTGCGGAATGGGCCCGTCGCCTATTCTGCAAGAGAATGAGCTGCCCGGGCACACCACCGGAATCAGGGCTCCGGCTATAGGGTCTAAGCCGGGACCGCTGGTGAGCGATACCTGATAGGTGCTGGTGTTCGGATCCCACGCCGCTGCTGTTACGGGGCCGCAGGCGCCACCCACGGGGGCGGAAAACACATATCCGGTCGGTGTGGATGAATTCACCCTGTAATAAGCGTACCATCCGTTCAGGTTGCCGTTGGAGAAATCAATATTATCGCAGGCAGGGTTACATGGCTGGGGCGAGAGTACACGATGTCTCCCGGGAGAATTTTGGGGTATTGAATTGGGGAACTCGGTTTTAACCTGCTGGAAGCTGCGGTATAAGTTTACATAATCGGCTTCCAGCGTTTGTGCATAATTCTGTATATCGGCATCGCTTGTTACCGAGCCGTTGCTCACCTTATTCCAAAATTCCTGCCTGTCGGCGGCGTATATCTTGTCCTGATAGTAGTTGGTGAACTCCAGCATGTCGGCGTTCGACGCTCCGGTTGATTTCTGCACGGACTGTAATATGTTAAACGCTTGCAGCTTTGTATAGTAGCTTTCGAGTTTTTCCTGCCCTGCCCGGCTGCCGTTTGTTTGCCCGAAGGCTGCAGTGGCGCCGCTTAACAGCGCTATACAGTATAAGTATAGCAGTTTGCCGTTAAGATTTTTTCTGGTAAAAAATGGCGTAGTTGTTTGTTTCATCGTGCCCTCCTTTTAGTATTCGTTATTCCACGGTATTTTATGTTACCTAAACGACCGAGGTACAATTAGGTTACATAAATTAAATAAAAATGGTTTAAATACTGTGTTGGATGGCTTTACAAGGCTTTTAACTGTATTTTAAAGCCTGTATTATTGTTTAGATTAGCTTATTTACGCCACAAGTGTTTATAAAAGATTACAACATTCCGTAACCTTTATTTACGTCAAACGTAAAAAAGCTCTGCCTTTAATACAGGCGGAATTTGAGCCTTTACAAGCGAGCAATAATAATGTTACCGGATTGACGGGAAGCCTGAAATGGCTATTTGGGCGCACAATGCGTCAATACAATACTAGAATTGAGGGGATGAATGCCGCCCGCCGCGCGGGCGGGCAGCGCCTAATTATGCTTCTACCGATTCCTTCTGTTCTCTGCAATGGAAAAGGCCTTCCGTAGGGCTTCCACATAGTCTAACTTCTCCCAGGTGAAGGTTTCGTATTTCTTACCGTTCAGCTCCTTGAAACCCGGTTGACGCCCCATGTGCCCGTACGCAGCTGTTTCCGAAAATATTGGATTGCGCAGCCCGAAGCGTTTTACAATGGCGGAAGGACGCATATCGAATATTTTTCCAATGCGGTGCGATATTTCACCGTCGGTTAATTTCTTGCCTTCGGCATCGCGAACCTTTGCCGTTCCGAAGGTATCCACGTAAATGGAAACCGGTTCGGCAACTCCAATGGCATAAGCAACCTGCACTTCGGCTTCGGATGAAACGCCTGCAGCAACCAGGTTCTTGGCAATGTGGCGAACAGCATAAGCAGCAGAGCGGTCAACTTTCGATGAATCTTTTCCTGAAAATGCCCCGCCGCCGTGAGCGCATTTGCCTCCGTATGTGTCAACAATAATTTTTCTGCCTGTAAGCCCGGTATCCCCGTGCGGACCGCCGATTACAAACTTGCCGGTAGGATTAACAAAGTATTTTATGTCGTCTTTAAATAGTTTCCTGACCTTGGAGGGAAGGTGTTTCTTAACCCTCGGAATAAGGATGTTAATCACATCACGGCGTATCGTTTCGCTCATTTCCTTTTCTGTGGCAAAGTCATCGTGCTGTGTGGAAACCACTATGGTATCAATACGCTCCGGTTTGCCCTTGTCGCTGTATTGTATGGTAACCTGGCTTTTGGCATCCGGTCGCACGTATTTCATCTTTTTGCCTTCCCTGCGTATAACCGACAGTTCCTTTACAAGGAGATGAGCCAGTTCTATTGCCAGGGGCATATAATTATCGGTTTCGGTACATGCGTACCCGAACATCATGCCCTGGTCGCCCGCGCCCTGTTCCTCCTCTTTGCTTCTTTCCACGCCCTGGTTAATGTCCGGCGATTGTTCATGAATGGTGGAGATAACTCCGCATGAATCGGCATCGAACATATATTCCGCTTTGGTGTAACCGATGCGCCGTATAACATCGCGGGCTATTTTCTGCACATCAATATAGCCGTTGGTTTTTATTTCGCCGCCTATTACCGCTAATCCTGTGGTAACAAAGGTTTCGCAAGCTACTTTCGAATTGGGGTCTTGAGCCAGCAAGGCATCCAATACTGCATCTGAAATCTGGTCGGCTACCTTATCGGGGTGCCCTTCTGATACTGATTCGGAAGTGAAGAAATATGACATATTTTAGATAGCTTTTATTGTTAAAGAGGGGCGAAGATATGGCTTTTTTGATTAAAAGAAGGGATTTTTACTTGTATTTTTCCTGTAAAGCACTGTTGATGCTGGGTGTGTTTTACCCATCAATGGTGTTCTATGCCAATCCCCAACTCCTTCAACTGTGCGTCGCTTATGGAGCTTGGGGTATCAATCATGGTATCGCGCCCGGCGTTATTCTTGGGGAAGGCAATAAAATCGCGTATGTTTTCCTGCCCTGAAACAATCATCGAGCAGAACCTGTCGAACCCGAAGGCTACGCCGCCGTGGGGCGGGGCGCCATACTCAAAAGCATTCAGGATAAAGGAGAATTTTGTTTCAGTTTCTTCTTTTGTCAGGCCTATGGCTGCGAACATTTTTTCCTGTTTTTTGCGGTCGTGTATTCTAATGGATCCGCTGGAGAGTTCCACACCGTTCAGCACAAAATCGTAGGCGTTGGCCCTTATCTTTCCGGGGGCGGTTTCAAAATATTGCTCATCTTCACTTTTCCAAGAGGTGAACGGATGGTGACATGCCACCCAGCCGCCCGAATCCTTATCTTTTTCCAGTAGCGGGAAGTCGAGTACCCAAAGAGGCTTGTACACATCTTTGTTTCTCAAGCCGAGCCGGTCGCCCATTTCGAGGCGCAGTTCGGAGAGCGCCCTGCGTGCAACAGTTAGTTCGCCCGAAACAAGCAGGATAAGGTCGCCGGCTTTGGCTTCGGCTGCTTCCGCCCACTTCTTCAGGTCGGCTTCGGTATAAAATTTATCAACCGATGATTTGAAAGTTCCGTCGGCAAGACATTTAACATATATCAATCCTTTGGCTCCTATCTGCGGACGTTTTACAAATTCCGTGAGTTCATCGGTTTGCTTGCGCGTATATTCCGCAGCGCCGGGCACGGCTATTGCGCCGGCGTATTCTGCGTCATCCAATACCTTAAAGCCATTGCCTTTTACGACACCCGTAAGGTCATGCAGCAACATCCCAAAACGCATATCGGGCTTATCGTTGCCGTAATATTTCAAGGCATCGGCATAGGTCATGCGGGGTAATGTTCCCAATTCAATATTCCTTACTTTTTGGAACACGTGTTTCACCATGCCTTCGAACATCTGCAGCACATCCTCCTGTTCCACAAAAGCCATCTCGCAGTCTATCTGTGTAAATTCGGGCTGACGGTCTGCTCTCAAGTCCTCATCTCGGAAGCAACGTACAATCTGGTAATAGCGGTCGAACCCCGAAACCATAAGCAGCTGCTTGAATGTCTGGGGGCTTTGCGGCAGGGCGTAAAATTCGCCTTTGTTCACCCTTGAAGGCACTACAAAATCGCGGGCTCCTTCGGGGGTGCTTTTAATAAGGAACGGGGTTTCAATATCGGCAAATCCCTGCCCGTCGAGGTATTCGCGAACTGCCCTTGCCACCTTATGGCGGTTGAGCAGGTTGTTCTTTACCATATTGCGCCGCAGGTCGAGGTAGCGGTACTTCATACGCAGCTCGTCGCCGCCGTCGGTATCGTCTTCAAGAGTGAAAGGGGGCACTTTGGAACTGTTCAGCACCTGGAGTGAAGATGTCATGATTTCTATTTCGCCGGTGGGTATTTTAAGATTTTTATTGCTTCGTTCCACCACCTTGCCCGTAACCTGGATAACATACTCCCTGCCCAGTTTCTTGGCTTTTTCGCCAAGCACTTTATCCAAATCGGAATTAAAAACCAGTTGGGTGATTCCGTAGCGGTCGCGAAGGTCAATAAAGGTAAGACCTCCCATTTCGCGGGTACGGTGCACCCAACCGCATAGGGTTACGGCCTGGCTTACGTTTGTAAGGGTTAATTCTCCGCAGGTATGGGTTCTCAACATCTGTTTCAAAGTAAGGCTGCGAAAGTACAAAAATTCTGTACCTCTTTTTGCCGGCATTATACTATAAGAAACCCCGATACAAGGTATTTGTGTATTTTTGCGCCGCATCCGGCAATAAACCATTCTATTTTCTCACACTCTCTAACTTATAATTACAAGGTGCCGCAGGTAAATCTCATTATTATACTTATTGCAGTTGCAAGCCTGGCCGGCTTTTACGGTATTTTTCAAAAGGCAGGCGAAAAGGGCTGGAAGGCATTGGTACCGGTATATAATTTTTACATCTGGCTGAAAATTCTCAAAAAGCCCGGATGGTGGACCATTATCTTTCTTATACCCGGCGTAGGATATATGATGGTAATGGTTATGGCAGGCATAACATCGCTGCAGATGCAGAAGAAAAAAGAGCTGGATGTGGCTTCGGCGCTGGTGTTGATACCCGTGGAACTGTACATCCTGTTCTCCATGCTGCCTTCGGTGAAGAACAGCATGCTTGCCATGGGCTTTGAGGCATTGCTCGCATACATTACCTATTCATCTGTAAAAACATTCCTGTCCCTTACTTCGAGCGGAAAGAAGGCAGACGCAGGAGGCGAAAACATGAGAATGATTGTTTGCGGAATACTCTTCTTCATATCATTGCCCTATTATGGATTCAGCAAGCTGGCGTTTACAGCGCCATTGCCCGGCAAAAAGGAAAAGGAAAAACGTTCGGTTGGCAAGGAATGGGCCGAAGCGTTGTCGTTCGCGGTAATAGCGGCAACCATCATACGCACCTTCTTTCTTGAGGCCTATACCATTCCTTCGTCCTCCATGGAAAAATCGCTTATGATAGGCGACTATCTTTTTGTAAGCAAGGCCGATTATGGCGCACGCATACCCATGACGCCGCTTTCATTTCCTTTTGCCCATAATTCTCTTCCCGGCACTCGGAACGCCATCTCATATCTCGACTGGCTCAAATATCCATACCTCCGGCTGCCCGGTTTTACGCACATAAAACGCCACGACATTGTGGTATTCAACTTTCCGGATGGCGATACGGTTTGCAGCAACCCCGGCATGGACAACCCGGGTTACTACGCCTATTGCCGAGATTATGGAAGAGATTTTGTGCTTTCCAACGGCTCGATTCCAATGCCCGAAGGGCAGGAAAGTTTCGGAAAACTGATTATCCGCCCTGTTGACAAAGAGGAGAATTACATAAAACGCTGCATAGGTACCCCCGGCGATACACTGCTGATAAGACATGCGCAGGTATATATTAATGGTAAAGCGGATGAAATACCCGGGGAGGCGCAATTCGCTTACAGTGTTACCACCGCCGACGGCGACCAGCTGCCCCAAAGTCTTACCGACAGGCTCGATATTACTGAAACCGTCTATTCAGACCCGGCAAAGCCCAACTCATACCTTTATATACTGACCCGTAAGGGAGCCGATATTGTAAGGCAATCGCCCGATGTAGTGTCAGTTATACCGGTACTGCAGGACAGCGGTAAATATGACCGCGAAGTATTCCCTTTCAGCGCCGACTACAAGTGGAATGTGGATAACTTCGGGCCCCTGTTTGTTCCAAACAAAGGCGCCGTAATAAAGCTTGACACATCAAACCTGCATTTATACCGCCGAATAATTACGGCCTATGAACACAATATGCTCGAGGTAAAAGGCGCCGATATTTATATAAACGGCAGCAAAACCGACCACTATACCTTTAAAATGAATTATTACTTTATGATGGGCGACAACAGGCACCGCTCCGAAGATTCGCGCTACTGGGGCTTTGTTCCCGACGACCATGTGGTAGGTAAGGCCTCATTTATATGGATGTCCATTAAAGAAAATACAAGCTTCGCAAAAAGGTTCAGGTGGAAGCGCTTTTTTACCTTCATTAATACGGAGGGGCTGTCGTCATCCTATTTTATACCCGGGTTACTTATTATTTTTCTTGCCATCGTTTATTTCTATATCGCAGGGCGGAGGCGTTTTGAGAAGAAGGAATGATAATACTGCATTTGCAGAATTAAAAAAACGGAGCGTAATAGCGTTCTTTGACATATTAATCAGTGCATTAGCAAGGCAACTACATACTTGACAAACCCAAATCGTTTTTTAAACATCTAAAGAACTTTGAAAATCATCAATGTTTTGTATTACCTGCATTACCTTCATTATATCATATTGCAGTGCAATTAACTCTCCATCATAACCATATTTAGCTGTTATTTTCACTTTTGCTTTGAGTGAATCTCCCGGTCTTATGTCTATTTTTCTTTCTTGAAATGTTTGCAACCATTCTTTGTCTAAAATTTTTGCCCATATTAATTTATCATATTTTAATTCCCACATTGAATCACCTAAATAATCTGGTTTTTTAACCTTTAGTATTAAATC
>VFSW01004904.1_pt1 | contig 19924 bp, 19 predicted proteins | sample 5358111 | NCBI WGS metagenome assembly VFSW01 (sample SAMN11554181, study PRJNA540505) | mine drainage metagenome | isolation source: sediment from site ElyBrook_90M | place: USA: Ely Copper Mine, Vershire, VT | collected 2017 | reverse complement strand
GCTATCCCACCAGGATTGGGAATGCCTCGAGCGGCACCGAGTTGGCGGCCGTCACGACCTCGGCCTGAGCTCGCAGGCGCGGGGCGATGGACGCGACGTAGGCCCGAGCCACGGACTTCTTGGACTCGGAGACGTTCGTGTCGCGCAGCAGCAGCCAGCCGCACACCAGCCAGACGGCCTGGTCGACCAGGTCGCAGGCGTAGTAGTCGACCTTCGCGCGGTCGCTTTGGGCCTTGAGGGCGTCGACGGATCGACCGTAGACGTCCGTCAGCTCGATCAGCATCGCCTTCTCGGGCGCCATGTCCTCCGGATAGGAGGCGGCCGACCATTCGGCAAGGAGCGGATCGAGGGAGCGGTTGAGCAGCTTGCCGATGGCCGCGACCACCTGGAGCTGGCTCGTGCCTTCGTAGATGTTCGTGATCCGAACGTCGCGGAAGAGCCGCTCGATGTTGAACTCGCGCATGTAGCCCACGCCGCCGTGGACCTGCATCGACTGGTAGCAGACGCGGTTGCCCATCTCGGTGGAGCAGTACTTGACCATCGGGGTCAGCGTCTCGGCCAGGGCCACGCAATGCTTGTGGCGGGCGCGCGTCTCGGGCGAGACTTCGTCCGCGGAAACCTCGCGCTCGTAGGCCTTCCACAGGTCCACCCAGGTCGAGGTTTCGGCGAGCAGCGCCCGCGTGGCTTCGACGTCGACTCGCATGGACAGCAGCAGGCGGCCAACGGCGGGCAGAACCCGGATCGGCTTGCCGAACTGGATGCGCTCCCGCGAATACTGGTCGGCTTCGCGGTAGGCCGCCTCGGCGATGCCGAGCGCCTGGGCCGCGACCGCCAGCCGGGCCCCGTTCATCAGGTTCATGGCGTAGCGCATGAGCCCGAAGCGGCGCTTGCCGATCAGGACCGCAGGCGTGTTGTTGTACTGGATCTCGCAGGTGGGCGAGCTCTTGATGCCCATCTTGTGCTCGATCCGGCGGATCTTGACCGTGTCGTCCTTCTCGACGAGGAACATCGAGAGGCCGCGGGCGTCCGTCGAGCCCTCCTCGCTCCGGGCCAGGACGACGGACACGTCCGCCAGGCCGTTCGTGATGAAGCGCTTGACGCCGTTGAGGTGCCACTTGCCGGTGGCCTCGTCGAGGGTCGCCCGCGTGGCCACGGCGCCGAGGTCGGACCCGGCGTCCGCCTCGGTCAGCACCATCGCCCCGGAGACTTCGCCGCGCGAGAACTTCGGCAGCACCCGCGCCTTGGTCTCCTCGTCGGCGTACTCCTCGATCATGTCCGCGATCTCCTGGAGACCGTAGACGGTCATCAGGCCGCTCTCGGCCCGGGAGACGATCTCCACGAGCATGGAATAGATGGATTCGGGGAGGTTCAGGCCGCCGTATTCGCGGGGCAGCATCGCTCCGAACAGACCGGCCTGGCGGAAGGCCTCGATCGCGTCGAGCGTCGGCGCGGAGTAGGTGACCACTCCGTCTTCGAAGTGGGCGCCTTCCTCGTCCGCCTCGGCGGCTCGCGGGGCGACCCGCTCGCCGCAGACCTCGCCCATGACCTCGAGCACGATCCGGTAGTTGTCCTTGGCGTCGGCGTAGTTGCGCGGTGCGCCCGGGACGGACCCGCCGTCGACGTAGCCCTTCTCCTTGAGCTTCAGGGCCTCCTCGATATTCAGCTGCGCCAGGCGGAAGGCGATGTCGGGGTTGTCGGTGAAGAAGTTCTCGCTCATTCCTCGTCCGCCTCGCCCGCGTGGCCATCGGACTGGTCCATGGAGCGCTCTCGAAGGGTCTTGATGATCAGCGGCAGCACCTCGCCCACGTCGCCCACGATCTTGTAGTGAGCGATCTGGAACATGGGTGCGCTCGGGTCCGTGTTGATGGCGATGATCTTGGAGCTCTGGTCCATGCCGGCGCGGTGCTGGATGGCGCCCGAGATGCCGGCCGCGATGTACAACCGCGGGCGGACGGTCGTGCCCGTCTGGCCGACCTGGTGGGCACGGTCTATGTAGCCGGCGTCGACCGCGGCACGCGAGGCGCCGACTTCGCCGCCGAGCAGGTTGGCCAGGTCGCGAAGCAGCGCGAACTCCTCGCTGCCGTCCACGCCCGCGCCGCCGGCGACGATGACCGGCGCGTCCTTGAGCTTGACGGTCGACTTCCGGACCTGCCGGCTCAGGACTTCGAGGACGAGGTCTTCGGGCTCGAGCTGGACGGCGATCTTCTCGACGACGCCCTTGCGGCTCGCATCGGCGGCCGGCTTGCGCATGACGCCTTCGCGAACCGTGGCCATCTGCGGCCGCGTGTGCGGGTTGACGATCGTGGCGATGAGGTTGCCGCCGAAGGCGGGCCGGATCTGGAAGAGCAGGTCCTTGTAGGTCCTGTCTTCCTTCTTGACGTAGTAGTCGCCGATCTGGAGATCCGTGCAGTCGGCGGTGAGGCCGCAGCGCAGGGCGCTGGCCACTCGCGGGGCGAAGTCCCGGCCGTTGGGGGTGCCGCCGATCAGGAAGATCTCAGGCCCGCGCTTGCGCGCCTCCGTGATGGCGACCCGCGCGTACGGCAGAGTGCGGTAGAGCTCGAGCTCGGGGTCGTCGGCGAGGATGACCCGGTCGGCGCCGTGGGCGATGACGTCGTGCGCGAGCGCGTCGACGTCGTGCCCGCACAGCAGGCCCACGACTTCGGGCGCTCGATCTGAGGACGCGGCCAGCCGGTCGGCCAGCTCGCGAGCCTTGCCCGTCAGCTCGAGGCTGACGTCGGCGATGACGCCGTCTGTGTGCTCGATGAATACCCAGATAGCGTTGGCAGCGGTCTCGTTCGTCATCTTCCGCTACCCGACGATGTATTCGCGGACGAGCTCGGCGATCATGGCCGCGATGCCCTCCTGATCCGGCGTGATGGTCTTGCTCTCCGCGCTCTCGAGGACCACGAAGTTGACCTTGTGGACCTGCGTCGGCGAACCGGCGAGGCCGATGCTGCCCTCCGTGGCGCCGATCGCTTCTGCGCTCCAGACGGGGATGCGGAGGTCGCGAGCGGCGAGGTACGCGTCGAGGGCTTCGTCGGTCTCGAACTCGGGCCAGTCCTTGCGGATCGCGGCGTACTCGAGCGGCGTCGCGGCGAGCTTGCGCTCCATCTGCCGCCGGACGTTGGCGGGCCGCGGAGTGTTCGCCGACCCGACCACCGTCATGAGCACGGGCATCTTGCAGCGGACGATCTCCGACCCGGAGTCCAGGGCGCGTTGCACGGTTACGTGCGTGGAGGTCAGCTCGACGATCTGCTCGGCGTAGGTGATCTGCGGGATGCCGAGCTTCTCGGCCGTCTGAGGCCCAACCTGGGCGGTGTCGCCGTCGATCGCCTGCCTGCCGGCCAGCACCAGGTCGTAGTCGCCGATCTTGCGGATGGCGCAGGTGAGCGCGTAGCTCGTGGCCAGAGTGTCCGCCCCGGCGAACTTGCGGTCCGTCAGCAGGACGACCTTGTCCGCGCCGCGGAAGAGCGACTCCCGAAGGATGGCCGCGGCCTTCGGTGGCCCCATGGTGATGACGGTGACGGTGCCGCCGGTTCGCTCCTTGATCTGCAGCGCCATCTCCAGCGCGTTCAGATCCTCGGGGTTGAAGATGGCCGGCAAGGCGTTGCGGTTCATGGTGCCGTCTTTGGTCATCACGTCGCCCGTCACGTTGTGCGTGTCGGGCACCTGCTTGACCAGCACCACACTGTGGAGGGGTCTGGACTCGGTCATCAATTCTCCGGCGACCGCCCGGAAACACCAGGCGGAGACTGCTCAACGGTTCCCCGGGTCTGATCGCCTTCCGGGATGGCGGCGCCCCATGGCGCGAACCGATGCGACGGTGGCGGCGGTTCCGGTGAAGGATACCCTGTGAGCAACGCCGTTTGCGGCATTGCCGGTGAGGCAAGAGCAGGGGATCGGCTAGCGCCCGGACAACCAGCTCTCGAACATGGCGAACCGGAGGACGTCCGGGTGGTCGTCGGTAATCGGCTCCGTCAGGGTGGTCGCAACCCATCCCTTCTGCTTCAACGCCGGGAGCTGCGCCGGGTCGGCGGAGGCGACCAGCCACTTGGACCCCTGCGCTCCGTCGTCGATCTCAGCCTGGCTGGGATGATACGTGCGCGTCAGCGACGTCATCCCGATCTGAGCCATGCCGCCGGCCACTCCGGGAGTCAGGTCGTAATAGCGGTTCGTCATGTGGACGAGCAGCAATCCGCCCGGCTTGAGCAGCCGGAGATCGTCCCTGAGAGCTTCGACCGTGAGCAGGTGCGTCGGGATCGAGTCGCCGGAGAACGCGTCGAGGATCAGAAGGTCGTAGGAATGATCCGGGATGCGGCGCATCTCGATCCTGCCGTCGCCCAGGATGATCGTCGGCCTGTTCGGTGCCTCCGAGAGATAGGTGAACAGGCTCGGGTCCTCTGCCGCGGCGATGACCGCAGGATCGATCTCGAAGAAGGTGACGTGGTCGCTGGCTCGTTCGTAGGCAGCGATTCCGCCCGCTCCGAGACCCACGATTCCTATGTCCTGCCCGCCGCGGCTCTGCGCAAGTGACATCACGTCGCCCAACGGGCCGGTGCTGACGTAGTAGGAGCGCGGCGTGCGCTGGCGGGCCGGGTCTGTCCACTGGCTGCCGTGATTCGTGGTCCCGTGGTACATCGTCGTCGCCTGGTCGGTGCGCTTTACGCTCACCACGCCGAAGTAGTCTCGGGCCTGGTAGATGGTCCCGGAGGGCACCAGGGTGATGGTCGCCGCCAGCACGAAGCCGGTCATCATGGCCATCATTCCCGGCTTTGACCCGAACAAGAGGATCGCGCCGCCGACGATCAAAAACGGCACCATCACGATGAGAACCCGGGAGTCTCCGATCGCGACTGCCGCCGCACACGCGACTGAAAGAACCAGGTAAGGGGCGAGCCGACTGCGCGCGCCGGCGACGAACGGTCGGAAGTCGAGCCCATGCCTGCCCGAGATGGCGGCCCGCGCGGTCTTCACGCCGACTGGTATCCCGGCCAACGCCGCGACCAGCAGGATCGGGTACTCCCAGACGCCGGGGAACACCACGGGTGCAAGGAATCCAACGAAGGCTCCGCCCACGACGCCGCCGGCCGACACGACGAGATAGAAGTACGTCAGCTGCGACGGTCCGGGCCGATCGGCGGCGAGGCGGCCGTGCAGCGTCAGGGCGACGACGCCGAAGCCGGTCAGCTCAAGGGCGAGCAGGGCGATCGTGGGCCAGAACGGGGAGTAGCCGATCGGTATCCATAGCAGCGTTGCCATGGCCGGCGCGAGCCTGGTCGCCATAGCCACGATCCGGGCGCCCCGGGCCGAGAACGCGACGACGAACGTCGCCAGGTAGATGGCCAGCGGCCCGACCCACAGAAGCGGGGTCGAGATGAGGTCTGCGGTGATGAAGTTCGTGACGGCCGAAAGCAGTCCGCACGGCACGGCGGCTAGGAACAGCCAGCGGAGCGATCTCGTCCAGGCGATGCGCTCCCCGTGACCGCGGGCGTCCTCGTCGCTGCGGCTCCCCGCGGATGCCGCTCGCTCCGCGAAATCCCGGCCGGCTGTCAGGCGCATCGTCGCCGTGACGCCGATGAGCACGACCAGTGCCACGAACCCGGCGTTCCACAGGCCTCGCTGGGCGCTGAGTCCAAGGGCCGGCTCGACCAGCAGCGGATACGCCAGCAGGGCGAGCAGCGAGCCGGCGTTGCTGACCACGTAGAGCCGGTAGGGATCGCCGGCCGGCTCGCGGCCTTCTGCGCCCGCCGGTGTCCTGCCACCGATCGCGACCGTCAGCCATGCCGAGATCAGCGGCGTCGTCGTGCACAGCACGAAAGCCGGCAGGCCGACACCGACGGTCAGTGTCGCGAGGACCTCGAGCACCGGCTGCAGCGACTCGTAGTGGAGATCCGCAAGCCTTGGGCCAAATGCCAGATCCAGACCCGCGGCAACTGCAAGCACCATGTGGATCGGTGGCCCGAAGCGCCCGAAGCGGGTCACCGAGACGTGGGCATACAGGTAGCCGAGCAGGAGGATCAGCTGGAAGAAGCCCAGCGTGGTAGCCCACACGGAGGGCGCCCCTCCCAGGAGGGGCAGCATCATCTGCCCAACCATCAACTCGAGGGAAAAGAGGAGGCAAGCGGACAGGCCGATGGCGACCGGAAAGCCGAAGCCCGCGACGTCGGCCGGCCTCCATGCCGCGGTCAAGGAAAGGACGGAAGAACCATCGCTGCTCGCTGTCGTCATGGGACGTATTGGCTGGGCACCTCGCTCGACTGTCAATAGTCCGATCTTCCTCGCCGGGACCAGACCGGAGCACGGGTCTGCCGCCTGAAGGTTTCCTGCGGTCCTGCCAGCCGGGCGAGCGGACAACCGGGCTGCCGGCTCGCAGTCGCAGCCCGCGCCCCCTCTTCCGGGCTCGCGCTAGACTGGCTCCAAACGCCGGCTGCGTCCTGCTGCGGGAGAGACAGGCGCGGCGTCGCAGCCGCGACGACTGGACCTACAGGAGGCGTTCGGGATGACCGCGACGTCAGAGCCCCGGCTCAAGATCACCTACGCCACTCTCCGCAACGACAACGAGCAGCTCCACGCTTCCTACGACGCCGGCCTGGCCGTGGCGCGCGCCGAGCTCGGCGGGACGCACGGCGTCTACATCAACGGAGAGTGGCGGCCCGCGACGGAGCACTTCGAGAAGCGCTCGCCGATCGACGGCGCCCTCGTGGGCAAGTTCGCGAAGGGGACTCGCCAGGACGTCCGCGACGCCGTCGCAGCGGCGCGTGCCGCCGCGCCGGGCTGGGCTCACACTCCCTGGCCGGAGCGGGTCGCGATCATGCGCCGGATGGCCGACCTGATCAGCGAGCGCCAGATGGAGCTGGGCGCGCTGATGGCCATCGAGGTCGGCAAGAACCGCCTCGAGGCGCTTGGCGACGTCGAGGAGACGGCCGACCTGATCCGCTACTACTGCGATCAGATGCAGGCGACGGACGGCTTCGACCGGCCGATGGGCAACCTTGGCGACCCGAGCGTCCACACCCGCTCGGTGCTCAAGCCACACGGCGTCTGGGGCGTGATCAGCCCGTTCAACTTCCCGATGGCCCTCTCCGGTGGTCCCTCGGGCGGCGCGCTCGTCGCGGGCAACGCCGTCGTCCTCAAGCCCTCGAGCGACGCCCCGCTCTGTGGCGTCAAGCTGGCCGAGATCGCCCACCTCGCCGGGCTGCCCCGCGGCGTGTTCAACTTGGTCACCGGCGCGGGTTCCGTGGTAGGCGCCGAGATCCAGGAGAACGCGGGAATCGACGGCCTGCTGTTCACCGGCTCGTACGAGGTCGGCTTCAACTCCATCTTCCGGACCTTCAGCAAGCAGTACCCCAAGCCGGTCGTCGTCGAGATGGGCGGCAAGAACCCCGCCATCGTCAGCGCCCGGGCCGACCTCGAGGAAGCCGCCGAAGGCATCATGCGATCGGCCTTCGGTTATGCCGGCCAGAAGTGCTCCGCGTGCAGTCGCGTCTACGTCCAGGCGCCGGCATACGAGGCTTTCCTCGAGGCGCTCGTGGCCAAGACGAAGGCGATCACGGTCGGCGATCCAACGGACCGGAAGATCTGGCTGGGCCCGCTCGTGAACGGCCCCGCGGCGGCTAAATACGACGCCGCGGTAGCCGAGGCGAAGCGAGATGGGCGGATCCTCTTCGGGGGGCAGCGACTTGCCGGGCATGGGACGGACCTGTTCGTCGCCCCGACGATCGTGGCCGACCTTCGCGCCGACCACCGGATCTGGCGCGAGGAGCTGTTCGTGCCTCTCGTTGCCGTCGCGCCCTTCACCGAGCTCGACGAGGCCATCGCACGAGCCAACGACAGCATCTACGGACTGACCGCGGGCTTCTACAGTGAGGACCGCGAGGAGATCGAGGCCTTCGAGGAATCGATCGAAGCCGGGGTCATCTACATCAACCGCCGAGCCGGCGCCACCACCGGCGCATGGCCCGGCATCCAGCCCTTCGGCGGCTGGAAGGGCTCCGGGACCACGGGCAAGGCTTCGGGCGGCCTCTACTACGTCCAGCAGTTCATGCGGGAGCAGTCCCAGACCATCGTGGACTGAGGGGCGACCCCAGCAGGCAAGTAGTGGCGGCCGTGCAGATTGCCCGGCCGCGTTTCCTTCACTCGGCCATCCGCCCAACAGCTCGGCGGGAGGACAAATGGCGGACTCACACGCTCGCGGCGGCCCACTCGCCGTCACTGTCAGACCGGCTAAGGACTCCGACTGCGAGGTCGTCGCCAGACTCGCGGGTGAGCTGGGCTACCCGGTCGGCGCAGAAAGCATGTGCGCTCGTCTCGGCAGGCTCCCGGCCGGCGATGCGCTCCTCGTCGCGGAGGCGAAGCCCGCCGTCGAGACGGGCGGGCACGATTCGGGTGAGCCGCGGGTCCTCGGCTGGGTGCACGTCTCGGCAGCGCGGAGCCTTCTCAACGACGATCACCTGCAGATCGTGGGCCTGGTCGTGGGCTCGGAATGGAGGGGCCAAGGCGTCGGGACGCGCCTGATGGAGGCCGCGGAAGGGTGGGCAGCCGAACGCGGACTCCGCCTGGCCCGCGTCCGGTCGGCCACCCAGAGGATCGAGGCGCATGCGTTCTATGAGGGGCTTGGCTATCGGGAAACCAAGACCCAGCGCGTTTTCGTCAAAGACCTCCGCTGATACATCCCGAGCACGATGGGGTGCCCCCGAGTCGGCCATGGTTCGGCCGCGGAGGCGCCAATAGCATCAGGCTCGTCGGCGCGGAGCGAATTGAGCGTCTACTGGCCTGTGCCGTCCCAACACAGCCGATCCGTGCCGATACCGGTGTGGAGTTCACGCACGCACACCGACACGCCAATCCTGATGTAGAGAGCTTGAAAGGCTGGGCAAAGTGCAGACCGTTGGGATCGTTGGCGGCGGGCATGCCGGTCTGAGGCTCTTCCAGGTCGTCACGACCTCGTCGTCGATGAGCGTCGCGTTCGTCGTCGACGTCAGACCCGATGCGCCGGCCATGCAGACGGCCAGAGAGCAACGCGTCCCCGTCTACTCGAACGCGGCCGACGCTCTCGCGGTCCAGACACCGAGCCTCGTGTTCGAAGTCACCGGCGACCCCGACGTTGCCGCGACCGTTCGAGAGCTCTGCTCAGGCAGGACCGAGGTCGTGTCCGCGGAGACCGCCCGCGCCCTGCTCAACGCCATCGACGACTCTCACAGAGTGGCCACCAGCCAGGTCGTCGCGGACGTCGGCTCCGTAAAAGAAGCCATCGAGCGGTCGCTTGGGGAGATGAAGTCGCTGCTCGATTCGATCGACACGATCACGAGCAACATGCAGATGCTCGCCCTCAACGCCCGGATCGAGGCCGCTCGGGTGGGGGACGAAGGGCGCGGTTTCGCCGTCGTCGCCCAGGAGATGGCCGGCTCCACCGAGCTGATCCGCCAGGCGGCGCGCCAGCTCGAGCAGCTCAACGGCAGCGTCAAGGGCGTGTCCGACGGGCTCGACGCGGCGCTTCGTCGGCTCGCATAGCCCGACCTCGGGATCGAGGGATGGCGGGGCGAGTGACGTCCTCTGTCCGCTATACTTGGGGGACTATCCAGCCTGCATAAAGGCTATTCGGTCCAGCTGCCGTTCCGACCACCGGCGGCGACCCGACAGGTCTCGAGGTGCACCGTGACTCAGGCTCCCGATCAGCTCGCCAGGCCCCAGGCGACGGCGCAGACGTCGCTCACCGTCCCGCACATCGTCACCGAGCTGCCGGGCCCCAACGCGCGCAAGCAGGTCGAGTTCGACCGTGAATGGTCGTCGCCGAGCGTCCCGCGAGCCTATCCCGTCGTCCCGGCGAAGGCCTGGGGCTGCACGATCGAAGACGTCGACGGCAACCTCTTGCTGGACTTCAACGCCGGCATCGCCGTCACGTCCACCGGCCACTGCCATCCGAACGTCGTTGCCGCGATCCGCCAGCAGGCCGGCGAGATCATCCACTACAGCGCCGACTTCTACATTCCGGAGTACGGCCAGATGTGCGCCGAGCTGGCCCGCATCGCCCCGATGAAGGAGAAGTGCCGGGTCTTCCTGGGCAACTCCGGCACCGAGGCCGTCGAAGGCGCCATCAAGCTCGCCCGCCACGCCACGGGCCGCCAGTACATCGTCGCCTTCCTGGGCGCGTTCCACGGCCGGACCTACGGCGCCGTGTCGCTGACCGCGTCCAAGGCCAAGTACCACGCCGGCTTCGGGCCGATGCTGCCGGGCGTCTTCCATGCCCCGTTCGGGCACGTGGAGGACCTCAAGTGGTTCGACGAGGTCCTGTTCGACCGCCTCGTGCCGCCGGAAGAAGTGGCCGCGATCATCCTCGAGCCGATCCAGGGCGAGGGTGGCTACATCGTTCCCGAGGACGGTTTCATCCAGGGTCTTCGCCGGATCTGCGACGCGCACGGCATCGTCCTGATCTCCGACGAGGTCCAGGCCGGCGCGGGCCGGACCGGCAAGATGTGGTCGATCCAGAACTGGGACGTGGAGCCGGACATCGTCTGCACCGCCAAGGGCATCGCCTCCGGCATGCCCCTCGGTGCGTTCATCGCCCGCGACTCGCTGATGGCGACCTGGGGCCCCGGCCACCACGGAACCACCTACGGCGGCAACCCGCTCGCCTGCGTGGCCGCTCTCGAAACCATCAAGCTGCTCGAAGGCGGCCTCATGGCCAACGCGAAGGTCCGTGGCGACCAGCTCCTGGCGGGGCTGCGCGAGCTGCACGCCCGTTTCCCGAAGCTCATCAAGGACGTGCGCGGCATCGGGCTGATGATAGGCATCGAGTTCGACACCCACGACCATTCGGCGGCGGTCGAGCTGGCGGCGTTCCAGCGCGGCCTGCTCACCCTCGAATGCGGCCACTCGGTGATCCGGATGGCCCCGCCGCTCGTCCTCACCGAGGCCGAGGCCGCCACCGGCCTTCGTATCTTCGGCGAGGCCGTGGCCGAGGTCGCGGGGCAGTAGAGTTCTCGCCGGGGCCGATCCGCATGCGGCGGTGGTCGGCCAATCGGCAGATAAGTCGCAGATAAGTGACAGGTGATCGCCGATGACCAAGGTCGCCTCGATGCGCGACGCCGTGGCGGAGTGCGTTCGTGACGGCGACACCGTCGCCATCGAGGGCTTCACGCATCTGATCTGCTTCGCTGCCGGCCACGAGATCATCCGGCAGCACAAGCGCGACCTGACTCTCGCGCGCCTCACTCCGGACCTCATCTACGACCAGATGGTCGCGGCCGGGGTGGCGCGCAAGCTCGTGTTCAGCTGGCTCGGCAACCCGGGCGTGGGCGGGCTGCATGCGATCCGGCGGCGCGTCGAGGCTCCGGCGGACGGCGGCGCGTTCGAGCCGCTCGAGCTCGAGGAGTACAGCCACTTCGGCATGGTCGGCCGGTATACGGCCGGCGCCTCGAACCTGCCGTTCTTCCCGCTGAGAAGCTACTTCGAGACGGACCTGCCCAAAGCCAATCCGCTGATCCGGCCGATCCGATCGCCCTTCGGCGAGGAGACGGTCTATGCGGTTCCGCCGCTCAAGCCGGACGTGACGATCGTCCACGCCCAGCGCGCCGACGCCGCCGGCAACACTCAGATGTGGGGCCTGCTCGGCTGCCAGAAGGAGGCCGCCTTCGCCGCGGATCGCGTGATCGTCGTGGTCGAAGAGCTCGTCGACGAGTCGGTGGTTCGAGCGGATCCCAACCGGACCGTGATCCCCGGGCTGATCGTCGACGCCGTCGTCGTCGAGCCGTGGGGCGCTCATCCGAGCTACGTCCAGGGCGCCTACGACCGCGACAACCACTTCTACCGTGACTGGGACGCGATCAGCCGCGAGGCTGCGTCAACTCAGCAGTGGCTCAACGAGTGGGTCTACGGCGTCGCGGGCCGGGCCGAGTACGTCGAGAAGCTCGGCGCCGAGCGGCTGGCCGGTCTCGAGCCGTCGGGTCGCGCCCTATCAGGCGAAGTCGACTACGGGGTCTACAAATGAGCGCCCTTGCCGCCGGCGCGTCGGGCGCCGCGAACCTTCCCGCGTTCAGCAAGTCCGAGATGATGATCGTGGCCGCGGCTCGCGAGCTGGCCGGCCAGCGGGTCTGCTTCGTCGGCGTGGGCCTGCCGAATATCGCCGTCAATCTGGCCCGGCTCACCGTGGCCCCCGAGCTGGAACTCGTCTACGAATCGGGCGCGTTCGGCGCCCAGCCGGCCCGGCTGCCGCTCTCCATCGGCGACCCCACGATCGTGACCGGCGCTACGGCCGCGGTCTCGATGTTCGAGCTGTTCAGCTTCTACCTGCAGGGCGGCCTGGTGGACGTCGGCTTCCTCGGGGCCGCGCAGATCGACCGGTTCGGCAACATCAACAGCACCGTCATCGGCGACTACGACCACCCGAAGACACGCCTGCCGGGTTCCGGCGGCGCCTGCGAGATCGCCATCAACGCTCGCCAGGTGTTCGTGATCATGCGCCAGAGCAAGCGCTCGTTCGTCGAGCACATCGACTTCCGGACCTCGCCGGGCAACCTCGGCGGCGCCGAAACCGCGGCTCGCATCCGCAAGGAACAGGGCTGGCTCGGCCGCGGGCCCTCCGTGGTGGTCACGGATCTGGCGATCTACCACTTCGACGAGTCCGGCGAGATGCGCCTCGACTCGCTGCACCCGGGCGCCACTCTGGATCAGGTCCGCGAGACGATGGGCTGGCAGCCCAGGATCGCCGAGCCACTCGCAACCACGCCCGAACCCACGGCCGAAGAGATGCGCCTCATCCGCGAAGTCCTGGACCCCGAAGGCGCCTACACGAAGTAGCCGCTAGCGCCGAACTGCGTCCGACCTGCCCCGGACGACCATGACCGGGCAATGAGCGTGGCGGACCACGTAGTCCGAGACGCTGCCGATGAGGAAGCGGCTCACGCCGCTGCGGCCGTGCGAACCGACGACGATGATGTCGGCCGATTCCGCGTCGGCGGCGGCGACGATCGCATCGCCCGGTTCTCCTTCCCATACGAGAAAAGAAGCGTTCACGCCGGACGCCCTGGCCCGCGCGACTATGGCCTGGGCTTTGCTCGTCAGCGACGCGCGGGAATCCGGCACGGCGTCCGCCGGGGCCTCCGAAGGCCGCCCGGACGCGCCGCCGAAAACGCTGACCACCAGCAGCCGGGCCTCGACCTGGGTCGCGAGATCGATCGCCTGCTCGCTCGCCGGCTCGGACGCGGGAGATCCGTCCGTGGCAAGCAGAACCTTCTCGATACGGGGCATCACCTGTCCATCCGGTTCTCCATCCGGCCGACGCGCCCGAATGTCCCCCGGTTCGTGTAGTCGGCAAGGGTGGCCCGGGGCGCCGCCGGGGGCATAGGGACGTCCGGCCCGTTCCGCCGGGTACTCCGGTCCCGGAAGCCCGGCCGGAGTCTCGAATGTCAGGCTTTCGTCACGCTTTGTGCGCGTCGGTGCGATGCTCCTGATAGGCTCCCCGCATGAACGCCTCGCGATCCATCGATCGGACCCCGGAGGCGGCCGGCCTGCTCGGTCTGAGGGACATGGCCGCGGCGCTCGATCGCTGGGCAAGCGATCCAGGATCGGACAGCCACGCGGAGCTTTCGGACGTCTTCGGTCGGCTGATGGCCAGTTCCGGGCTCGACGGCGGAGATCTGCACCTGGCCGCTCCACCCCTGCCGGAGGTCGAGCTGAAGACGGGGACGCTCGACGGCTCTGAGAGCGGCAATGGCGCGACCCGGCCGGCGGCCAACGACCTGCGGACATACAGCCTGCGCTTCGGCGACCGCGCCCTCGCGACGCTCCGGTTGGATGCCGCTCCGGCGGCCGCCTTCTCCGTGGACGAGTGTGCCCACACCCTCGAGATCGTCATCGGAGCGGCCTGGTCGCGGGCTCGGGCCGGTCAGGCCAGAGACGAGCTCGGGGCTCTCGACGCGGCCACTCGCGGCATCGCCGGCGTCCTGGACCTCGACCGCGTCCTGCAGCTCATCACGGACCGGGTCCGTGAGCTCGCCCATGCCCAGTACGCGGCGCTCGGCATCGTGGACCAGGAAGGCGGGATAGAGCGCTTCATCACGAGCGGCATCAGCCGGGCCGACAGGGAGAAGATCGGGCCGCCTCCTCGCGGCCACGGACTGCTCGGCGTGATCGTCCGCGAGTCTCGCCCGGTGCGCGTCCACGACATCTCCACCGACCCCCGCAGCTACGGCTTCCCGCCCAACCATCCGGAGATGAAGTCGCTGCTGGGCGTGCCGATCGGCACCAAGGGTCGATCGATCGGGCGGCTGTACCTGTCGAACAAGCTGCCCTCGGGCGACTTCACCGAAGACGACGAGCGGATGGTCGAGATGTTCGCCCTCCACGCCGGGATCGCCATCGAGAACGCCCGACTGCACGAGCAGGTCCAGCGCCTGGCCATCGTCGAGGAGCGGGAACGGATCGGGCGGGACCTCCACGACGGCATCATCCAGAGCATCTATGCGGTCGGTCTGTCTCTCGAGGACGTGCCGGAGCTCATGACTGATGAGCCCGACGAGGCCCGACGGCGGGTGGAGCGGGCGATCGACTCGCTCGACCAGTCGATCCGCGATATCCGCAACTTCATCTTCGGCTTGCGACCCGAGCTGCTCGAGCAGGCGGGCCTGATCGGCGGCCTCGCGGCCCTCGCCGACGAGTTCCGGGTCAACAGCATGGTGGACGTGGACCTGGTCACGGGCGGAGTGGAGGAGTCCGCGTTGCCCACGGAGCTGATCACGCAGCTGCTCTCGATCGCCCGCGAAGCGTTGAGCAACATCGCCCGCCACTCCAAGGCGACACGAGGGACCATCGAAGCGGTCACGCAGGACGGCGTGGTTCGACTGACGGTGACCGACAACGGCGTCGGCTTCGATCCGCACCAGCAGCGCGGCCCGGGCCACCAGGGCCTGGTCAACATGCGCGCCCGGACGGCATCGATCGGCGGCGAGCTGAACATCGAAAGCGAGCCCGGCGTGGGCACGCGTATCATCCTGTCGGTGCCCTATGACGCGTCGGCTCGCGTCAGAGAAGGAGACTCATGACGGACCAGATCGAAGCTCGGCCACTGCGGCTGCTCGTGGTCGACGATCACGAAGTGGTTCGCCAGGGCCTCGTGTCTTTGCTCGAGCGACGCGAGCATTTCCAGGTCGTCGCCGAAGCCGGCACCGCCGCCGAGGCGGTCGAAATGGCTCGCAAGTTCGAGCCGGACCTGGTGGTCATGGACGTTCGCCTGCCGGACGGCTCGGGCATCGAGGCCTGCCGGGAGATTCGAGCGGAGTTCCCGGCAACTCGCGTCGTCATCCTGACCTCGTATCCGGACGAGGAGGCCGTGCTGTCGGCCATCATCGCCGGCGCTTCGGGATATCTGCTCAAGCAGATACGCGGCCGCGACCTCATTTCCGCGCTCGAGTCCGTCGGCCGCGGCGAGTCGCTGCTGGATCCCGCCGTCACCGAGAAGGTTCTCGATCGCGTCCGGCGCATCGCCACGGGCACGTACACCGACGAGATGGCCCAGCTGACCCAGCAGGAGCAGAAGATCCTCCTGCTCGTGGCCGAGGGCAAGACCAACAAGGAGATAGCGTCGGAGGTCTTCCTCTCGGACAAGACGGTGAAGAACTACGTGTCCTCGATTCTGTCCAAGCTGAATCTGGAGCGGCGCGCCCAGGCCGCGGCGTTCGTCGCCCGCCATCGCCTCAAGGGCGGCGCCTAGCCGGGCGGCCTCAGACAGGGGAGGGGCTATGAGGAGTCTGTTCGCGTTTGCGGCGTTCGTGTTCTTCGCTTTCAACGCGGTCACCATGGACGGTGATCCATCGATCCTCGGTATGTTTCGGATCCTTTTCGTCGGGCTGGCACTGCTTTCTCTCGCCCTGCTGAAATGGGCCAGGGTAGGTAGGTTCCTCGAAGAGCACTTTTCCGACGGTTGGGGTGTGGCTCGCCACTAGCACCCAAAGGGCGCCTTCCGGCTCCGACATTCGGGCCCGCCGGGCCCGCCGACGGTCCATTCGACCCTGCTTTCGAGGCGCGCGGCCCGTACACTTTCGCGTCATGCGAATCGTCAGCGCCCAAGAGGCGGTCTCGGGGATCAAGTCCGGGCAGCAGATCTTCATGCAGGGGTCCGCGGCGACGCCGTCGGTGCTGCTGGATGCCCTGGTCGCGCGAGCACCTGAGCTCGAGGACGTGAAGATCGTCCACATGCACATCGAGGGCCCGGCCCCGCATCTGCGGCCCGAGATGGCCGGCCACTTCTGCCATCGGGCACTCTTCATGGGCGCGAACGCACGCGCGGCAGTCAACGAAGGGCGCGCCGAGTTCATCCCCGTCTTCCTGTCGGAAATTCCGCTGCTGTTCGAGCGAGGGGTCCTGCCGCTCGACGCCTGCCTGATCAACGTGACCCCACCGGATGACCATGGCTTCTGTTCGCTGGGAACCGCGGTGGACACCGTCATCACCGCCATCAGGTGCGGGAAGACGATCATCGCCCAACTGAACAAATCGATGCCGCGGACCCTCGGCGACAGCTTCGTCCACGTGAGCAAGATCGACTACGGCGTCGAGGTGGACGTGCCGCCGTATGAGCACGCCGACCCGGAAATCGGGGACGTCGAGCGCCGCATCGGCGAGTACGTCGCGGATCTGGTCCAGGACGAGGCGACGATCCAGATGGGCATCGGCGCCATCCCGAGCGCCGTCGGCATGCACCTGCACGAGAAGCGCGATCTCGGCGTCCATACCGAGATGTTCACCGACGTGCTCGTCGATTTGGTCGAGGCCGGGGTCGTGACCTGCGAGAGGAAGGACATCGACTGCGGCAAGATCGTGGTCACCTTCATGATGGGCACCCAGAAGCTCTACAAGTTCGTCCACAACAACCCCATGGTCGAGATGCGGCAGGTCGACTACACGAACGACACGTCCGTCATCCGAAAGCTGCGCCGCATGACCGCGATCAACTCGGCCATCGAGGTGGACCTGACCGGCCAGGTCTGCGCCGACTCGATCGGGCATCGGATGTACAGCGGCGTCGGCGGTCAGATGGACTTCGTGCGCGGCGCGGCGCTGGCCGAGGAGGGGCGGCCCATCATCGCCCTGCCTTCGACCGCCGCGAACGGCAAGTTCTCGCGCATCACGATCGCCCTCAAGGAGGGCGCGGGCGTGACGACCACGCGCTCGCATGTCCGGTATCTGGTGACCGAGTACGGCGTGGCCGACCTGTTCGGGCAAAGCTTCCGCGAGCGAGCTAAGCGGCTGATCGCCATCGCCCACCCGGATTTCCGCGACGAGCTGACCTCCTACGCCCGCAAGGTGTACGGGCTCTAGCCCAACCGCGGTCAGCGGCGAAGGCCTGCGTCGAGATCGTAGTAGAGCGTATCCAGCCGGCTGCGACCGGGCCCGCGAGCCGGAAATCGCCCCACGATCTCGCGTACCGCCGGCGAGGCGTGCTCGATCGCCCAGCGGACCTCCTCGTCACCGGCGCCGGGGTCGCCGGCCGCGAGCCCGCGAGCCAGCGCCGCATACGCGACCGGCCCCAGAGCGTGTTTCGCCTGGTCGGTGGTCGCCAGTGCATGTATGTAGGCGGAGGACGCTGCGAGCCCCGCGGCCCGCGCGGCGGGCGTCGCGACCGGATCGTCGAGCTCGCGCGCGGCCGACAGTGCCGCCAGGGCAAGGGAGCGCAGCTGGGCGGTCCGCCCTTCCCCGGCCGCGTAGGCCCGGATCGCCTCGAGCGCCTCGCGAGGACGAGTATCCGACGGAGCCCTGGCCTCGAACAGCGGCAGGACCCGCTCGGCGCAATCGGCAACCCAGAGCCCGATGACGCGTCGGTCGTCATCGCTCAGCGTCATCACGCCGGCTTCGTGGTCCATCAATTCGCCTTCCTTACGGGATGGCTACCACGAGAAGGCCTCCTGGCGGCAGCCGCCCGTTCTCAACGGGAGAATACGTCGTTCGGCCCTCGCATCTCTATGCGGCTTGCATAGATTCGACGCATGAGGATCGTCAGCGCCGATGAGGCAGTCTCGGAAATCCAATCCGGCCAGCAGATATACGTCCAGTGCGCGGCCGCAGCGCCGACCGTGCTGCTCGACGCCCTTTGCCGGCGCGCCCCCGAACTAACGGACGTCAAGGTCGTTCATCTGCATTGCGAAGGACCGCATCCCCACCTTGCCCCGGAGATGGCCGGCCACCTCTTCCACAGGGCCCTGTTCATCGGGCCCAACGCCCGAGCCGCGATCAACGAAGGACGCGCGGAGTTCATCCCGGTCCAGCTGTCGGACGTCCCGCAGCTGATGGAGAGCGGCCTGCTGCCGCTCGACGCCGTCTTCGCCAACATGACGCCTCCCGACGAGCACGGCTTCTGCTCGCTCGGAACGTCCGTGGAGGCGATGCAGGTGGCGATCCGTTGCGCCGGGACCGTCATCGCCCTGCTCAACAAATCGATGCCGCGGACCCACGGCGACAGCTTCGTCCACGTCAGCCAGATCGACATGGCGGTCGAGGTCGATCAGCCGCCATACGTCTACAGCCCCGGAGAGATCGGCGAGGTGGAGCGCCGCATCGGCGAGTACGTCGCGGACCTGATCCCGGACGAGGCCACTCTCCAGATGGGGATCGGGGCCATTCCCACGGCCGTCGGCATGTGCCTCGAGGGCAAGAAGTGCCTCGGGGTCCACACCGAGATGTTCACCGACCCGCTCGTCGAGCTGGTAGAGAAGGGGGTCGTGGATTGCAGCGCCAAATCCCTCGACCGCCACAAGGTCGTGGCCGCGTTCATGATGGGCTCGCCGCGACTGTACAAGTGGGTCGACGGCAATCCAATGCTCGAGCTGCGCGGCGTGGACTACACCAACGACACGGCCACGATCCGCAAGCAGCGGCGAATGACGGCCATCAACTCCGCGATCGAGGTCGACCTCACCGGTCAGGTCTGCGCCGATTCGCTCGGACACAAGATCTACAGCGGCGTCGGCGGTCAGATGGACTTCGTGCGCGGAGCGTCTCTGGCACCGGAGGGGCGGGCGATCATCGCCCTGCCGTCCACCACGGCCGATGGGAAGGTTTCTCGGATCACGTGGGAGCTGTATGACGGGGCGGGGGTCACCGTCACGCGTTCGAGCGTGCGCACGATCGTGACCGAATACGGGGTGGCCGAGCTGTTCGGCCAGGGGTTCCGTGAGCGGGCCAAACGACTCATCGCCATCGCCCACCCGGACTTCCGCGACGAGCTCACCTCCTACGCACGCAAGTACCACGAGCTGTAATTGCCCGAGCGCATGTGCCCGCGGCCCGGCAGGGTGGGGTAAGCTCGGGACATGAGACTGTTCGCTCGATCGCGGCCGAGGCGAGTCACGAAGCTCTACGGACTTCGCAGCCTGCTCGCGGTCATCAGCCTGCCTCTGGCGTTCATAACGTCGACCCGAGGCGGCAACGGCTGGCAGGCCAGATCCGCCCAAGATGCCGAACGTGACGCCGAAGAGATGATGAAGGGTGGATACCGCGTCGTGTCCGCGGAGGAGCGCTCCTGGCCGGCATTCGGGATCTACTACCAGCGCGTCGTCTACGAGCTCGCGGACGACGAGTGAGGCCGGGGCGCACCTGAAGGTGCGTGAGCGAGGAGCGGACGGAGCAACAACGGAGTGCGCCGCCCCATTTGGCGGAACTTGAACAACTTCCGCCACGCGAAAGTTATGCGAGACCGAGCGGTCCCGGTCTGGTCCTCGCGACCTCGATCACGCACGGCCATGCGTGGTTGAGCAACCCAATCCGCGCCACAGGGCGTCAGAGCGGGCAGGTTGCTCGCACAACTTCCGCCTCATGGAAGTTGTTCAAGAATCGGCCGGCGAGCGCAATCCTAGGCGCGACGGAGCACCGGAGCGAGCGCACCTGAAGGTGCGTGAGCGAGGAGCGGACGGAGCAACAACGGAGTGCGCCGCCC
>VFSW01004903.1_pt1 | contig 19925 bp, 13 predicted proteins | sample 5358111 | NCBI WGS metagenome assembly VFSW01 (sample SAMN11554181, study PRJNA540505) | mine drainage metagenome | isolation source: sediment from site ElyBrook_90M | place: USA: Ely Copper Mine, Vershire, VT | collected 2017 | reverse complement strand
ACCAGGGCGCCCGTCGAATCGGTCACGCGACCGGTGAGTGTGGAACGAGTCTCCTGGGCGAAGACGGATGCGCTGACGAACAGGAAAAGCAAAAGGACGATACGCTTCATGCGGCGCTCCAGTTTGAAAAGCGGAATGGGTTTCTCTCGAACGCCACCGAAGATAAAGAAGAGGTGTGTCGATGTCAACCACAATATGGAAGATATTGACATAAATATTGCGGATAGCATGAATAACTTTCACTTCACGCAATCACAAGTCTGGAAGGGGGCCTCAGAGGGCTGAAGGAGAGCTTTTGGAGGTCGGGAATCGGCCTTCGATTCGACGCTCAGAAGCGTGAAAATCAACTTCGCGCAGCAGTCAACCTGCATCCACGAACCGATGAGGGCCACCGATGCATCGATCCCAGATATGGGAATCGGCTTAATGTACTGAGAACACGCCTCCTGAAGCCACTTCACTGCTATCTATCCGAGGAACTCATCTCTGAGCATGGGGCGGATGGGCTTCCTCCAGCAGTTTGGCGATTCGACTCACAGACTCCAGCAGGGCCGTCTGGATGTCTTTCTCCAGTTGCGCGGACATGCGCGTGGTCGGCGTCGATATGCTGATGGCGGCGACAACCAGCTTGTCCTCATTCCGCAATGCGGAACTAAAGCAGATTCCTCCGCAGATGGACTCTTCGCGGTCGCAAGCGATGTTGGTGCGGCGAACTTCGGCCAACTCCTCAAAGAGCCGATGGCGGTCTGTGATGGTCTTGTCGGTGCGCGGAGAGAGACCGTAGACCTCGAGAATCCGGTTGGACAGAGGGCGTTGCTGAAAGGCGGTGATGGCCTTCCCCATGGCGCTGCAATGGGGCGGCAAGACACGGCCAATTTTGTTGGTCATGCGGATCTCGTGAAAGGTCTCGATGCAGTCGAGGACGTGGATACGGTCATCGTAGAGATAGGCCGAGCTGACGGTTTCGTCGAAGGTGTTTGCGAGCCGCTCGATCTCTGGCCGGGAGATGGAGCGCACACGGTCCGCAGCCTGGACCAGCCATCCGAAGACGAGCTTGGGCGCAAGCTGGTAGGTGCCATCGCGGTGCTGCTGGAGATAGTGATGTTTTTCGAGGGTGAGGAGCACGCGGAACAGTGTCGTCTCCGGCAGATCGATGCGGGTCCCGATCTCCTTCAAGGAGAGAGGGGTCTGTCCCTCAAAGCAATCGAGCACGTCGAGCGCACGGCCGATGGTTCGCAGGTAATACTGCTCGTCGGTGGAGGAGGCTTCACCCGATTGCAAGGCCCACTTTGGAATACGTCGTCTGACTGCTTTGTCCGCTACAGTTTTGGACGCCTTGAGTGTCTCTCTCGCCATTTGTTTCCTCGTGCCGGAGGTCTTGAGAAACAATACTATAGCAGTGGAAGGGGGTGTGTCTTTCATTTTCTATCTATAATTTCCGAAATACAATTGACACACGCGATTGGGATTGGGTAGAACTGCGATCAGACTCCGGCTGCTTTCGGTCCGGGCGCGACGATCAATCCCCATTGCTCGATTTGTGAAAGTGAAAAATTCCATGCTTCGTAGAGATCTGATTCGCTTTGGTACCGCTGCCGTGGCAGCTACGCTGCATCCTTCCCTGCTCTCCGCCATGACGGGGAAGCCTGCCTCGTCTGTAGCGGGACAAGTTGCCGGGAGCGCGATTGAACAATGGGGAATGTTTGAGGTTTCATTGCCGGGGCCAGCGGCGGGAAACCCGTATAAAGAGGTGACTCTGAGCGCGCGCTTCACGCAGCAGCATCGCAGCGTGCAGGTGACTGGCTTCTACGATGGCGACGGGGTCTACCGTGTGCGATTTATGCCGGACACTGTGGGACGATGGGATTATGTGACGGAGAGTTCGGCGCAGGAGTTGGGCGGACACTCGGGCGGGTTTGAATGTGTGGCTCCGGTGACAACGGGAAACCACGGGCCAGTGGGCACAGCACACCAGTTTCACTTCCAGTACGCCGATGGGACGCCCTACTTCCCGTTTGGCACGACGACCTATGCCTACCTGTTCGCGACCGAGGAGAACGCAGAATCGTCGCTGCGCGGGATGAAGGACGTGTCGTTCAATAAGAGCCGGGTGTGCGTTCTACCCAAGCCACTGGGCAAGGGACCTCAGATTCTACCCTTTCCGAATACCGGCGCAGGGGTCGATGGGCGAGGTGGCACAAACGATCTGACGCGTTTCAATCCGGCATATTTCCGATTGCTGGAGCAGAGACTGATGGAGTTGCAGAAGGCCAATATCGAGGCCGACCTGATCCTCTTCCACCCGTACGATGCGTGGGGATACAAGGCGATGGGAGCCGAGGCGGACGACTTCTATCTGCGCTATGCGATTGCGCGACTTTCCGCATATCGGAATGTATGGTGGTCGATTGCCAATGAGTACGACCTGGTGAAGTCGAAGTCGATGAGCGACTGGGACCGCTTCTTCCGCATCACGCAGGCTGAAGATCCGTACTCTCATCTGCGCTCGATCCACCATAGCCGCGTGATGTACGACCACTCGAAGCCATGGGTGACGCACGCGAGCCTACAGAGCTACGACTTTGAAAAGTCCGCGGAGAGACGCGCGGCGTGGAACAAGCCGATTATCTACGACGAGATCCAATATGAGGGCGACATTGACCGACGTTGGGGCAACCTCTCGGCGGAAGAGATGACTCGCCGCTTCTGGCTGGCGATCATCAACGGTGTGTATGCGACGCATGGTGAGGTCTTCCTCTCGGATGCGGGTGAGTCGAGCTGGGCCGATGCGGGGCGACTGCGCGGCGAATCCGGGCCACGGATTGCGTTCCTGCGCAGACTGACGGAGCGCATTACGAAGGTGGGGTTGACCGAATACGAGGGGGCCTACTATCTGTCCGCCGGGACTCCCAACGAGCTGTACCTCTACTATTTCGATACCCATCGGCCTGCGCGCTACGAGTTCCCTCTTCCCACGACGGCGAACTTTTCGGCGACGCTGATCGACCCGTTTGCCATGACGATGACGCCAGTGGCAGGTTCGTTCACAGGCAAGTCGCGGCTGGCGCTGTCCAGCAAGCCGTATCGCGCGGTGTTGTTCCAGAAGACTTCGGACGCGAAGGGAAAGCCGAAGTCTTCCGATGAACCGCTGGTTCCTGCAAACGAGCCGGGTTGAAAGCCGGTCACGCTGTACTGCGAACCTGCGACCCGATGATGAGAGCTATGAGAACAATCCGAACCGTCTTGTTTGTTTTTTGGGTTACTTCGAGCACAGCCTTTGCTGCGCCGCATGTGCGGACTGCCGCCGGCGCAAGTCCGCGAGAGGTCTATGCAGGAGAGTTGCTGCGGAAGGCGGTGATGAATCTTCCAGGCAATGAGCAGATACTGCTGGCGACGCGTCGGGCCAGACTGCTGACTCCGTATGACAAGCAGATTCCCGACTTCTGGCCGGACGCGAAGGAGGCGTTTCTGCTACGCCGTTTGGGCAACACGATTGTCGTTGCGGGATACGATGCTTCGGGCGTGCTCTATGGTGCGATGGAGCTGGCCGACCGCATTCAAGCCGCACATGCATTGCCTGCGGCGCTGGACTATCAAGATCATCCGCAACTGAAGCTGCGCGGTACGGCGATCGGAATGCAGAAGCCGGAGATTACCTACGAAGGAGCTGAGTACGACTATCGCTATACGCCGCAGGAGTTTCCCTTCTTCTACGACAAGGCAGCATGGACGACGTATCTCGATCAGTTGGCGAAGGAGCGGATCAATACGCTGTATCTCTGGAACGGCCACCCGTTCACTTCCCTGCTGAAGCTGCCGAAGTATCCCGAGGCCCAGGAGCTGCCTACGGCGCAGCTCGAACAGAACATCGAGATGTTTCGCTGGCTGACGACGGAGGCGGACAAGCGCGGTATCTGGGTGTTGCAGGGGTTCTATAACATTCATCTGTCTCATGCGTTTGCCAAGGCGCATGGCATCCCATTTCATCTGTCGGCACCGACTCCGCTGTCCAGCGAGTACACGCGGTACTGCATCTCGGAGTTTATTCGGCAGTATCCCAACGTCGGACTCTTCATGACGCTGGGCGAGGCGATGGGGCCACACTACGGGCCGGAGTGGATGACCAAGACGATCATTCCCGGAGTGCTGGATGGGCTTGCGGAACAGGCCAAGACTGTGGGCCATCCGGTGCCCGAGCCTCCGATTGTAGTGCGCGCACACGCCACCGATATTGACGAAGTGATGGCGGAGGCAAAGCCGCTGTATGACAACATCGACACGATGTACAAATGGAATGGCGAGTCGCTGACCTGGACGAATGTACGCGGGCCAGTGAAGCAGCAGTTCCAGAAGCTGGTGGCGGAATCGAATGTGCAGATCGCAAACATTCATCTGCTCTCGAACCTGGAGCCGTTCCGCTGGGGCGATCCCGACTTCATCCGGCAGACCGAGATGAACTTCGTGCGCATCGGCATCGGCGGTGTGCATGTCTATCCGCTGCGCTACTGGGACTGGCCATACACGGCGGACAATACGACTCCGCGGCTGATGCAGATGGATCGCGACTGGATCTGGTACCAGGCATGGGCGCGCTACGCGTGGAACCCGGAGCGCGATCCGGCGAAGGAACATGCGTACTGGGTGGAGCAGCTTGCACAGCGATTTGGCACGGCAGAGACGGGAGAGCATCTGTTGGATGCGTATGAACTGTCGGGAATCTGCGCGCCGAAGCTGCTGCCTCGCATCGGCATAACGGAGGGCAATCGCGAGGTGCTGTCGCTGGGCATGACGATGCCGCAACTGATCGATGCGGCGCGATTCAATCCCGCGCAGACGCTGTGGACCGGAGATGCGCCGGATGGCGAGCGGTTGGATGAGTACGTCACAAACGAAGTTAACCATAAGCCACACCACGGGGAGACGCCGCTGGGCGTTGCTGCAGAGGTTGCTGCAAGTTCAGCCAAGGCCGTGACGGAAGCTGAGGCCGCGGCACCTGGTGTCAGCGCAAGCGCACAGCCGGAGTATGAGCGCATCGTCAACGATATGCGCGCGATTGCCGCGCTGATGACGTTCTACAACCACAAGACGCAGGCAGCGGCGCTGGTGATGCAGTTCGGCTACGACCATAATCAGGCCGATCTGACAAAGGCTGAACCGTTGTTGGCGGCGAGCGTCGAGGACTTTGCACGGCTGACACAGTTGACCGAGACGACGTATCGCAACGCGGCGGGGATGCAGACCTCTCAACGCCAGATTCCCGTGCGCGGTGGGCCAACGACAAACCGCTGGAGCGATCTGCTGCCGGTCTATCGCAAGGAATTGGCGACGTTTGAGAAGCGACTGAAGACGCTTGGAACGGCGCAGGCCAACAGCGTGAGCGCGCCTCTGAAACGCCTGCCAGAGGTGCCATTTACGCTGGCCCCAGGTGCTGGCGAAAGGTTTTCCGTAAGCCCAGGAGAGAAGCTGTATGCGGATGCCGCGACGCAGATCGTCAACGTTGCTCCAGAGTTGAATGGGATGACGGGCATACGCGTCTCGACACAGCAGGAGACGCCGATCCACTTCACGTTGACGCAGCCCGCGCAGATCCTTGTGGGCTTCTTCAAGTCCGGATCCAAGAAGGGGATGAACGTATCGCCCGCGACGGAGCAGTGGAACATTGTGCTGCCGAATGCGCTGACAACTGCAAGGGGGATTCCGGTGACAGTGTGGTCGAAATCACTGCCCTCTGGCGTAAACGACCTCGACCTCGGCAAGGGAGCTTACGTTGTGGTGGGATTTATTCCAGAGGACACGCACGTTACGCCACACATTGACTTCAGCACAACAGGAACGAACGGCGCGCCGCCGAATCTGGACTGGCTCTTCGAAGATTAATCAAGGAACAGTCGCGGCGTGAGGTGGGTCATGGCGGCTGAGGAGACGCTCGGCTTCAGCGTCGGTGACATGGAAGAAGCTGCCGTGCTTGGAGTATTCGGGGAAGTGCATCTTGTCGTTGACGCTTGTCCAGTGAGTCCAATCGTCGGTTTCGACACCCTCGTACCGCGCGCGTGGAGCACGATAGTGGTCGTAGTAGACGATCCAGTGGGAGCCAACCTGAATGACCGAGGGGCCTTCAGACCAACTCTCGGTAATGGGGCCGGAGAGCGAAGCCCACGGGCCTTCAACGGTGGGGCCAGAGGTCCAACGAATCTGGTAACGGAGAGGATCGATGGACTGGTCTTTGACGACGAAGACCCAGTCCCGCTTGCCTTCAAAGTTGCGATGAAACATCGTCGCGTCGATGACGACAAAACCTGGGTCATAAAAGACGGCTGGCTTGGAGAAGGCGACGAAGTCCTTGGTGCGCGCGGCCCAGATGCGATTGCCGTTGTAGTTATCGGAGAAGGAGGAGGACCAGATGAGGAGCCACTGCTTCGCTTTGTCGTCCCAATAAGTTTCCGGCGCCCAGACGTTGCGGACAGTGGGAAAGTCTTTCATGACCGGCACTTCGGTCTGGTGCGACCAGGTCGTCAGATCCGCGGAGGAGGCAGTGCCCAGGGTACTTCCCTTCCAGCCCCACGTCCACACCGCACGGAAGCCTTCGCCGGATGGATTGCGCGTGATGAAGATATCGCGCATGACCTCGCCGGGCGACTCCGGCTTGAGCCATGGCTGACCATCGTTCAGCGGCGTGAAGGTGTAGCCACCGCGGCTAAGCGCGAAGTAGATGCCCTGTGTGCCCGGCTCTTTAAAGTAGGCAAAGACGGTTGCGCCTTGCGTGTTGTCGGTTGTGCTCTGCGCACGCGGAGAGGCACTCTGCGCCCCTGCGGATGCGGCGAATAGAATGATTGCAGCGAAGTGGATGAGGCGTCTCATTCTGCGTCCGGCTCCCGCGGCTTCTGGTCGCTGGATTTTTTCCCTGCTTGCGGAGCGGGGACATCGCTGCTCAGCAGTGTCTTGCCGTGCCAGATGGAGGTTGCGATGCGTTTCCCCGCACGGTCGAAGTTGTTCCATGTCCACGTGCCGTCGGTGGCGTATTGCTTCACCCACACCGGTGTCCCGTCGGCACGGAAATAGCGCTCTTCCCCAACCTTACGACCTGCATGAAAGTCGATCGACCACATCGGTTTTCCAGTGGGATAGAAGAAGGTCTCGGGGCCGTCGAGCAGTACGCGACCGTCTGCGAAGCGGCCTGCACTCCACGTTGCCATTACTTTGGCGCTGCCGGGATAGCGCTCGGTGAAGTGTTGAACGTCACGAACCAGGCCGGAGGCGGCGATGTTAGCTCCTGCACTCTTGTCGAGTATCCAGGCTTCGTTCAGTTCGATCTCGTAGTCGGGCTTGTTCTTCGATGTGACGACGTGGATGACGCCATCGGCACCCTGTGTCGCAGTGGTGTAGCCGACAGTATGGACCTCTAACGGTAGACGCTTGACCGTCCAGGTAGCCCCGTCGTCGCCGCTGAGCGCGACATAGGCCCCGTCGTTATGCAGATGCTTTTCATTCTTCGGATTGTAGTCGGCGACGAAGAAGAGACGTCCGCTTGCGAGACGAATGACGCTGGGCCGTTCGCCGCTGAGCAGTGGATCGAAGGGCGTCTTCGACTTCTTCCACGTCTTGCCGCCGTCCGTGCTGCGAGCCAGCGGCATGCGTCCGTCGATGTTGGAGTTTTTGCCGCCGAAGCCGAGGAGGTCGCCGTTCTTTGCGATGACGATGGTGGTGTGGCGTCCAGCGGTACGACCGCCCGTGTCGTACCAGGTCTTGCCTTCGTCCTTCGTGGCCCACACTACGCTGATGGAACCGTTGCCATCTGCGTCCTTGCCTGTGGAGTCGGTGGGGATATAGATAGTGCCGTCCTTCGCGCGCACAACGCTGTTGATAGGCTGCGAGACGTAGCGGCCAATCGGCTTTGGGAAATAGGGGAAGATGACTTGCGACCAGGTGACGCCGTTGTTTGTGGAGGTCGCGTAGCAGAACGGGCCTGCTCCGATAAGCCGCGGAAATCCCCAGAACATCCATATTTTCCCGGAGTGTGCTGTATCGTTCCAGAGAACGGGGCCAGCGAGCGCTGCGTCGGCAAAGACCGGCCAAGGCTCCGGCATATCCCACTCTTCGCTGCCTGCGCGGCGGCGCAGGATGAGGATAGTCTGATCGGGGTCATCCTCGTTGACCGGAGCGTTGTAGTAGGCCGCGAGCATGTCGCCATTGGGCAGCGCCTGGATCGCGGAGTTGTGATAGTTCACGCCAAGCCCAACTGCGAGGCCAAGCTGCCAACCTACTGTGCGCATACTCTTGCCCTGAAGATTGGGAAAGAGTTCGTGTGTGTGGTACCAGGGCTTCGCTGGATCAGGGCCGCCGATTGGAGAACCCGTGAGTAGTCCTCGCTGCTTGACAGCCGTCTCGAAGAAGAATTTCTGCTCTGGGCCAGGCTTGGTCGAGACTGTCGGAGCCTGCACAACTCGGAAGCCGATGTTGCCGCTCTTCGATGCGTATGCGGGTGCCATGCTGGCGCGGTTGGCAGCGCGCGCGAAGTAGGGGGCGGTGGCGGGAACATTGAGGTCGGGCGTCGTCTTCGTCGCAGTGCGGCGAAAGTCGAGACCTCCGCCGCGAACGGATTTGGTGGTACCGGCAACTGCGCCGGTCGGATCGGTCTGCTCGCCGGACTGGTATGGCGCGTACCAGTCCATCGTCCACTCTGGACGGCCTACGTTCATATTCGCTAATCCGAATGCGTTTACTGTGTCGATCTTCGGCATCTCGCTCGAGTTGCCGAAGATCTCTTTGCCGCCCGCTCGCGATGCATACTCCCACTCGGCTTCGGTGGGCAATCGCCAGGACTTTCCGGTCTTCTTCGAGAGCCATGCGCAGTAGGCCATCGCCTGTGTCCAACTGACTCCGGCTGCATACGCAGAAGTTGCATCGCTGGCGATATAGTGGGGATTGAAGAGGCGGTACTCGGCGGGACTGACCTCGGCGATTCCCATTTTGAAGGCTTTGGAGATGTGAACCAGGTGCACGGGCAGTTCGTCGTAGTCGCCGTGTTCGGGCCTAGTGGACATCACACCAAAGCCCATAGTGACCGAGTCGGGGAGTGAAGCGGAATCCGCTCCCATGAGAAAGCTACCAGCGGGAACGTCAACTGTAACGGGAACGCCGTCCTTTGCGAGCGGCGGCGCGACGCCCGCAGTTGTGGCCATGCGTCCGTCCTTCTGCGCGATGGCTATACCAAGGATGGAAAAGACCATCGCGCCGATATAGAGCAGACGGAATCTCGACCAAGTTTGCATCTTTCCTCTTCTCCTCCATCGCAGAACGACTACTTGAGACGGTACTCCAGAGTCCCCAGATCTTTGCGCGCTGCAACCTGTTTCCCATCGAGCAGCAGAACCATACCTACACCTCTGCCGTAGCGCTTGCCGGTCGAATCCCAGAGGATTGTGAGCAGATGGCCGTGATACGGAAGGGCGTCGATGGCGAAGTAGCTCCACTGGCCCGCGGGCAACAGCGGTTGCAGCACGATCCGACTGTCGGCGCGCGGCTGTAGACCGATGATGCCGGTAATCAGCGGATCGGCGAAGCCGGAGTGGCTGTAGTAGTTGCCACGTCCTACCTGCTTGTCTTTGGCGATCAACATATCTTTGGCGATCCACTCGTCGGTATCGGCATCGAGATCTTCGTCGATCCAGTCGATGACGTGACCGTTCTTCAGTGTCTGATGTTGCGAGAGGACATAGCGCGCAAAGAGTTTGTAATAGTCCGCGTGACTCATTCCGGTTGCGTCCGGCTGGCGCTCATAGGAGGCGAGAGCGAGCAACGTCTGCGTCATTGCGAAAGGCCACACAGGGCCATTCCATGTGCATTGATCGGAGCTTGCGAAACGAAAGCGTGGGCTGCGACGCTCTACCGTCGTTGCTCCATACTTGCCGTCGAACCCCTGGGGATCGAAGAGTTGCTTCCACGCCACGGCGTGAGATGCAGCTGGGATGCCGTACATCCAAGGAATGTAGCCGATCTGCTCTCGAACGCCCGCAAGCTGTAGTGTCGTTCCCGGATCGACAAACTTCTTCTGCTTGCGGATTCCGGAATCGGCGGCTGGCGACAGCACCTCATAAAACTGGTCCTTCGTGTTCCATAGGCGGGCCTCGATGAGCGTGTGCAGTGCGTCGGCCTTGCGGTTGAACTCGTCCGCGGAGGACTTGTCTCCCGCGGCCAGTGACATCTCAGCGATGGCGCGTGCGTCGCCGACCATGTAGCTGTTGAGCGTGGGCCGATAGCCGTCGCCACTGATGCTCTTCTCCATTCCATCGCGCGTGTCGATCGACCAGAAGAGGCCGTTGGAGTCCCGCTGTTCGTCCTCCCAAGCCTTGTAATTGGTCTTCATGGCGGGCAGCAGCGACCTGCCCAACGCGCGGTCGCCGTTGGCAAGAGTGAGATCACGGACGGTTGCGGCCATCGCGGCGCTGTATTTATGGCTGTCGACACCAGGGGAGAACCAGTAACGCGCGTCGTTCTCGGCGATTGCCGGGTCGCGCAGCCAACGGGCTTCAGCAATATGAAAGGGAGCGGCATCGGGCAGAGCGCCGTAGTCTGCCATCTCCGGTTTGGGCAACCATTCCGTGATGAGGTAGCCGCGCGGAGTCTGAACCAGATGCTTCTTCCATGCATACCAGCGGAAGTAGTACATCTCTTCAAAGCGCTTGTCGGAGGCATCGAACCATGGGATCTCGTGCTGCATCCAGGTCCATGTGTCTTCGTTGCCTTCACCCTCATAGAGCTTGCCGGTGGCCTCGAGTTCCTGCTGGCGAAAGGTGTCGACATAGTGGCGATAGTTGGCAGACTTCAAAACTGTCGCACTCGATTCAAACTTCGGACTTGGGGACTGGGCCGATAAAGCGTGAGGAACCCAGAGCAGCACGATGACGAGTGGAGCGATGATCCTTCTACTGCAAAAGAATGTGTTGAACTTCCGCATATCTTCCTCCGTGTTGGCAATCCCGTCCGCGACGCAATCCATACAGGACTATTCTTGCTTCAATTCAGTTGCACGGTCTCCCTGTCCCATCCTGCGCTACGATATTTTCGCCAGCATATCTCGCGCCTCATCAAGAACGAGAGCGGCTCCACGCTTGAGGCAGGCGATATCGTTGGTGCAGAAGAGGAGATCGATCTTCTGATCGAGCCAGAACTTGAAGTCGGATGGAGCGCATGCCGAAGCGATGCATTTTCCATTTGCGCGTGCCGACTGGACGATGCGCGCCGATGCCTCACGGACGACCGGATGCGCGGTTTGGCCGGGATATCCGAGGCTCGCCGCAAGGTCTGCCGGGCCGACAAAAAGATCGACACCAGAGACCGCTGCAAGCTGATCCAGGTTCTTCATCGCCTGCGTGGTCTCGACCTGCGCCATCAGACACAGCTCGCGGTTGAGGCTCTGCTGCGTCTCGTTTACGGAGTTCAACACGCCGTAGCGTACGGCGCGCGAGACGCTGAAGTAGCCACGCCCGCCAGCCGGTGCGAAGCGTCCATATTCGAGCATCTCATCCATCTGAGAAGTCGTGTCGACCATGGCGACATCAATGATGTCAGGCCCGCACTCCGCAGCCTTCAGTATATTTTCGCGGCGTGAATCGGGAATGCGAATCATGGTGAGCATCCCCGAGCCAGAGGCCATTCGGCAGAGGTCCGCGGCCTCTGCGAAGGTGATCGGAGCATGTTCCATCTCGATCCAAATGGCCTGGTAGCCGAGGTGTGCGGCCACCTCGAGAAAGACCGGATCATAAAAATAGAGTGCCGCTCCCAGGAGCGTTTTTCCGTTGTTCTGTTTTACCGCCAGTTGCAAACGATTCATGCCGCTCTCCGTAATTTCTCTGTTTGTTGTTTATTCAACGTCAGCCAATCCCATACGGTAGGGCCAGCCATGCGACTTGCCGGCACCACAAAACTTGCAATGCAGCCAACCAAAAACATGAGGGTGTTGCCCACGGCTCCGATGGTGAATTCATGCCATGGATAGTTCCATCGGTGCAAGTTCCAGATGTTTCCGCCATTCATCGTGAGCGTCGCCCAGGCGGTGAAGAGGATGTTGATCGCGATGCCGATGAGGGCCACCGTGCGGCCTGCACGTCGAACCAGGAATGCAAGGAGGAAGAGTCCGGCGAGTCCTCCCGCAACGATGGCGGTCGCCAGATAATAGCTGGCGAGCGCGGATCCGCGACTGCGGGTGAGTGCGAGCGCAACTGCAATGGCAAGCGCCCCGCAGACGGCAACCGATATCTTCCCAATCCGCAGACGACGTCGATCGGAACTGCCAGGAACAAAGTGGCCGTAGAAGTCTTCGACGATGATTGCGGCAAGGCAGTTGAGGTCAGACGCGAGCATGGACATAGCAGCGCCGAAGAGTGCCGCGAGAAAGAGTCCGGCAACTCCCATCGGCATCTGAGTGACCATGAAGTGCGGAAAGACCTGATCGGGCTTGGTGATGGTCGCGGGGAGGATCTCGCCCGTCGTACGATAGAACGCCCAGAGCAGGCTGCCAATCAACATGAAGGCCGTCCATACTGGGAGGCAGAGCGCTGCTCCCATCCCGATGCCACGCAGAGCTGCACGGTCGGTGGTCGCTGCAAGATAACGCTGCACCACAGTCTGGTCAGCGGTGTACTTCTGCAGATAGAAGAACAAGCCGTAGATGGCCATGGTCCAGAACGTCTGTAGATGCAGATTGAAGCTCATACTGCCAAGACTGGTCTTGTGGTTTGCAACGATCAGGTGAAGCACCTGTGCGGCATGGACGCGGGGCGAGAAGAGCAACAAGCCAATGGACACGGCCACGCCTGTCCAAAGAACGAAACCTTGAAGAACATCGGTCCAGATAACGGCCTCAAGACCACCGATGAGCGTGTAGAAGACGGTGATGACGCCAAGAGCCACAATGATATGGCTGAGGTTCCATCCGGTGATGCCACCAACCGACAGCGCGAGCAGATAGAAGACAAATCCCATCTTTGCGAAATGCCCTGTCGCAAAGGCAAAGGAGGCGTACATCCTCACCTCCGGGCCAAAGCGCTTTCCGAAGTACTCGTAGACGCTCATTGCTACGACATGCCGGTAAAACGGAACTATGACGAAACCGATCGCGGCGATGACCAGCACGAACAGGATGCACGGGACAAGCAGCGACCAATCGCCAGCGTAAGCCGCACCGGGATAGGCGATGAAGGTAACACTGGTGATGATGGTGGCAAGCAGCGACATGCCGATTGCCCATCCGGGGATGGAGCGCTCGGCCAAGAAGTATTGGTCCGTCGACTTCTGCCTACGCGATACGCGCACACCAACGCCGACGATAACCGTCATGTACAGCACGATGACAATAAGGTCGAGAGGATGCACGTTAGAGGGTCTCCTGCGCGCTGGGCCGCACTGTCCCGTCGGGAGTTTGCGTCGGAGACAAGCTCTCCAACCGACTGGCTGCCATCGTTGCCGCCATGCGCATTGCAGCCTGCATATTGCGGCAATCGGCGCGGTTCTGCCCTGCAATGTCGAAGGCCGTACCGTGGTCGACCGAGGTTCGGATGATGGGAATGCCGAGAGAGATGTTGACCGTTCTCTCGAAGTCGATGAGCTTCATCGCTATGTGCCCCTGATCGTGATACATCGCAACGATAAGATCGAACTCCCTACGCAGCCCACGGATGAAGATGGAGTCTGGCGGGTGCGGGCCGGTACAGTCGTAGCCGAGGCAGCGCGCTTCTTCGACAGCCGGTGCGATGACCTCCGAGTCCTGTCGTCCGAAGAGGTTGTGCTCGCCAGCATGTGGGTTCAGTCCGCAAACGCCGATCTTCGGCGGTCTTCCAAGCAAGAGCTGCATGGCTTCGGAACCCATCTCGATCGTTCGAACGATGCGGCTGCGTTCGAGCTTGCACGCCTGCTCGAGCGCGATGTGGGTGGAGACATGCACGGTGGCGAGTTTTTCGCTGGCCAGCAACATGCGCGATTCGGTAGCACCGCAGAGTTGGGCGATGTACTCGGTGTGACCAGTGAAGCGTTGCCCGGAGAGTGCGACCGCCTCTTTATTGAGTGGCGCTGTGACCATCGCATCGGCCTCTCCGGCCAAACACATCTGGGTGGCCCGACGGACGTAGTCGATGGCGGCCAGACCATACTCCGCGGAGAGCTTGCCGAAGCGGACCGGCTGTGTGGGATTGAGAACGCAGGCATCGACGAAGCGGACCTGCGCTCCGACTGTGTCGCGGGTTTCAGGATTGACGGAGTCAAATGCGATGGGATCGCCAATGACGATCCACTCTGCGAGCGCTGCGAGTTCGCGATCGACCAGGGCATTCAGGGTAATCTCTGGACCGACCCCTGCTGGGTCCCCGATGGTGACTGCAATTTTAGGCAGGCTCACATGACCTCCGAGCACAGAACTCAAATGCTTTCGCAAGCGCACCGGGGCCGCCAAATCCGCCCGATTTGGTGACGACCATGCAGCCATCGGCCGCGCCACCCTCAATCCATCCCCAGGGAATGCCAGGGGCAATCTCTCCGGCGAGTACAAGGGACGAGGCATCCAGAGCGCGCAGAACGAAGGCAGCCGTGTCTCCTCCGGTGAGAATCAGAGCGGCAACTGGCGCGGCAAAGAATGCGACTTGAACCTCCTGCCGGGATGTAGCGTCGAAGCAGACAGGATGGACAGTACGATCCAATGGGTTCGGATGCGGGTCGAGATGAGCGAGTTGGCGTCGTGTGACCGAATGCGAAGATCCCACAAAGAGGAGCGTCCGGCCATCGCGATGGGATGCTCGGAGGGTGGTGATTGCTGGGAAGGCCGGGAGCACAGAGGCCAGTGCGCGGGCAAGACCAGCCGAACCAGCCCACAGAATCGGATGACAACTGCGATAAGCAACCGATGCCAGCAGATCGAGATCTGCCTGCGTCACCGCATCGCCGAGGAGGATGCGTGTCCCGTTTGCGATTGCCGCGGCAATTCCCTGCTCCAATTCCGATTCTGTGCCAATCGGAAGCGAACCAATGCGCGTGGGATCCATCTGCGGGAACCGCTTGTGGAGCGAGACTGACTCATTTCGTCCGCATGACTCGAGGACATGCAGAATCCCAGATTGCACAATGCGCCCAGCCTGCGGAAACGCAGGAGCAACCAACGCGAGCTCAGCCCCGGAGCATTGGAGAGCGGTGATCGTCTCGGCACCCAGATGGCCCCGAGCGGCTGAGTCCACCTTTTTGAAAAAGATGCTTTCTGGCAGAATGGGGGGAAACGCGGCGATGAATTCCGCAACGGATTCACACGCATCTTCTTCGGAACGATTGCGCGATTCCGTAGTGAACGCCCAGACAGCCGGCCCTTGGTGGCGGGCCATATATCGCACAGCATTGACTTCCGCGAACGATGCGCCCAGCATAACGTGGACTGGACGTCCGGTGGCAAGGAACGCAGCTCCGCTGTCACACGCGCCGGTCAGATCGTCCGCCAGGACAATGACACTGGTGGCGGCTTCGGACGCAGCGGTTGATGGAGAAAAACTCATCGAGCGACTCCCCCAGGCTTGGGAACAGTCGCGTGCGCATCCGCAAGCGCACGCTCCACCCAACTCGCATAAATGAAATCGCTCTTGCGCAACTGCCACTGCGTCAGGCTCAGAACGTCGGTCTGGGCGGAGGTCATCAAAGGTACGTTGCCGTCGATCGCCTGAATTCCGGCATCGCGGTCTTCGCGGCTGGAACTCTTGCCAAGCGGGTAGCCGACCGCCGATGCCCAGTTTCGAATCGAGTTGACGGGAAGGCTGGCGATGCTGCTCTCGGGCCAGTTTGGAAAGTGGAGTTGCTTGCCGAGCCACTCGGCGGCGACCCGCGTCATCCAAGACGGGCGGTGGCTTGCTCCCGGGTCGAAATAGGTCGTAAATACGCCACGGTCGCTGCCATTGAGCGCGATGACACGCTGACGAAGCGCGGCGAAGAAGTCCTGCCCATGATGGGGAATATCGACTACGGTGTCGTCGGTGCCATTGAGAATGAAGGTGGAACCGCGGCGCGCATTGAGTGTGAACAGTACCGCTGGCCGGTCCCCCAGAACGCTCAGAGCTTTATACGGGCCGGACTGACACATAACGGCATGGCTTGAGTCCCAGTATCCGCCGGGACCGTCGAGGTTCCCACCGCCGACCAACAACAGTGCGTGGATTCGCGGATCGGCTGCACCAGCCAACGCAGAGATGAAGGACCCCATGGAGAATCCCAGAACGGCGATGCGATGTGCATTGACATCTGGCCGCGCGCCAAGGTAGGCGACGGCCTGCATAACGTCCGTGACCATGAGTCCGCCCATGCGCGGTTCCATGGTGGAAACGTCGATGATCCTGTCGTGCTCGCCGGTGTAGTCCTTGTGGTCGTCGTTGCGCTCCCCTTCGCCGATGGGATCGTAGGTCAGTACAATCGCTCCGGCGCGAGCATAGAGGACGCCCGTGTAGTAGGAGTACCAGCTCGACTTGTCGGCACCGTGCCCGTTGACGACAATGATCGCAGGCATCTTTCCTTTCGGTGGAGTGGCCGGTCGATAGACGTCGGCTGGAACTCGCAGACCGTACTCGGTGCGATACGAGATGTGCTCAACCACCACTCCGGGAATGCCTGTGAAGCTGCCGTAAGATTCAGGCGAGACTGCGGGAAGAGGATTCGGGATGAAGAGCGCGTCCCGCATCTGCCGACGCCAGAGGTCAACCTGTTTGCGAGTCGCGACCTGCGCTGTCAGATTGAGGGGTACAACAAGACTCAGCAGACACACGAGAACAAGGATGCGGGCCGGGTGCAACGGAATGTGTCGCATCAGGGGATTCACTGCGCAGCGTCGTTTCGCTGGCGCAAGCAAACAGCACGATGCGAACCGCCAAGCGGGAACCGACCCATCCGTACCTCTGCCCGCGACCTCGCTGCCTAGCATACTCCCCTCGTCCCGACAGAAGCAGATTGACATCACATCTGAACAAAGCACAGTATATGCACAGAACTGAAAGTTAGCGAGCTAATTTGAAGGAAAAATTCTACATGGCACAGTTTTGGCAGCTTGGACGAACGAAATACACGGTAAATTTTGGCCTCATTCTGCTCATACTGTTGGCTTTCTCTGCAACCAGTCAGGCAAAGCCAATCGTCTGCGATGCGCGGTCGATGGGGGCCACGGGGGACGGCCACACCAAGGATACCGCCGCGCTGCAGCGGGCAATCGACCAGTGCGCTAAGAACGAGGGCGGCGTGGTTCATCTGACCGCAGGGACTTATGTCTCCGGCCCGCTCGCTCTGAGGAGCCATGTGACGCTGTCGATCGACCACGGAGCGACGCTGCTCGGTTCGCCCGACATGGAGGACTACCCCATTCGGACCGATGCGCCGTGGCACAGGGTCTCGCTGCTGCACGCGGACAAGGTTGTCGATATTGCAATTGCCGGAGAGGGCACGATCGACGGCAACGGCAAGATCTGGTGGGACGCAAAGGCGCTGCGCAAGAAGGGCGAGCCGGAAGCGCCGCGTCCTCTGCTGATCGATCTGACGAACTCGAAGCAGATTCTGATCGAAGGCGTGACCATTCAGAACTCGCCGCAGTACAACATCACTACGTTTCTGTGCGATGGCCTGACGGTACGCAACGTAACCATCCTCAACCCAGGCCGGGGCGCGCCGAATACCGACGGCATCGATCCCTTCTCTACCAGTCATGTGCTGATCGAGCACACCACAATCGACACGGGCGACGACAACATTGCGATCAAGTCCGGCCTGGTGGAACGCGGCGATCCGAATGTCCCGAGCAGCGACATCGTCATCCGCGACTGCACCTTCCGCGCGGGACATGGACTCTCGATCGGCAGCGAGACGGCGGGCGGTGTGCGCAACGTGACGGTCGAGCGCGTCACCTTTACCGGGACCCGGCAGGGCATCCGTATCAAGTCGGCGCGCGGACGCGGAAACGACATCGGCAACCTCACCTACCGCGACATCACAATGGACGACGTAGAGACGCCAATCGAGATCACAAACTACTACACCGGCATGGTGAAGGACGATCCCGGTCAGCCGGTAACGGAACACACGCCGAAGTTCCACGACATTACGATCGAGAACCTGACAGCGACTCATGCAAAGCGGGCTGCGCTGGTGATGGGGCTTCCCGAGAGTCCCATCAAGAACCTGGTGCTGAAGAACGTCACCCTCTCCGCGACGACAGGGATGACGGTCCAATATGCGCAGATCGCCGAAGAGCAAGTGCGGATCGTGCCAGCCAACGGCGATGCGGTCACGCGAGGGCCGGGAGTGACGATCAACGGAAAGTAGAGCCAAACAGCGAGGCGCGGAAAACGTCTAGCTGTCGATTCCCACCTTGTACCTCGGCCATTCGGAACGGATGAGGTGATGGTCGACAACCGGCGGCGCGTCGCACTCGACCGCGAGCACGGTGACGAGGTCGTCGGGCGGGGTGGCGGGCAGTCCAGTGAGGCGCAGCGAGATTGCGTCCTGCGTGAAGTGGATGGGCTGACCGGTCTTCAGCACGCGGGCCGAGAGGGCCTTCCCGCGGACGCCTCCGATGGCGACGACGGCCTGCGGCTGGTAGAAACTCAGCCACTCTGCGGCGGGCGTACCCGCTGGCCAGAAGTAGACGTGGACGTAGAGCGTGTTGCCCTTGCGCGTGAAGTTGTCGTAGTTGCCAAAGCTGACGGAGGCACCGCCATCCGCGCCGTAGATCGCCTTGCCGTTGATGGCAAGCCACGCACCGACGCGCTCCAGAATCCGCACCGACTCCTGCGGCACGGAACCGTCGGCCTCTGGCCCGATGTTCAGCAGATAGTTGCCGCCCTGCTGCGCGCAGGTCGTCAGGTCGTTGACGATGCGCCTGGGCGTCTTCCACTCGGTATCGTTCTTCTGGTAGCCCCATCCCTGGTTCATGGTGTCGCAGGTCTCCCAGGCGCGGTCCGCCGCTTCGATCCTGTGCTCGGGCGTGGAGAAGTCTCCAGCCAGCCCGTTGCGATTGTTGACGACGATCTCCGGCTGTAGGTCGAAGACCATCCGGTTCATGCGCTCCGACTCCCACTGCTCCGGCGTCAGCGGCCAGTCCACGTCGTACCAGAGGATGTCGATCTTGCCGTAGTTGGTCATCAACTCGCGGATGAGGCCGTGGGTATAGGCGACAAACCGCTTGCGCGCCTCGGGATCGGTCTGGCACCTGGCGCCATCGGGGTGGTGCCAGTCCATCAGCGAATAATAGAAGCCGACGCGCAGTCCCTCGGCGCGCGCCGCGTCGACGAACTCCCGCACCAGGTCACGTTGCGGGCCTTGTTTGGTGGCGCAGTAGTCGGTGAGCTGTGTGTCCCAGAGGCAGAAGCCCTCGTGATGCTTGGTTGTGAGGACCATGTACTTCTGTCCGGCGCGTTTGGCAAGGCGCGCCCACTCCCGCGCCACTCCCGGCTTTGGCTTGAAGTGCTGGGCCAGAATTTCATATTGCGGAATGGGAACCCCCTCCGATTCCATCCCCCACTCCTGGTGGCCAATGACGCTGTAGAGGCCCCAGTGGATGAACATGCCGAACTTTGCTTCGCGCCACCAGGCCAGACGACGGGCGCGGGAGTCGATCTGCTGCTTCGTCTCAACCGACGCGGGCTTGACGACCTGAGGTGCGCCAGCCTCTTGCGCGACTGCTGTAGCGAGCGCCGGAACGACCAGGCCGCTGGCTCCGAGGCCGAGCACAAAACTCCGTCGAGAGACCCTATCCTGCGACATTCCAATTGACCCCTATGCGGTAGAAGCGACCTGCGCATGGTAGCAGAGTACGCGGTCTCGGCTCCACACCATCTCTCCCTCTGCCAGGGCGACTCCATGAACTGTCCACCAGACAGCATCTGTCTCCCGATGTCTACCCCCTCCCCCATCCCCCCTGACGG
>VFSW01004902.1_pt1 | contig 19926 bp, 16 predicted proteins | sample 5358111 | NCBI WGS metagenome assembly VFSW01 (sample SAMN11554181, study PRJNA540505) | mine drainage metagenome | isolation source: sediment from site ElyBrook_90M | place: USA: Ely Copper Mine, Vershire, VT | collected 2017 | reverse complement strand
GCGCCCCTTCCCTTCGCCCCTCCGGCGCCCACGCCCGGCAATCCCCGCGTCCTTATACAATCTTATCGGTCTCATTTCCCGTCCGTTCCCGCCCATTACCGCTTATTACCGCTTATTACCACTTATTACCGCGCCATTGCCGCGCCATTAACCGCGCCATTACCGCCTGTTACCGCTTATTACCGCTTATTACCGCTTATTACCGCCTTCCGTAAAAAAAAAAAGGTCGAAAAGGGCGGCTGGACAGATTCCGCAAGGTGTGGTAGCCATTTTAGCTCGATTTGAATGGAAGACTGGTATCCGATGATCAAAAACAAAGAAGATTGAAATGAAATTGAAACAAAATGCATTGATATTGGGCGGGCTTATGGCGCTCAGCGCGTTTGCGCAACCTCAACTGACCCTCACCAATCAGGCCCCGGCCGCCGAACCGGCGCCCCCTGATAAAGAGAAGCTCAGCTACGCCATTGGAATGAGCGTGGGCGGAAATATCCGCTTGACCGTCAAGCGCCAGGACATCGATGTCAACACGGATACGATCCTGCAAGGAATGAAGGACGCGCTCACCGGCCAGCCTCTCAAGCTTACTGAAAAGGAGGTCACCGACTTGCTGCGCCACGACTTGCAAACTTATCTCACCGCCAGGCGGCAGGCCGAGGTCAGGAAGCTCGACGCCAAGGGCGCGCAAAGCAAGAAAGAAGGCGAGGAGTTCCTGGCAAAGAACGCCAAGGCGGACGGTGTGAAGACGCTTCCCGACGGCCTCGAGTACAAAGTGCTCAAAGAAGGCTCCGGCGAAACGCCGACTTCCAACGACGTCGCCCACGTCAGCTATACTGGCACATTGATCGATGGCACCGAGTTTGACAAGAACGACGACTTCAGCACGCCGCTCAGCCGCGTCATCAAGGGCTGGCAGGAAGCATTATCAATGATGAGAGCCGGCTCAAAATGGCGGATTTTTGTCCCCGCCGACCTGGCGTACCGCGAGCGCGCCCAGCCCCCAAAAATCGCGCCCAATTCCGCCTTGATTTTTTACATGGAACTGCTGGATGTCAGGCATATGCCCGTCCGTCCCGCATTCCCGCCGCAATCGATGCATCCAGCGATGACTCCGGCGCCGGGCGGCACTTCAATGGCATCGCGCTCGGGCACCAACGGCCCGGTGGTCAGCGGGCAGATCATCCGTGTGCCTTCGGCCGATGAACTGAAAAAGGGGGCCAAAATCGAGGTGATCGATCCAAACTCCACCAATGCGCCGCCCGCGCCCCCCAAGTGATCGGAATTTCAACCGCATGTTTCTGAAAGCGGGGAGTCAGGCAAAATCAGGATTGAGCCGGGGCGCAAACGCAATTACTTTGACGCCGGATGATTTGAGCTTTCACTGTGCCTGAAAACACGCCATTGCGCATTGTCCAACTGACTCCAGGAGCAGGCAAAATGTATTGCGGCGCCTGTTTTCGCGACAACGCGCTCGTCGCCGCGCTGCGGCGCCTGGGCCATTCGGTCGTTATGGCCCCGCTTTATCTCCCGCTGACTTTGGAGGAGGACGATCAAAGCGCCGGCATTCCAATTTTTTACAACGGCATCAATGTTTATCTGGAGCAGCAGGCGGCGTTTTTTCGCGCCGCGCCGGCATGGCTGCTCAACGTTTTGGCCTCGCCCACCTTGCTCAAGTGGGCCGCCCGCTCCGCCGCAAGCACGAGGCCCGCCAAGCTGGGCGAAATGACTATTTCCATGCTGCAAGGCGAGGAGGGCTGCCAGGCCCGTGAATTGGATCAACTCCTCCAATGGCTCAGCGACGAGAAGCCGGATGTCATCTGTCTTTCCAATGCGCTATTGGGCGGCATGGCGCGGCGTTTCAAGGCCGAGTTGGGCGTGCCGGTGATTTGTTCGCTCCAGGGAGAGGACGGTTTTCTGGACGGCCTGCCGCAGCCGCAACGCGATCTCGCATGGAAAATCGCCGCTGAACGGGCGGCCGACATTGATCTGTTCATCGCCCCCACACGGTACTTCGGCCAACTGATGCAAAGGCGCCTTAAACTCGCCGACCATCAGGTGCGCGTTCTCTTCAACGGCATCAATCTGGAAGGCTACGACGCCGCTATTTCAGAGGAGGACGTCCCGGGCGCATCCGAGAACCAGCGCTCATCCTTCGTTGCCGAAGGCTCGTCCACCGTCACCACTCCGCGCACTCCGCCGCCGCCGGTGCTGGGTTATTTTGCGCGCATGTGCCGCGAGAAAGGATTGGAAACGCTGGTGGACGCCTTCATCCTCTTGAAACAGCGCGATCATCTCAAGCATACGAAACTGCGGGTGGGCGGCAGTTGCGGGCCGGCTGACCGGCCTTTCGTCGAGCTGCTGCGCCGCCGCCTTGAGAGCCGCGGAGTTTTGGCGGACGCCGAGTTTCATCCGAATTTGTCGCGCGGCGCCAAGCAGGCCTTTTTGCGTTCGCTCTCGGTTTTCTCGGTGCCGGCGACGTATGGGGAAGCGTTTGGAATGTACGTCATTGAGGCGATGGCTTCGGGCATTCCCGTGGCCCAGCCCCATCACGCTTCCTTTCCCGAGTTGATCGCCGCAACCGGCGGCGGGATTCTTTGCGCGCCCAACGACCCCAAGGCGCTGGCCGGCGCAATCGGAGAATTGCTCTCCGATCCGCAACGCGCCCGCGCTTTGGGCGGCGCCGGACGCCGGGCGGTGGTTGACAAGTTTGACGTCAATAATATGGCCGCCGAATTTGCCGCCTTGTGCGCGGCGGTTGTCCGGGAGTCCTCGACCCGCAAAGCCTGCGGCGCCGTTTAAATTTGCGTCATGCCATACGAGTTCAAAGCGATCCGGCGCGTGGAATTCTCCGACACGGACATGGCCGGGATCATGCATTACTCCAACTATTTTCGTTTCATGGAAACCGCCGAGCACGCCTTTTTTCGTTCGCTCGGACTTTCCATTGTCTCCTCGCCAAGCGACGCTCCCGTCGGCTGGCCGCGAGTGCGGGCGGAGTGTGATTTTACATTGCCGCTTTATTTCGAGGACGAGGTTGAGATTCACCTGCTGGTGCGGGAAAAGCGTTCCAAATCCCTCAGCTACATTTTCAAATTCCGCAGGTTGAACGATTCGCCGCCTCGCAACGTTGCCCAAGGCGCGGTGACGGCGGTGTGCGTGACGCATCAACCGGATGGAAAAATGCGCGCCTGCTCGATCCCCAAATCCCTCTCGGACAGGATTCAAGTCGCCCCGCCTGAAATGCTCGCGTCGCGGGCGGGCGGCGGCCTGCGATGAAAAAAAAGACGTGGCCACCTCTGTTGAATCGCGAGAATGGCGCGGCGATCAGCCTCAAAAAGATGCAGACGCGGACCAGTCGATTTCCTCGCCAACTCCCACCGACGCCACCCGCACACTGTCAAGCGCGGACATGTTTTCTTTTTTTCCGTCCGCCGGTGAATCAACCGCCGATCGGGGCTTGAAAGGCTCGCCCGCGCAACCCTACAATCCCGTCCATGCGGCGCTACGCTGCCATATACCTCGCCTTGTGGCGCAATTCGGTGGTGCGGGAGATGAGTTTCAAGAGCAATTTTCTGCTATGGATCGTCGTGGAGCTGCTTTGGTTCGGCCTGCAACTGTGTTTCATCGGCGTGATCTACTCGCATACGGATCATATTGGCTCGTGGACCAAATGGCAGGTGGTGCTTCTTGTTGGCGCCAGCTATTTTATTCAGCAACTCTTTCAGGCGTTCTTCTTGACTAATTGTACGCAGCTTTCGGAATTGATCCGGACGGGCCGGCTGGATTTCATGCTCCTGCTGCCCATCAACGCGCGCTTTTTGATCTCGCTGCGGCAGGTGGATTTGGGTGGATTCGTCAACGCCGGCTCGGCTCTGGCCGTCATGGGCTTCGCGGGGCGGCAGCTTCATCTGTCGGTGTCACTGGCGCAAGCCGCGGGATTTTTGTTCCTCTGCCTGGCGGGGATTCTGATTCATTATTCGCTGATGTTTATGCTGGCGAGCGTGGCGTTTTGGACGGTGCGGGCGCAGGGAATCGTGTGGGGTTACTACAACCTGTTCAATATCGCGCGCCTGCCTGACTCCGCATTCCGCGGGTTCTTTAAAGCTTTCTTCAGTTTTGCCATCCCGATGCTGCTTGTGGCCAATGTCCCGGCGAAGCTGCTCGTCGAGAAATTGGAATCGCCCGTGGAAATGCTCTGGCTTGTGACGATGAGCCTGGTCGCCTTTATAGCATCCGAACTTTTCTGGCGCGTGGCCGTGCGCCATTACACAAGCGCGAGCGCGTGAGAAAGCGGAAGAGACTGGGCAACAGTGAATTTTAGGCAATCGCGCGCGGAAGGCTTCGCCTCTGACACGTTCTGGTGGTGGGCGTCGTAAAGTCAAGAATAGAGCAGTCGGGTTTGAAGTTCGCTCAGGCGTCGTCCCGATCACGGAACTTCCGCACAGTGATTATTCGGCCGGCGATCATTTTCCGATTCATTTCTTCCACCGCGCGCGTTGCCTGCTCCGCGGAGTCGAACCAAACGAAGCCGAACCCCCTTTGCGCCAGCGAACCCGGAAAGTTTGGCAACTCGGCGTGTTTGACAATCCCGCATCCTTTGAAAAATGCGATGACTTGCTGTATGGTTAACGGTTCGGGTCCCGGTCGAAATTGAATATAGACGCGCGTTTTCGGTTTGGATGCGAGAGGTTCCGGGAAGCCACCGGGACTTCCGGCAATTTCGCTCGCACACTCAAGATTCTGCGGATGCGCTTGCGCGCGAGCGGCTAATTTCGCGGGCGTCGCATCCTTCGGCTGAACAACCTTGAAACGCGGAACATCATCAGGGTCGATCCGTTGCGCGGCGGAATAGGATTTTATTTGGGTCTGATTCCGGATCCTTTTCAGAACACCCGCGTTACTCAGCGGCGTTGTGATTTGCCGATAAATCCCCTCGTCAACCGTATTGAGCGCTCGTTCTATGTCGCGTTTCGACACATCGCGCCCTTCCATGCCGAGTGCGAGCACCTTTCTCTGCTGACCGGACGGGTTCAGGGCGTCGAAAAGCTTGAGCCAGTTTTTCTGTTGCTCGTTGAAAAGCGCCTTGTGCGGAAGCGTGATGCTGAACCAGCTATCGTTGGAGTACAGGATCGGATGTTGGAGATCGCTTTCCCTCATCAACTCGAAGATGCGCCGCATGCCCTCTCCCAACTCCCGCATGAACTTGCTCTCACGAAGCACTCGAACCACAAGCGCGTTGCGCGATTCGTGGGCTCCTTGTAAGCGGTTGAGGCCCTGAATTGTCAAGGTCGAAAGAAGAGGTCCCGGGCTCTTGATTTCCAATCGGTCATCAAAGATAAAAACGTCGACGCTGTTGGTAATGTTATAGGCGCGATGGGCGACGGCGTTGGTCAGTCCCTCCCGGCACGCCCCCTCGGGGTAGAGAAACCGCTGCTCAAATCGCGCGTCTTTGCCGAATTCTGTTTTCCATGCCAGGAACGGTCGAAGCTTCTCCCAGGAATCCTTTAAGAGATAAAACACGTTGCCCTCGGAGGTTTCGTCGGAGGTTACATTATACTTGTCACCCGCTCTGACCTCATTTCCCGCGACCTTCAAAATTCGAACCTGGCAACGCGGATGCCAGCGGCTCCACAAGCGGCAAGCCTTCAGGCATACGTAAACAGTGACTTTTCAAGAGGCGACAAACAAGTTCATTCCGGTTTCCGAACTCATCTTCTGCCGTCATACCACGGGGAACACGCGTCACGGCTGGTGACCGTCCGCCGGGGCCGCAGCACGGCCTTTAAGGCGAACCGGCCCCATTCGGCGGATGAATAGAGATTGACCTTTCGCGCCGATGTCAACAATGGATTGCGATGCAGGATCACGACCGTCTTTCCGGCTTGGCGGGCGGCTATTTTAAGGCGTTTGCTCAGGTCAAGCTCTTCGGACGCGAATAATTCCGCGTTGAATCCCCCAATTTGTCGAAATGCCGCCGTCTCGCAAAAAATGAACGAACCGGCCATCCATTTGCGCAGCCGGCTGATCACGTTCCAAAGGCCGGTGGCGCCGTCGCCCAGCCAATGGCGCTCATCCATCAGGACGGTGCAGCCTCCCGCCATGCAACGTCCCGATTGAATTTGCCCGGCGACCTCGGCGAATAATTCGGGTGTGGGCCGCGAATCGGCGTCGACGAACACCAGCCAGTCGCCAGAGGCCGCGGCGGCGCCGGTGTTGCGCGCGCGCGCGATTTGGTTGATCGCCTCAAACACCACGCGCGCCCCCGCGCTTTGCGCCAGTTGCGCCGTCGCATCGGTCGAATTGTTATCGCAGACAATGGTTTCGACATCCCAGCCGATTCGAGTAAAAGCCGCCGTAGCGCCCTGAATGACGCGCAACGTGGCGGCAATGAGTTTTTCTTCGTTGAATGCCGGTATGACAATGGAGATTTTCATGCTTCTTCGACTTCTGGCTCACCGCAGGATTGCCGCGCGAGTTCTCATCCCGGCGGCAAGTCAAAGCACAAACGGCTCTTCCGATGCACGGACCGACAATTTTTAAGACACCGGCTCCTGGCTGGGGTTGCGGTTCCGTGGTTAAACGCCAGCGTCAAATCATCCAAAGTTTGCGCTCATGGCCGTCTTTGAACACATGAACGTGAATTCGCACAGCCAGATCGTAGCGGTAAAAACTCACCCGATAGCCGTTTGGCACGAATACGGCTGGCACACCCAAGGAAGTTAGGCCAGCCACCTCGACAATTCAAACAGAAACGGCCCCCAGCCCGCATACTGTAATTCACAGCCGGACACGTTTTTTTTCATTAACACCCGGCTTTAGCCGGGTGCCAGGCAGTGTGGAGGCGCTGAAACTGTTTCAACAGTTTCCCACGGGCGGTGAAACCGTTAAAACGGTTCTTGACAGCGGCGGGCATTCAAACACCGCGCTGAAGCACGGTGTTAATGAGAAAACACACGTAGTCCTGTGAAATATCCGGGCCAGGGCCCCCAGAGGACCTCCGACGCGTCTCCCCGCCTATCACGACGCTTCACGATGCTTCGCGCGGAACAGCGGCCAAATGTCCGCATGGTCTTGGAGTGTGCGCGCGACAGACCCGCTTTCGCATTGATCAGACGACGTGGCCAGCGGCGCCCGCGTCCCACAGCGGGTGTTCCGGCAAATCGCGGATTTCCAGCAATTAGCTTTTTGGGCAACGATGAGGCGGGAGCGCGCGTGTCTTCAAATTTGCCGAATAGTTGTTTTTGAGCTAGCGAAGCGGGGATTGCCGGGTAAATTGGCTCGGCGCGCCGGACGTTTGTGACCGCGCCTTGGCCAAAGCGCAAATGCCGCGGCGGAATGTTGCTTGCAAATGAAGAAGAAGAAGTCGGTTGCCATTATTTTTCTGACCGTCCTCATCGATCTGGTCGGTTTCGGCCTGATCCTGCCGCTGATCCCCATTTACAGCCAGAATTTCGGGGCCGGCGGTTTGATCATTGGCTTGATAATGACTTCTTACTCGCTGATGCAATTCATTTTCGCTCCGATCTGGGGCAGGATTTCCGATCGCGTTGGACGCCGTCCTGTTTTGCTGACGAGCACGGCCTGCGCCTGCGTGTCGTATGTCATTTTTGCGATTGGTTCGGGCCTGGCCAATCATGCGCTCGCGTTGACCGTGATCCTTGTCTCGCGTCTTTTCGCCGGTATTTGCGGGGCCAATATCACGGTGGCCCAGGCATACATCGCTGACATCACACCGCCGGAGGAACGCTCGGGCCGCATGGGGCTGGTTGGGATGGCCTTCGGGCTGGGTTTTATTTTGGGGCCGGTCCTGGGCGGATTGAGCGCCAAATATATTGGTTTGACAGCGCCCGGGTGGACTGCGGCGACGCTCTGCGCGATCAATTTTACCTGGGCCTCGTTATGGCTGGCGGAAAGCTGGCAGCCAAACGCGCACGCGGAAACGCAGCGGCCGCATTTGGAGCAATGGCTGCACACATTGAGGGCGCCGCGTTTGAACCTGTTGATCGGGATTTTCTTCCTGGCAACCTTTTGCTTCACTTGCTTTGAAAGCACGATCGGGCTGTTGGTGCTCAGAAACTTCAAAATCAAAATGGCGCAGGGGCTGGATTCCGTGCTGGGCAAAGTTTCATGGTTGATCGCCTACTGCGGGATTGTGGGCGCGCTGGTGCAGGGCGGTGTGCGCCGCATGGTTAAAAAAATCGGAGAACCCAGGCTCATCGCGGCCAGCCTGTTTCTGGCGGCGGTGGGGATGGGAGTTTTGCCTTATCTGACGACATGGGGCTGGCTTTTGTTGGGGTTGGGCGTCTTTTCGATCGGCTCCAGTTTGACGCGTCCGCCGGTGTTCGGAATGATTTCGATGCTGACGCCTTCGCATGAGCAGGGAAGCACACTTGGCGTGGCACAAGGAATGAGCAGTCTGGCGCGGATCATCGGCCCGCTGTTTGCGCTGGTTCTCTTTGAGAAAAACCCCGCCATCCCTTATGTCAGTTGCGCCGCGGTGTGCTTTCTCACAGCCTGCGTGGCTTCGCGATGGCTGTCGTTGCCGCGTCCTGCGGGCGAACCGCAACCGGCCGTTCGGACAACCAACACTGCCGACCGAGTGTCGCACACGTAGCGTTGCAGGCGCCGGCGTGTATTTCAAACGCGGGTGCGGCTTGCCATGTCCGGTTGAATTGCTAACCTTGAGCGCGAACGATGGCTTGCTCCCGTAGCTCAAATGGATAGAGCAATTGTTTCCTAAATAATGGATCACGGTTCAATTCCGTGCGGGAGCACCAATTTTTCTCATCGCGGCAGGGCGAAACCGGTCAGGCCGGAAATGGGACAGACGGATTCGGTTTCTCGACAATGAAACCGGCTGAAAGCCGGAGTGCGGCAAGTGGAAATCTTATAAGCAATTGAATATGAGAGCCATAGGCATTTGGAAAAGTCCGGTAACATCCTTAAATTGGCGCTGGCAAAGAATCTGCTTACACATGGGGGTCAAGTAGCAGTAATCCATTGACGAGCTTAAAATGAGAACGGCGCACAACAAGGATGCAAACCAATCAGCGATGACGCTCATTGAAGTGGTTGTGGCGCTCGGAATTTCCGTGCTGCTTTTGGCCGGAATGTTTAAAGGCTATCTGCTGGTTTCGCGGCGCGCGCTTTATTCGTCATATTCGGTGGCGGCCAGCGCGCTGGCGATGAAGCAAATGGAGCAAATCGTCTCGGCGACATGGATTCCCGCCAGCGGCGCCACCAACCTCTTTGATCCCACGCTGACAATGACGCAGACCAATGCGCTGGGAATGCCCGGCGTGGCGACCAATCTTGTGTATGCCACCAATTACGCGTCCGTGAAGCAGGTTTCTCAAAACCCGCCTTATGTGATGGTGCGCGTGGATTGCGTCTGGGGATTCATGGACTTGGGGACGTTTACCAACACGGTTGCCGTGCTGCGAGGACCCAACCTATGAGAGTTTTCATCAAGAAGAAGGATATGGCGGGGCAAACGGCTTTCACACTGGCTGAAGCGATGATTGCCAGCGGGATTCTGGTGATTTTGCTGGGCTCGGTGATTCTCTGCAATCTTTGGGGGTTGAGCATGTCGGTGCGGGAGCAAATCTGGCTAGGCTCCAGCGAAGACGCCGGCCAGGCGTTGGGACTGATGTTCCGGGATATCCGTTCCTCATCCTCCAACTCCGTTGGCGCGATGGTGGCGGGGGCATTTGTGCCTGCCGGCTCGAACACCAACCAGGCGGGAAACGCGCTGATGATTTATCCCAGCACCAATACCAGCTCCTGGGTGCTTTACTATTACAACGCGACAAGCAATCTGCTGGTGCGCACGAATTATTCGGGCGGCAACTCGGGCGACTCTTCATTGGTTTCGGCCAATTGCCTCACCAACAACAACAATATCTTCACCTTTACTGATTACTTGGGGACTGTGCAGACCAATCCGCTGGCCACCCCGGCCATTCAGATCGACCTGCAGTTTACCAAAATAAAAAATCCCGAGGTGCAGATCGCCCCTGGAAGCGCGCTGGATTTTTACCAGGTCAATACAACCATTGCATCGAGAAACAGACCATGAAATTACCCCTTCCTCAATCCATGCCACGCGCGCGCGCCAACGGGGGTTGGGCGTTGCTGGCCGTGTTGTCGGTGACCGGCGCCGCCGTGATGGTCTTGGCGTCGGTCATGAGCTGGTCCAATGAGAACTCAACGGTCACCGGCCGGCGCAACGAGTACTTCGCAACGGCCTACGCGGCCGAGGCGGCGACGGAAAAGGCGCTCTCAGCGATGGTGCAGGATGACGAGAATTACGGGGAAGGTTATGTGTTGCAGCGGACCTCCAATTATAGCGCGATGGTGCCAACGGCGTCCGACGACCCCTATTGGGCCAATTTCAATTTCGGCGGGGGCGCCAAGGCGCAGAGCATGATCGTTAACATGATGAGCTCAAATGCCGCGACTCTCGGCGCGCCGTACACAGGGATGATGTCCCAGGGGTTTACTTATGAGATCATCGCCAACGCCCAGAACACCGGCACAATGTACCAAATTCCCAGCACCGTGGGGCAAAAAGTCGTCCTCAGCCAGATCCCCATGTTCCAATTCGCCATATTCTATGAGAATACCATGGAAATAGACCCGGGGGCGAACATGACGGTCAACGGAACGGTTCATGGCAACGGCAACGATTACATTTATCCCAATAGCGGCGTCACATTGCACTTCGCCAATGACGTCTCGGCCAGCGGTCATGTATCGGAGACGCCCAACCCCCTGGATCCTTCATCCCGCGGCGCCATCGGGAACGTCAATTTTAGCGGCACCCATGTCAGCGGCGTCAACCCGCTGGAGCTGCCGTCGGGCGCGGGAACCAACTCGATGCAGAATGGAGGGGCGCTGTTGCAGTTGCCTGGCACCACCGGGACTTCCAATACGAGCCTTTTATACAGCCAGGCGCAAATGATTGTGCTTGTCTCCAACGCCAGCATAACCGTCACCAGCGGCGCCTATAACAACCAAGCGACGGTCGTCCCGATCAGCCAATGGTCCCTCTTCATCAGCGCCGACACCAACAACAACTTTTATGATCAGCGGGACGGACTGCCGGTGGACGCCGTAAAGGTTGACGTTGGAAACCTTCGAAACTGGTGTAACACGAACACCTCGCTGGGCACCGTTGATTCCTTATACATCGCCGACATGCGTTCCACCAGCACGGAGGTCGTGGTGACCAACACCACCTACGCCACCAATTTGACTTACAGCACAAACCTTGCGACGACCGCCTGGTTCCCAACCGCCGGGACATACACTCCGCCTGTTACGACAAACGGAAACGGAAGCGGCAGGACTTACACCTACGGCCTCATTTCACAAACAACTTCGGTTGTCACCAACAATACCTATCTGACGAATTATCCCGTCAACTCGCAACCGGGAATTGTCCTGACAAATGGGACCACCCTGCCCAGCGCCGGTCTGGCCGTGGCCACTCCTGATCCGGTTTATGTTATTGGCGACTGGAACGTTTCAACCAACGGCACGCCCGCAAACGTCGGCACCGCCAACACTTCTGAAACTTACCCCAGCGCCATTTATGCCGACGCGATCACAGTGCTGTCCTCCTCCTGGAAGAATGCCAACAGCGACCTGACAATCGCCAATCGCCCGGCCGCCAACGATACCGTCAACGCCGCCTTCTTCACCGGCAACGTCCCATCCAACGGTTCCTATTACAGCGGAGGGGTGGAAAACTTCCCGCGCTTTCTTGAGAATTGGAGCGGCCGTACGTTCACCTATAATGGCTCGATGGTGCAGGCATTTCAGAGCCAGATCGCCAATTACCCGTGGCCGGGAACGGGCACGGTTTATAACCCGCCGGTGCGCAACTGGGCCTTTGATCTGAATTTTAACGATCCGCAAAAATTGCCGCCCTTGACGCCCAGGGTGGTGTACATCCAGCGCAGCAGTTGGAGTTTGCTGGCGCCCAACACAACGTCATTTTAAATCATCCTCACTCTTATGAGACATCTGTGGCTTTTGAGCTTTCTGTGGCTTGCCTCGCCGGGCTTCGGCCAATTCCGCGTCGGTTCCTCCAGCGTTGAAATGGCCGAGGGCGGCCGGGTCAACTTCCTGACCATCTCGAGCGACGAAGATCGCTTCAGTGTGCGCCAGCCGCCCGGATATACCTTTCGCATCGATGCGCCCAACAAATCATTGTTGTTCAGGTCGGAAGATGAAAAAACGGCGATCTCCCTTCAATTCACCACCAATTCTCCCGGTCAGTTGCCGGCGCCGGAGATTCTGCGGACCAAAGTCATCGAGCAAACGCCCGGGGGCGGCATTCTCCAATCCTCCATCTGTTCGACCGGTTACAAGCCGGGCTATTTTTTTGACCTGGTTCGGATTTCGCGGGGGGACCTGAGTGTCCGCTTCCGCCATGTGTATATTGCCTGCCCGAAGGGAACGGTGGAATGCGTATTCGCCACCGACAATGAGGATTTCGAGAACCGGCGATTCATTCTCAGCAATTTCCTCAATTCCTTTCATCTCGAAACGGCAATCTCCGAATCGGCGCCCAAGGAATAGCCGTTCATCTTTACAACGCCGCGGTTGCCGCAAAACGCCCAACGCGCGCGAAGCAAGGCCCCGCTCCATCGCGTCGAGACTTCACGGCTGCCGTCGCGGGCGTCTTCGTCCGCTTGTGAATTCCCGGTGGACAACTATTAACAACATCGCCGTGCGTTGTTCCTGATCGCCGCTAGAATCTTGGCCGTGATTAACGACTACCAGCGTGTTTTGGAATCCACCGAGCAGCATTTGAAAGCGTTAAGGGCGACTGGCGTTCGATTCCTGAACGTTCAATCGGAAACGCTGGCGGAATTGCAACGCCCGCCCGCGCCGCGGAATTTCTCCGCGCCGTCCACCGTGGCCGCGCTGGCGGACGAACAGCCGGTCAAAGAAGAACAACTCCCAAAACCTCACGCTCCGGCCATGGCCCTTCACCCGGAGGCCCCGGCCGCGGCGCAGCCAGTCTTGCATGGCCGGCCGCCGGGCGTCGAAAAGGAGGCGGCGATGGAGGAGCTGCGGGCGAGGGCCGTGGTTTGCCTGAAATGTCCGCATCTCGTCAAGGCGCGAAGAAATGTGGTGTTCGGAGTGGGGGATATTCATTCGCCGCTGATGTTCGTGGGCGAGGCGCCCGGCGCGGATGAGGACCAGCAGGGCGAACCGTTTGTCGGCGCGGCCGGGCAATTATTGACACGCATCATCAACACGATGGGTTTTTCACGCCAGACGGTTTATATCGCAAACATCCTGAAGTGCCGCCCGGACACGCCCGGACAGACTTCGGGGAATCGGAAACCGACGGCGGACGAAATGCGCGCCTGTTTGCCGTATCTCGCGGCGCAAATTGATCTTATCGGGCCTAAAGTCATCGTCGCGCTTGGTGTGACGGCGGTGGACGGGTTGTTCGGGAAGTGCGAAGGAATCAACAAATTGCGCGGGAAGTTCCAGGCCTTTCGCAACATCCCCCTCATGCCCACATACCATCCGGCCTACCTGCTTCGCACCCAGGCGTTGGGCGACAAGCGCAAAGTCTGGGAAGACATGCTCCAAGTCCTGGAAAAGCTTGGCCGCCCCATTTCTGAAAAGCAGCGCGGCTATTTTTTGAAAGCGTGACCCGTTGCGCGGCTGTGCAGGTCCGGCCACTCTTGGCTTGTCTTGCCGCGCCGTCGTGCTAGATTGCCCGCTGTGAGACTGCTAATGGATAACTTGCCTGCCGCCCTGCGGCCGCAGCGGGACACCCTGGCCAAATGCCTTAAAGCATTCGATCGCGCGCGGCATGTGCGTGCCATTTACCTGTTCGGCTCATACGCCCGCGGCGAGTCGCGGCCCGACAGCGACATAGATTTGTGCATTGTGGCCGACGGCGCCGAACGACAGCTCGACGCGGCAAGGGATTTTCGCCATGAGATTTGGGACCTTCACCCGCTACCCGCACTGACTCTGGTTCCCATCTCGCCTCAGCGGCTTGAGGAGAAAAAGGCCTGTGGCGATCATTTCTTTCAAACTGTGCTCAGCGAGGGCTTGTTGCTTGCCACGGAAAACTGACTCCAACAACCCGGTCGACTGGATTTTCTTTGCCGAGTCCGATCTGGAAGGCGTCCTAATGCTCGCCAATGCGCAAATTAGTTATCCGATGTGCCAGAGCAAATTGGCGGAGGTTTTGGAGAAAATCCTCAAGGCGGAATTACTGCGATTGCGATGGCCTCTTGCGAAGACGCACGACTTGCAGGGACTGGCGAAAGAACTCCGCAGCCGCAATTCCGATCTGGTTGCGGAAGTTAAATCTCTTTGCGACGTTTTGGCGGATCGGTACTTTAGTGATCGTTATCCCGGCTTTGATTTGGACGACCCCGACTGGCCCGCTTTGGGTGAGCAGACGCGACGAGTCTCAGCAGTGCTGGCTAAGGTAAAGGCGCGGCTTGAGCATCGATAGGCCGTTAATCCATACGTCGCGGGCAGCCAACCGTAGTTCGCAAGGGCCCCCGCGGCCGCTAAACGCGCTGGAAAGATGTGCCTTCGTGAGCGTGCCGCCCCGCGGCTTTCGCTTCGGCTTGACCGTTTAATGCTTAATTCTTAATTGCCCCTGTGGCAGGCTGGTCCCAATGTTGAAGTTCCTCCTTTCAGGCGTTATCGCATGTCTCGCCATTTGCGCGCGGGCCGCCGAGCTTCGTTTTGATCTCAGCCAATACGCAACGGGCCAATGTCCGGCTGGATTTGTCAGCTTGGTGACAGGCGGCGGCAAACCCGGCGACTGGAAGGTGCTGGAGGAACACGTTGCCCCGGCGATAGCACCTCTTTCGCCCAACCCGCGAAACGCCCTGGCGCAACGCCCTGTTCTGGCGCAGGTCTCCGAAAACCTCTCCTTTGGCCGCACACGCGCGCCGGTCCTGCTATACACCAATGAGCTGTTTGGAGATTTCACCTTGACATCGCGTTTAAAAATTGTCGCCGGAACAGAGGAACCGGCGGCGGGCCTGGTTTTCCGCGCGCAAGACCAAAGCAATTATTACGTCCTCCGCGCAAGCGCGCTGGGAAATTTGCTTTGGTACAAAGTCGTCGGCGGAATCGGTTACGAGAAACTGGGCATTGGCGTGCGCATTGCGCTCCACGCGGGCGAGTGGCACGATTTGGAAGTCCAATGCAGCGGCAGCGGCATCCGGTGCCTGCTGGATGGAAAGCTGGCCATTCCCCCGGCCAAACCTGGCGCCCCCACCGATGCGCTTATGATCAACGACACGAGTTTCTCCACCGGCGAAATTGGATTTTGGACGAAAGCCGATTCGGTCGCGTCATTTGTCGATACCCGGATAAATTACACCCCGCGCATTCCATTCATGCAGACCATCGCCGACGCTGTCGCCAAGAAATATCCGCATTTGCTGGGACTCAAGGTTTTCGGCAACAGGACCGGCCCTTTTCCCGTCATCATTGCGGACCCGGCGCGGCAGGACTTGGGCGCGCCGGGCACCAAGGTCGAGGGCGATGTGATTGCGCGCGGCACGATTTATTTCCTCAAGCACGACGGCAAGGTTGAAGTCACGCTGCCCTTGCGCGACCGCAACGGCGATGTGGTTGCGGCGCTGAGGACAACCATGAAATCCTTCCGGGGCGAAACCCAGGACACGGCCATTGCTCGCGCCCTGATTGTCAAGAACAGCCTCGAGGCGGGTCTGGCAACCTTGCAGGACATCAACCAGTAGCGCAATCATTTCGCCCCCGCCATCTGGCTTTTGACAATCCCGCAGACTTCCGTGGAATCGATGCGCGCGGCAAGCGGCAAATTCGGGCGCTCGCAGATCAAAACCGGCCGCGGCCGCGCCGTCGAACCCCGCCGCCCGTGCGAGCCTTTTACCAAAGTCGCGTCCAACGCAATCACATCCATCAACATCCGAAAGCCCATATTTTTTTGCAGCAGCCGCCATAGGATTTTCAATTTTACGAACGGGATTTTTGGATCCAGAAAAAGTTCGACAGGATCGTAGCCGGGCTTGCGATGCATATCGACGCAGCGCGCAAAATCCGGCGCTTTGGCGTCATCCAGCCAGTAGTAATAGGTAAACCACGCTCCTTCCTTCGCTTCGGCTATTAAATCCCCGGAACGCGGGTGATCAAGGCCCGCCGCCATTTTCTCGGCGGGGCCGAGAATGGACTGAATGCCGGAATGATTTTCAAGCACCTGGCGAACCTGGCTTTCCAGCGAGCGGTCATTGAGGTAAATGTGCGCCACTTGATGATCGGCAACGGCAAAAACTTTGCTCGCACCCGCGTCAAGTATTTCCAATCCCAGTTCCTCCTTGACCGTGAGCCACCCCTTTTCGCGAAAGACACGGTTCAAATGAATGGGCGAATCCACCGCCTCAATTCCGTATTCGGAGAGCAAGATCACTTGCACACCGCGCGCTTGAAAAAAGGAAATCAGGTCGCCGGCGATTGCGTCAATTTTCCGCAAATCCCCGGTCACGGCGGGCGTCGGGCCGTATCTTTGCAAGTTGTAGTCCAGATGCGGCAAATAGATCAGGCTCAATGTGGGGGCGTATTTGTCCTCAATCCATTTGGCGGATGCGGCAATCCACCGCGAGACCGCGTCGTCGGCGCCCTGGGGTGTGGTGACGCCGGCCGCCGGCCCCCAAACAGTGGGAAACGGAAAGTCGCCCAAATCGCGTTTGCGCGCCGGTCCAAGCCCGTGGGGCCAGGTGTGGATGTCAAATACTTTTCCACCCGCCGCGGGATACGCCGGGCGCGGGGTGATGGAATAATCCGCGCTGGAATACATATTGTGCCACCAAAACAATTTGGCGCAGGTAAACCGACGGGAACCGCCGGGCAATGGGCGGCCGCCTCCGCCGTCCGCCGTCGCGCCGCCGGATTCCGAAGAATCCATCCGGCGCAATTGCTCCCAGATTTTGTCCCCCTGCACGAGGTGGTTGGACTGCTTCCAGAATTGGACCTCAGCCAGTTCGCGATTGTACCAGCCGTTGCCCACGATGCCATGCCGGGCGGGCGGGGTTCCTGTCAAGTATGTTGATTGCGCCGTGCAGGTGACGGCGGGGAAAGCCGGGACAATGGCGGTCTTGGTTCCCTGGCCGGCAAATCGCGCGATGTTGGGCGTCGCCGGCCCGATCAGGGATTCGGCAAGGCCCACGACGTTGAGAACCGCCGTTCGTTTCAATGCACCCACAAAAAACGCCGCGCGGCCAACATGTCTTTTGGATGAGCCGTCATTAGGCCGGTAGCCACGCAATACAGATTCGCGGAGTCGTGGCTGTTCAGGCAGGGATGCCTCGCCGAGGCGTCCAGGGGCGATCCGTTGCGCCGCTGGACGCGGCGCGGACAGCGCGGCGCGCTGTCCCTGCCTAAATAGTTTCGCGAATTCACTGTGGCAAGTACTCCGCCGCGTCCAATGCGGCATTGCTTACCGGCTCAGTCCACTGCTTCAGACCATCCGGTGTCATGGGGCTGCCCGAGCGATTGTTCCCAAACATGTCATAGTACTGTCCCCATATAAGCTGGCTGGGCTTGGAGACGGACGCATGGCCGTCGGCGTAAACGATATTGACACGCTTGTTGTGCTTGCCGAACTGACACTGAAAACGGGTATTTGCTATTCCAACGGCAACGCTGTTTGGAAAAGAGTTTTCCGCCCAAAAATCATCATGCCAGGCGGCGTCGGCGGCCCCATCGCTAACGCTGCCTCCAATTTTCGACGGATTGCTTGAGCCGTTGCATTCGTCCACCGCCACGAGTTGGGCGGGGCGCAACACGCCGCTTACCTTGAACACCAGCGGCTCAAGCGCGGACCCGCCAAAAAGGCCCAGGTAATTAAACCCGTACGAAATAAAGCCCGTGATGGACGGATCGAAAACGCCGGACTGGCTTGTATAAGTAAGCCCCCGCTGTTTCTTTGGGCAGACCCAAATCGTGGGATTTGCCAGGTAGGGCGCCAGCACATGGGCGGGCGTCGTCTGCCATTCCCCGCCGCAGGGCAATCCGAGGGCGTTTCTGTAAGGTCCATTGACCCACCACTCGTTTGGATAAATTTCCTTGTTGTCGGAAGTGTACATCATGACACCAATCCCAATTTGCTTCGTGTTGCTTAAGCAGGATGTTGCCAGGGCGCTGTCCTTGGCCTTCGCAAGCGCCGGCAGCAGCATCGCCGCGAGAATCGAGATGATGGCGATTACGACCAGCAGCTCAATCAAAGTAAAGCCATCAGAGACCTCCCCGCGTTTATGACTGCCGATTGTCTTTTTCATGGCGACGCACGATGCCTTGAGTAATGGGTTTTTGGATTTGCCTTTGATTCTACAATTCCCGCTCCGCACAAGCAATCTCAAACTTGGACGGTTTGCGGCGCGCGCGATTGTCATTGAGGCAAATCCCGCATAGCCGCCCACCCGAGCTTTAATCGACCGCGTAGCGCCCGATACGGACGGCAACGATGGGTGGAACCGGCCTCTGGCCGGTCGATTTTGGCGTCTCGCCAAAATCTCGTGCGCGGATTTGGACGCGCAGCACCGCAAGGGCTCGTGGCTGCCGCAATCGGGCTGACAATAGCGCAATTCCGAAATGGAAGTGGTATCAAATCTTCTCCCTCAGAGCACTGCGAGGCCGCCGAGTTGATGCCCTGTGCGTGGCGCCTGCGCGCGCAAGCCGCGCTTGCCGAGTGTCCCGCCTGCCTGTTACGCTCCGCGCGATGCCGTTCGCTGTTCAATGACCGCAGCCGAATTTAAAAAGAAATGGTCGCGTTACCAGGGGAAGGAAACCTCCGCCTACCAGGGGCATTTCGACGACCTCTGCCGGTTGCTCGACCAGCCCACGCCGGCCGAGGCGGACCCGTCCGGCGGCGATTTCTTTTGCTATAAAAAACGCGTCGTCAAAGACGCGGAGCTTTTCGATTTTGAGGAATCGCCGGACGCCGCCGAACCGACAGAGCGCGGCTTTGCCGACGTTTGGAAAAAGGGTTGTTTCGCCTGGGAATACAAAGGCAAAAAGAAAAATCTGGAGGAGGCGTACAAGCAGCTTCTCCGTTACCGTGAATCCTTGCTCAATCCGCCCTTGCTCGTGGTTTGCGATTTTGACCGCTATATCGTCAAAACGAATTTCAACGGCACGGTGCAGGAGGTTTACGAATTTACCAACGACCAAATTGACCGTCCGGAAAATGTCCGCACGCTTCGCGCGCTTTTCAACAACCCCGAATTTCTCAAGCCGCAGAGGACCACCGCCGCCGTCACCGAGGCGCTGGCCCGGAAAATCGCTGAAGTTGCCAGGTCCCTTCAGAAGCGGGCGAGCGCCGAACTGACCGACGCCACGAGCCGCGCCGAAATGAACCTCGCGCAGCGCAAAGGCCTGCGCATCGCCCGGTTTTTAAATCGCATTGTGTTTTGCATGTTTGCCGAAGACACGCGGCTTCTTCCGGCGGAGCTTTTTACCGAGATATTGAAAGCCGCCATTGATGACGCGGGCCACTTCGCGAAGACCTTGGAGGAACTGTTTAACGTCATGGCCAAGGGCGGCGCCTTCGGACAACACAAGATTCGCCATTTCGACGGGCACCTCTTTGACGATTCGACCGTCTTTGAACTCAACGAAGAGGAGCTTCGGATTTTGGGGGAAGCCGCCGAAGCGGACTGGCAATTCATCCAACCGAGCATCATGGGGACGCTTTTTGAGCGCGCCCTTGAGCCGGAGCAACGTTCGCAGTTGGGCGCGCATTATACGAGCGAAGCCGACATCAAAACGCTCGTTGAACCGGTCTTGATGCGACCGTTTCGCCGCGAATGGGCAAAAATCAAAGGCGAACTTGCCGCCGCCTACGCCAAAGGCAAAGGCAACGCCAGACACCGCGAACGGCTCGCC
>VFSW01004901.1_pt1 | contig 19926 bp, 17 predicted proteins | sample 5358111 | NCBI WGS metagenome assembly VFSW01 (sample SAMN11554181, study PRJNA540505) | mine drainage metagenome | isolation source: sediment from site ElyBrook_90M | place: USA: Ely Copper Mine, Vershire, VT | collected 2017 | reverse complement strand
GGGCCCTGGGGCGGGGCCCTCGCCTTGCCTTCTCCTCGCGCCGATGACGTTCGCCCGGCGGGTCAGCGCCGCGCCGCGGCGCCGGTCGCCCGCGCCACCAGCGGAAAGAACGCAGCGTAGGGCAGGATCCGCAGCAGCTTCAGCCACCAGGTGAAGCGCCTTGGAAAAGTGATCTCGAACCGCCCCGCGGCCAGCCCGCGCACGATCCGGTCGGCCGCCATGTCGGCCTCGATCAGGAACGGCATCGGAAAATCGTTCTTGTCGGTCAACGGCGTGCGCACGAAGCCGGGATTGATCAGGTTGGTCATCACGCCGGCCCGGTCGAGGTCGAATTTCAGCGACTCCGCCAGGTTGATCAGCCCCGCCTTGCTGGTGCCGTAGCCGATGCCGGTAGGCAGGCCGCGATAGCCGGCGACCGAGGACACGATGGCGATCTGCCCCGCCCGCCGCGCCAGCATCCCCGGCAGCACCGCGGCGAGTGTCGTGGCGGTGCCCATCAGGTTCACCTCGATCTGGGTGCGGAAGGCGGCGAGGTCGAAATCCTGCGCGGACATCGGCAGGAACGTGCCGGCATTCAGGATCGCCAGCGCGACCGGCCGGCCTGCCGCCGCGACCGCCGCTTCCATCGCCGCCTGATCCGTCACATCGCCGGGCGCCACCACCACGCGGCCGGGATGTGCTCCCGCCAGTTCGGCGAGCGGCTGGGGGCGGCGGGAAGTGGCCAAAACGGTCCAGCCATCGGCGAGCAGGCGCAGCACCACCGCCCGGCCGATGCCGGCGGAAGCGCCGGTGACCCAGGCCAGGCCATCCTGCGGCCGCGCCGGGCGCGGCCTGGGCGGATCAGCCATGCCACCACCGCCCGTCCAGCACGATGCCGCGGCAGACGAGGCGCTGCGTGCCGGCCAGGAACTCTCCCAGCACGTCCTCGAACGCGAAATCGCCGGTCTCGATGTCGAGCACCGTGGCATCGCCGAGCAGACCCGGCGCGAGCGACCCGCGATCGGTCTTGCCGATGGCGCGCGCGGCATTGGCGGTCGCCCCGCCGATCACGTCCGGCAGCGCGACGCCGAGGGCGAGAAATTTCGACATCGTCACCAGCAGGTCGTAGGCCGGCCCGTTGATCGAGATCGCGTGGACATCCGAGGAGATGACGTCGGGCGGGAAGCCGTGCTTCAGCATCGCCATCGCCGTCTCGAAGCCGAACGAGCCGCGGCCATGGCCGATATCGAACACCACGCCGCGGGCGCGGGCCGCCATGACGTCGTCGTGGATCCGGCCGCCCGGCCCGACCGGGCTGTTGGGGAAGGGCCGGTAGCAATGGGTGAGGATATCGCCGGCGCGCAGCCGCGGCATCACCTGGGTGCGATAGGGCGGCGGCTGGTCCAGATGCGCCATCACCGGCAGACCGGCATGCTCGGCGACCTCCAGCGCCATGTCCAGCGGCGCGATGCCCGAATCGCCGGAGGCATGGCGCCCGACCCGGACCTTGATGCCCACCACCAGATCGGCGTGTTCGCGCGCGGCCTCCAGGCATAATTTGGGACTGAGCAGCCGCAGATCCTCGCTTTCGCCCACGTTCAGGTCCTTGTGGAAGGCGAAGATCCCCGGGAAGGCGATATGCAGGAAGGGCAGGATGCGCACCTCGGCCGGCTCGATCACGTGGCGGCGGAAGCCGGCGATGTTGCCGGGCCCGGCCGAGCCCGCATCGACCAGCGTGGTGATGCCGCTGGCGCGGGCATAGGCGTCCGGATCGACGCCGAGCGAGGTGCCGCCCCAATAGACATGGGTGTGCAGGTCGATCAGGCCAGGCACCACGATGCGCCCAGTGACGTCGCGAATCTGTTTCGCCGGACCGAGTCCCGCGCCCAGCGCCGCGACCCGGCCGGCGGTGAAGGCCACGTCCATGACCGCATCCAACCCCTGGGCGGGGTCGATCACGCGGCCGCCCTGCAGCATCAGATCATGCATCGCTGTTCATTTCCGCCTGTGAGGGATCAGGGTGCCAGAGCGCACGGCGCTGGCAAAGCCGGTGCTGCCGGCTTCCGCCAGGGATCAGGCACATGCGGAACGCCCCCCTCCCCCCGGAGCCCTCAACGCTGGCGGTCCAGCAGGCGCAATTCCTCGAGATCGAGTTCCCGCTCGAGCGTCATGAGCACCTCGTCATGGATGCTGCCGTCGCGGTGGAGGTCCAGCAACCTGGCCCGGCCGGCTCTGATCGCATCCAGCCGCAGGACCCGGCGCGCCATGTGTTCGGCATTCGCCGCCCCGCCGCTGCGATGGGCGCGGGTGGACCAGCCGGCACGGTTGCGATATTCCGCCAACAGATCCTGGGCGATGGCGCCTTCCAGCGGGTCGGTCGCACGGGTTTCGATCAGCGCCAGCATCGCCGCATCGACCGCCGCGCGCGCCGGCGCTTCCTGTGGCGCGGTGGCAGGGCCCTTTCTTTGATGCCCGCCCGCCGCATCCAGCCCGAGCGCGCGCACCATCGGCCCGAGTGTCGTGCCCTGCACCAGCACCGTCGCCAGGATCACGCAGAAGGTCAGCACCAGGATCAGATCGCGGCCAGGAAACGACCCTGGCAGCGCCAGCGCCGCGGCCAGGCTGACCACCCCGCGCATGCCCGACCAGCCGACGACCAAAAGCATCGCGACCGGCGGAATGGGCTCACGCGCGCGCAACCCGGGCAGCAGCAGGTGCGGCAGGTAGGTCGCCGGAAAGACCCAGACCATGCGTGCCAGCATCACCACCACCGACAGCACCGCCCCGAGTGGCAGCCAGGTCAGCAGCAGCCGGTGGTCGCTCACCCGCAGGAGCACGCCGCGCAGCGACAGGCCGATCAGGATGAACACCAGCGCTTCCAGCACGAACACCACCGACCCCCAGGTGGCCTGAGCCTCCATCCGCGTACGCGCGCTCAGCGCCGCGTGCTGGTACCAGCCCATGAGCAGCCCGCAGGTCACCGTGGCCAGCACCCCGGATACACCGAGCGCCTCGGCTGCCAGATAGCTGGCCCAGGCGCTCAGGAAGCTGGCGACGATCTCCAGCCTGGTATCGCCCAGCCGGGGCATCGACCAGACCACGGCGCGGCCGAACAGATAGCCGAGCGCGATCCCGCCCAGGCCCACCACCGCGAAGCTGCCCGCCGCCTCCCAGGCGTTGAAGCCGCCGGTCAGGACCGCCGCAACGGCGAAGCGGAACAGCACCAGGCCGGAGGCGTCGTTGACCAGGCTTTCGCCTTCCAGCACCGAGACCAGCCGACGCGGCAGATGCAGACGCTCGAGCACCGCGGAGGCGCTGACCGCGTCGGGCGGCGAGACGATGGCGCCGAAGGCGAAGCAGGCGGCCCAGGGCAATGCCGGCACCAGCAGCTTCAGCACCGCCCCCGCGACCAGGGTGGTGAACCCGACACAGCCCACCGCGAGCAGCAGGATCGGCCGCAGATTGGCGCGAAAGTCCCGCCAGACGGTGAAGAACGCGCTGGACTGCAGCAGCGGCGGCAGGAACAGCGCCATCACCAGGTCGGGATCGAGATCGACCGCCGGCGCGCCCGGAGTGACCGCCAGCGCCATACCGCCCAGCACATAGGCCGCCGCCGGCGGGATCCTGAGCGCGCGGGCGGCCAGAGCGAGCGCAAGCGCGACCGCCAGCAGCATCAGCACGAGTTCGAGAACATGGACGGGGCTCATGGCCGCAGGATAGGCGGCGGGGCAGACGCGGCCAAATGCCGCCGTTCGCCGCCCGCGGATCGCAGCCGACAGGGAGGGTGCGATCGCCCTCGCTGGCGGCGCGCCGCCTGTGCGCCGATGCGCGAGACCAGCGCCCGGCATCGGCCTGGCGCGCCCGCGGCCGTTTCCCGCCCGGCCGACAGGCGCCCGCCTCGCTCGGCGGGCGGGAGGCTTCGGCCGTTGTTCGAGACAACCGCAGTCAAAGCCAGCCGGCCTCACTCCGGCAGATCGGCCGACACCTCGATCTCGATCGCATGGCCGACCAGCATCGGATAGGCGGTCATGCCCCAATCGGTGCGGTCCAGCACGGTCTCCGCCCGCACCCGGCCACCATTGCGGGTCACCACCAGCCGCACCTCGCCGGTACGGCCATGCAGGGTCAGTCGTCCGGCCACACCCTGCGGATGACACAGCCCGTGATAGGTCAGGACCGGCCAGTCCGCCGCGTCCAGGAAATCCCGCGACAGGATGAAGTCCCGGGTGCGCGCATCGACCAGCACCAGGCTCCTGACATCGACCGCGACGGTGATGGTGCATTGGCCGGGATGATCAGGGTCCCAGTCCACGGTTCCGTGGAAATGCTGGAACCGGCCATCAACCGGGATCCAGCCAAATGCGAAGGCCCGGAAGCCGATCGCGGTCCGGGCCGGATCGAGTTCCACACTATGCGGCAAGGCCTCGGCCGGCCCTGGCCAGATCGCCCAGGAGAGCAGCAGGGCCAGCACGGCGTTACGCACATGGTCGACAACGGGCATGGATCAGGCGTTCCGCGACTGCGGAGCAGGAAGCACAGATCGGGCCGCTTCGTCCATCGCCATGCAACCGTAATGCGATGGCCGTTCGTAAGGTTGCCCCAGGCTCAGCCGGCGGCGATCCGGCGCGGCACCAGGGCCAGCCGCCGCAGCCCGAACCCCAGTTGCCGCTGATCCCCGCCCAGGCCGCATTCCTGCGGCGAGGCCGGCAGGTTGATCGCGAGCTGCACCCGCACCAGCCCGGCCGGATCGGCGGCATCGAGCGGCAAATCGAGTACCGCCTCGCGCGCCTCGAGGGTGAAGACATGGCTCAGCGCCGGGCTCGCGTTCACCTGCGCCACCACCGCCAGTTGCTCATGCTGCTGGGGGACCAGGAAGGCCTGACCCTCCAGGCGCAGCACGTGGCTCGCGCGCAGGGCGGGGTCGATCTGCAGCTCGATCACCGCCTCCTGCCCTTCGGTCCAGCAACCCCAGTCCTCGGCAACCGACCAGCCGGCGCCGAGCAGACGGGCGAACCCGCCGCCTTCCACGGGGCCGAGCACGCTGTCGGGCGCGAGCATCCGCCGGCCGGGAGCCCGGCGCGCGAACAGCCAGACGCCATGAAAACCGTCGTGATTGGTGGGGGAGATCCCGAATGGCTCGATATCGCGGGACGCCATCAGCGCCAGCACGCGGTTCAGGTCATAGTCGTACATGTTGATCGTGCCGGTGGCATCGCGATCTTCGGCGGCGAGGATCTGCGCGTTCTCGCCATCGAAACGCCACAGCGCGCCGAACCTGGCCGCCTGCGCGACGAAGGCCCGGTCGCGGAACAGCAAGACCTGCAGTGACACCGCCCCGCCCACCGCCAGCCGGTCGAACAGGCTGGCCAGGATGGCGTAGCCGCGCACCGGCGGGATGTGCTGGAACACGATATAGGCGTTGATCCAGTCGAACCCGGCATCGGGTTCCAGCGTCTCGGCGAACCGCACCGTGGTGACGCCGCGCCCCCGCGCCGCCTCCCGCGCGCGGACCAGCATGCCGGGCGAGACGTCGAGCCCGGTCACCTGCCCCGCATGGGCGGCCATCGCCAGCGTCAGGCGCCAGACCCCGCAGCCGAAATCCAGCGCCCTGGCCGGGCGGAACGGGGCAATCCCCTCGCCCAGCCGGCGCACCACCTCGGCGATGTCCGCCATGCCGGTGGCGTAGAACCCATCCAGCGCCCCCGGGTCGATCCGGTCCATCCGGTAGCGCTCCTGGGTCAGCACGCCCCAGTACGGATCGGTCTCGGCGATCAGCCGCCAGTCGGCATCAGTGTCACGGCTCATCACGATCCACTCAGGAGGTCGGCGCACTCAGGCCGAATTTCTGGCCGGTCTCCAGGATCGCCGCCCAGGTCTCCGCCTGCAGCGGAATCCCCCCCGCCAGCCGCGCCGCGCGCATCCGCCGTTCCGGCTCGCCGGGCACCAGCACCTCTCCGCCCGGGGTCGCCGGATGGGCGTCACGGACATAGGCGGCGTAGTCCCGCGCGGCCTGGGCGAAGCCTTCCTGGCCGAAGGCACCCGGGGAGAGATAGATCGACAGCATGGCATTGGCGATGCCACGACGCTTGCCGCCGGGAATCGGCCCCGAGGTCGGCCCGCCCGACAGGCAGCCGGCCAGGATCTCGCACATGAAGGCCAGCCCCGATCCCTTGTGCTCGCCGAAGGCCCGCAGCGCGCCGGCGCCTTGCGCGGCATCGCGCACATGGGTGCCTTCGATCGGGCCGTACAGCGTGCGGGGGTCGGACGTCAGCGTGCCGTCGGGGTCGATCAGCGCGCCATGCGGCACTGGCTTGCCGCCGTTCGACGCCACCAGCACCTTGCCCTCGGCGACCAGAGAGGTCGCGAAATCCAGCAGCAGCAGCCCGCCCTCGGCGGGGGCGGCGATGCAGATCGGGTTGGTCGAGAAGCGCCGGCTGGTGCCGCCGAACGGGGCGACCAGCTCGCCGCCGGCGACGTTGACGAAATGGATCGACAGCAGCCCGGCCTCGCCCGCCCGCTCGCCCCAGTCGCCGATCCGCCCCAGATGGCCGGAATTGCGCAGCGCGATCACCGACAGGCCGGCGGCCTTCGCCTTGGCGATGCCGAGATCGACCGCCTGCTCGCCGATGCTCTGGCCGAAGCCCAGATTGCCGTCCACCAGCGCATGGGTCGGCGTGTCGGAGATCACGCTGATCTGCTGGCCGGCACGCACGAAGCCCTCGCCCATCCAGAACACGTAGCGGGGCACGCGGATCACGCCGTGGCTGTCATGGCCGGTCAGGTTGGCCGAGAGCAGATGCGAGGTGATCCGCGCGGCCTCCTCCGCGCCACAGCCGGCAGCGGCGAAGATCGCGGTGATGAAACGTTCGAGCGTCTCTACCGGGATGGTGGTGGTCTGGGGGTGGTCCATGCTCATGCCCTTTCAAGGAAGGCGAGGGCTCCGCCCTCGACCAGCCAGGGAGCCGCGCTCCCTGGACCCGCTTTCGTTCTTGCTCAGCCGCCGTGTTCAGTCTTGCAGGAACCGGATCAGCACCTCGCTCACGCGCTCCGGCTGTTCCTGCTGCACCCAGTGGCCGGCGCCCTCGATGAGCGTGGTGCCGAGCATGCGCGTGCAGGCCTGCGTCCGCATCGTCTCGAAACTGCCAGGGACCTGATAGATGCCCCAGTCGCTCCGGCCGGCGATGAACCAGGACGGCATGTCGATCGTCCGACGAGAGAGGGACCGCAGCCCGGCCGCGCTCATCCCGTTCGTCCCGCATCGGTACCACTGCAGCGCGCCCTGAAATCCCGTCCGGCCGAATTCCCGACTGTAGACGCTCAGTTCGTGGTCCGGTAGCCACCGGCATCCGGCGATCTGCGACGCCGAAGGCATCTGATGCGCGACCGTCTCCGCCATGTCCTCATGCCGGTCCATGACGTAATAGGTCGGCATCAGCGCCAGCTGGTCCGCGGTCCATGAGCGCAGCGGGAATGGCTGGTTGTCGGGCCAATCCGCGCTCTTGACATGATAATAGGCGCGCAGGAAGGCGTGGAGGCCCTGTTTGCAGTGGAGCATGTCGTCATCGGCGGCGCGCGTCGAATAATACGCCTGGTAGTGCTTGCGCGGGCGGGCGAGCCTGGCCAGCGCGTCGTCGATGGCCAGGACGGGGGAGGCGGCCTTGCTCTGCGCCGCGCCATCTTCGTGGGCGGGCGTTCCGGCGAAAGGCGCGCTCATCATCACCACGGTCCGGACCATTTCGGGCCAGGCCAGCGCGCAGCAGGCGGCGACCGGCGCGCCGAAATCATGCCCGACCACCGCGGCCCTGTCGTAGCCGAGGGCGCGGACCAGCGCCATGGCGTCTCCCGCGATGGCGCGCAGGGTGAAGGCGCCGAGGTCGCCGTCATAGGCGCCATCCCAGCCGGTGGTGCGGCCATAGCCTCGCTGGTCCGGCGCGACTACGTGAAAACCCGCCGCCGCCAGCGGCAGCATCACCTTGCGCCAGGAATAGGCGAGTTCGGGAAATCCATGCAGCAGCAGCAGGCAGGGCCGGCCCCGGTCTTCGAAGCCGGCCTCCAGCACATGCATGACGAGGCCGGTCTGGGTGGCGACGAAGCGCGCGCGGACGCCATGCGGCAACACCGCCGCATCGAGCGGCCCGGCGGCGTCCGTCATGGCGCGTTTCCCCCGCATCGATCCGATGGGTGCGGCATCATGATCAGGTCCGACATGTTCATCCCAAGCCCGACGGCATCGATCCAGTGCCCGACCCCATCGGAAGGGGCCGGGGCCACGGAACCAGCTTGCTCCCACAGAACGGAGCCCTTCGGCCCCGCCTACACGACGCTCCCCGCAGCGTCCTCGATCAGATGCATCTGTCCCATATCGGCGTGCAACGCGAGCACCCCCCCCGGCACGGCCGGCGTGGCCGGATCGACCCGGGCGCAGGCGGGCGTGGCGCCGATGACGAAATGCACCAGCGTTTCCATTCCCATCGGCTCCACCACGTCCACGGCCACGTCCAGCCGCGCGGCATCCGGCCGCGCCGGCTCGCGCGGATCCGTCAGGTGTTCCGGCCGCAAGCCCAGCACCATCGGCCGGCCCAGACAGGGTTCGTAGCGGGCGGTGCGCGAGGCCGGGACCGCCAGCAGCACCGTCTCCGACAGGCGCACGCCGAGGCAGGCGCCCATCCGTTCCAGCCGGCAGGGCAGGAAATTCATCGCCGGGCTGCCGATGAAGCCGGCGACGAAACGTGTGGCCGGGTGATGATACAGCATCTGAGGCGGCCCCACCTGCTCGATCCGGCCCTGGTTCATCACCACCACCCGATCGGCCAGCGTCATCGCCTCCACCTGGTCGTGAGTGACGTACACCGTGGTGGTGCGTACGCTCTGGTGCACCTTCTTGATCTCGGTGCGCATCTGCACCCGCAGCTGCGCATCGAGATTGGACAGCGGCTCGTCGAACAGGAACACCTTGGGGTGGCGCACGATGGCGCGGCCCATCGCCACGCGCTGGCGCTGCCCGCCCGACAGCGCCCGTGGCTTGCGCCCGAGCAGGGCGGTGATGTCGAGGATGCGCGCCGCCTCGTCCACCCGCTTGCGGATCTCCTCGCGCGGGAAGCGCCGCAGCTTGAGGCCGAAAGCCATGTTGTCGAACACGCTCATATGCGGATACAGCGCGTAGTTCTGGAACACCATGGCGATGTCGCGGTCACGCGGGGGGATGTCGTTGACCAGGTCCCCGCCGATCCAGATCTCCCCGCCGGTGATGTCCTCCAGTCCCGCGACCATGCGCAGCGTGGTGGATTTGCCGCAGCCCGACGGTCCCACCAGCACCACGAATTCCCGGTCGGCGATCTCGAGGTCGATGCTCTTCACCGCCTGCACCCCGGCCTCGTAGGACTTCACCGCCTTGCGGATCGACACTTCGGCCATGCGTTCAGCCCTTCGTCGCCCCGGCGGTCAGGCCGGCGATGTAGTAGTCCATCAGGAACACGTAGATCAGCACCGGAGGCATCGCGGCGAGCAGGGAGCCCGCCATGATCCGCCCCCATTCGAACACGTCGCCACGGATCAGCTCGGTCAGGATGCCCACCGTCAGCACCATCTGGTCGGAGCTGTAGAGATAGGCCAGCGGATAGAGCAGCGTGCCCCAGCTGATGGTGAAGGCGAAGATGGTGGCGGCGATGATGCCGGGCAGCGCCACGGGAATGAAGATGCGGAACAGCAGCTGCATCCAGGACGCGCCGTCGATCAGCGCCGCCTCGTCCAGTTCCTTGGGGATCGAGGCAAAATAGCCGATCATGATCCAGGTGCAGAACGGCACCGCGAGGGTGGGGAACAGCAGCACCAGGCACCAGACATTGTTGGTGAGACCGAGCTTGCCGATGATCTGGAACAGCGGGATGAACAGCAGGCTGTCGGGCACCAGGTAGGTCAGAAACACGCCGGCCGCCAGCACGCCGCTGCCCCAGAATTTCATCCGCGCCAGGCTGAACGCCGCCAGCACCGAGATCGCCATCGACACCGCGACCACGCACAGCGTGACCTTCAGCGAGTTGAAGAAGAACACCCGGAAATGCGGGTTGCCGATCAGGTCGAGATAATTCTGCAGCGTCGGATGGCGCACCACCCAGGGACTGCCGGCCTGTCCGCCGATCTCGGCCGAGGTCTTCAGGCTGGTGATCAGCATGTAGACCGGCGGGGTCAGGAAGAACACCGCGAACAGAGCCAGCGCGGCATAGCTGCCCCACAGTGCCCAGCGCCGCTCGCTGCGCAGGCTGGGGCGGCTGCTCATCCGGCCTGCTCGGCGCTGCGCCGGGTGATCCCGCGCAGCACGAACACCGCGCCGAGGGCCAGGATCGGCAGCATGAACAGGCTGATCGCGGCGCCGAGCGGAATGTCGCCCGACTGGATGCCGGCGACGAAGGCGTAGGTGGCGAAGATATGCGTCTGGTCCTGCGGACCGCCGGCGGTGAGGATGCGCACGATGTCGAAATTGGCGAAGGTCACGATCAGGCTGAACAGGATGGTGATCGACAGGATGTTGCGCATCATCGGCAGGGTGATGTAGCGCAGCCGGGCCCAGGCGCCGGCGCCGTCGATCGCGGCGGCCTCGTAGAGCTGCTCGGGCACCGATTTCAGCGCCGCCAGATACATGATCATGAAGAACGGCGCGCCGTACCAGACATTCACCAGGATCACCGAGAACCGCGCCCACCAGGTGGCGCCCAGCCACGGCACGGACGGCACGCCGAACACGTTCAGCACCCAGTTGAACGCCGAATAGGACGGGTCGAACAGCCACCACCAGCCCAGCGTGGACATCGCCAGCGGGATCACCCACGGCAGCAGCAGCAGGCCGCGCCAGACCCGCTGGCTGCGCCCGGGCACGGCGTGCAGCAGATGCGCCAGCAGGAAGCCGATCAGCGCCTTGAAGACCACCGCCGAGACCGCGAAGATCACGCTTTGCAGGATCACCGCCTGAAACGCCGGGCGGTGCAGCAGGAAGAGGAAATTGCCGAGCCCGACGAAGCGCGTCATGTGCTTGTTGAGCATCGCCAGCCACACCGCGTACAGCGCCGGATACAGGACCAGCCCGCCGATCAGTGCCAGCAGCGGCAGGCACAGCAGCACCGCCACCGAGGAGCGCCGGCGGGCGAACCGCCGCAACCCGCCGCCGCGCGGGCTCATGCGGGACCACGGCGCGGACGAAGCCGCCACCGCCCCGGCGGCGCGGAGTGTCTCGGCGACCCGGCGTTCTTCCACGCCGGTCAGCGGCGGAATCCGGAAAGTTCGGCCTCGGCCCAGGCGATGGTGCGCTCGATCGTCTCGCCGCTCTGCGCCACCCGGGCGATCATCTTGGTCATGGTCGCCTGGTTATAGATCTGAACCGCGAGGTCGGGCGGCGCCGGCCAGGCGGCGATGGATGCCGCGGCGTGGTGCTGCGGGCGCACCGGGTAGTTGTAGAGCGTGCCCTTGGGCGGGCCCTCCTCGGCCCAGACCGGGAAATCCAGCATGCCGGCGAAGGCCGGAATGTCGTAACCGTGTGACGCGGTGCACAGCGCTTCGGCCTGCGCGCGCTGCGAGAGGAATTCGATCAGGTCCTTCGCCGCTTCCTGGTTGGCGCTGAAATTCCAGACCCCCCAGAAATAGGGCAGGAACGGCGTGAAGCGGCCCTTCGGCCCCGCCGGCGGCGGATGAGTCCAGCATTGCGCGCCCACCGTGGGGTTGTCGCGCACCGCCACCGCCCAGGCCGAGGGGGGGTTGAAGATCAGCGCGCTCTTGCCGGAGATCAGCGCCCGGTTGTTGGAAGCGTCGTCCCAGCTGTACACATCGGGCGGCAGCAGCGGCATCAGCCGCTTCGCGTAGTCCAGCACCTGACGCACCGCGTCCGAACGCACCGTGACATCGCCAGCGGCATTGACGAGTTCGGCGCCGAAGCCGTTGAACAGCGCGCCCACCCAGTCCACCGCATCGCTGGTCTGACCCATCGGCAGGCCGAACGGCGCGCCGGCTTTGAAACACTGCCCGGCAGCCTTGAGGAACGCCTCCCAGGTCCAGGAATCGTAGCCCGGGCCCATCTCGGCGGCGGCGGGGAACACCGCCTGCAGGTCCATCCCGGCATGGTCGCGGAAGATGTCGATGCGCGCGCAGGCCGGCTTGTACTGGCTGCCGGAGATCGCCGGCACCGCCCGGTAGCTGCCATCGACCTTGGCCAGATAGTCGATCAGCGGCGCCATCCTGCCATGGGCTGAGACCAGCCGGCCGACCACGTCATCCATCGGCGCGAGATGCTCGGCATGGTCCTGCACCTCCCAGGTCGGGAAGGCCTGGATATCGTGGCCGGTGCGTGCCTCGGCCTCGGCTGCGATGGTCAGCAGGTTCTTGGATCCGACGGAGGTGATGAAATCGACCCGCACGTCCACCTTGTTCGCCGCCGCCCAGCGGTCGACCAGGCGCTGCATCACCGCGTTCGCGCCCGGCACCCAATGGTCCCAGAACCCTACCGACAGCCTGCCGGCGGCGCCGGCGGTACGGATATGAAAAAGCGGCAGGCAGGACACGGCCGCACCGAGGCAAAGCGTGGTGCGCCGCGACACGCGGCCAGGCTGCGCCATGACGTAGCCCTCCCCTTGCGGCAGGTCTGTCCGCCGTGTTTGCCAGAAGGTTAGGCTCGGCGGCAGCCCCGATGCAACGCGATTGATCGGGATCGGCAGGGACGCCACACACGGAAAATTCCAGCGGCTTCGTGAGCAGGCAGGACCGACAGGGATTGACTTTTCACGGACTCGTTGTGCCGGGGCTGGAGTTGTCCACCCTTCCGGGGGCGAGTCCAGCAACTACAGGCAGATGCCCGTTTATGTTAATTCGATGACGAGCCGCTTTTGCTAATTTGCAGTGAAATCAATAGCTTGATCGGAGTGCACGGGAATTAGGCAAACCGTTCGGGGGCCAGGAAGAAGGCCGCAATGACTGGCACGGACGAGGTTCCGCCCACAGAGTTATCCACAGAATTGTGGATGACCCGCCCGGCCAGCGTGAGTCTGTCGTGAACCGGGCTTGAGTGACGAAGGAGGCGCGCCTAATCCCTGGTCATGCCCGCCCCCGAGACACCAGACCCGTCCGCCGCCTCCGGCCGGTCCGCCACCCCCGGCGTCCTGGCCGGGGTCGCGGTGATCGAGGCGGCGCTGCTCACCATGCCGCCCGGGCCGGGCGTCTATCGCATGCTCGATGCCAGGGGTGAAGCGCTGTATGTCGGCAAGGCGCGGTCGCTGAAGAAGCGGGTGGTCGCCTATACCCAGCTGGCGCGGCTGCCCGAGCGGCTGCGGCGGATGGTCTCGGACACGGCGGCGATGGAGATCGTCACCACCCATACCGAGGCCGAGGCGCTGCTGCTGGAAGCCAACCTGATCAAGCGACTGAAGCCTCGCTTCAACATCGTGCTGCGCGACGACAAATCCTATCCCTGGCTGATGCTGGCCGAGGACCATCCGTTCCCGCAGATCGCCAAGCATCGCGGCGCGCAGGTTCGCCGCGGCAGCTACTGGGGGCCGTTCGCCTCGGCCTGGGCGGTGAACCAGACGGTCACCGCGATGCAGCGGCTGTTCCTGATCCGCTCCTGCGCCGACACGGTGTTCGCCAGCCGCACCCGCCCCTGCCTGCTGCACCAGATCCGCCGCTGCTCCGCCCCCTGCGTCGGCCGGATCGACGAGGCGGGCTATGGCCGGCTGGTCGCCCAGGCCAGGGCCTTCCTGGCCGGACGCGCCAACGCGGTGCAGCAGGAACTGGCGGCGGAGATGGAACAGGCCGCGGCGACGCTGGAGTTCGAGCGGGCGGCCGCGATCCGCGACCGCATCCGCGCGCTGACCCATGTGCAGGGCGGCGGCGTGATCAACCCGGCCAGCGTCACCGATGCCGACGTGATCGCGGCCTGGCAGATCGCCGGGCAGACCTGCGTGCAGGTGTTCTTCATCCGCGGCGGCCGCAACAACGGCAACCGCGCCTTCTACCCGAGCCACACCCGGACCGACGAGGCGCCGGAAGTGCTGAGCGCCTTCATCGCCCAGTTCTACGACGACAAGCCGCCGCCGCGGCTGCTGCTGCTGAACCATCCCCTGCCCGAGCATGAGCTGGTGGCCGAGGCGCTGTCGCTGAAGGCCGGCGCGCGGGTGGAGATCGCGGTGCCGCAGCGTGGCGAGAAGCGCGCCGTGGTGCAGCACGCCGAGGTGAACGCGCGCGAGGCGCTGGAACGCAAGCTCGCCGAGAGTGCCGGCCAGGCCAAGCTGCTGGAGGGCACCGCCGCGCTGTTCGGCCTGCCCGCCCCGCCCGGGCGGATCGAGGTGTTCGACAACAGCCATATCATGGGCACCAGCGCCTATGGCGTGATGATCGTTGCCGGTGCCGAAGGATTCGTGAAATCGGCCTATCGCAAGTTCGCCATCAAGGGCCCGATCGCCCCGGGCGACGATTTCGCCATGCTGCGCGAGGTGTTCGAGCGCCGCTTCGGCCGTGCGCTGAAGGAGCAGGAGGCGGGGCAGGACACCGCCTGGCCCGATCTGGTGCTGATCGACGGCGGTGCCGGTCAGCTTTCCGCCGCGCGCGCGGTACTGGCCGATCTCGGGCTCGGCCATCTGGTGCTGGTGGCGATCGCCAAGGGACCGGATCGCGATGCCGGGCGGGAATGGTTCCACATGGATGGGCGGGCGCCGATGCAGCTGCCGCCGCGCGATCCGGTGCTGTATTTCCTCCAGCGTCTGCGTGACGAGGCCCATCGCTTCGCCATCACCAGCCATCGCGCCGGGCGGTCGAAGGCGCTGATCCGCAGCGAGCTCGACGAGGTGGCCGGGATCGGGCCCACACGCAAGCGGGCGCTGCTCAACCATTTCGGCTCGGCGCGTGGGGTGAAGCAGGCGGGGCTGGCGGATCTGGAGGCGGCGCCGGGGATCAGCCGGGAGACGGCGCGGCGGGTCTACGCCCATTTCCACCCCGGTGTCCGGCTGGAGGGGAACGGCTAAGCCGACGGGAAGACAAGGCAAGGCCAAAGGGCGTCGCCCTTTGGAAACCCACTGGGGCCCTGGCCCCAGACCCCTTTTCCTGGGGAGTATCCCCCAAGAGATGCCGGGTCCAGGGACCGCTGGTCCCTGGCGGGTTTCCAAAGGGCAGAGCCCTTTGGCCTTACGCTTTCCCGACCCTGATCGCTAAGCCCCGGCGGTAAAGGCGTTGAACGCGATCAACGTATAGGTATCCCGCACCCCCGGCAGGGTCTGGACCTGTTCGGTCACGAACTGGCCGGTATCCTGATCGGGTTCCAGGTAGAATTTCCCGAGCAGGTCGTACTGGCCTGAGATGGAGTGCAGTTCCGACAGCGCCTCGATCGAATCGGCAGCGCGCTGGGCCACGCGATAGGCCTGCCCCGGCTCGCACTTGATCATGATGAAGATCGCCCGCATCCAGCGTCCCTCCGGCGCAGCGGAGGATGCCACGCCCCCGGCGGGACGCCAAGCTGGACGGACCATCCGCCGCCCGCGTGACGCGCCGGGCCAGAGCAGCCTATCCTGCGCCCATTGTCGCGCAGCGGAGGGGACGCAGATGGAGCTTTCGCCGGCACGCAAGGCCCGCATCATCGCGCGGCCGGGCGGACGCATCCTGGCCGACGCGCTGGTGGCGCTGGGCATCGACCATGTCTTTGCGGTGCCGGGCGAGAGCTATCTGGACGTGCTGGACGGTCTGTATGACGTGCGCCAGAAGTTGCAGCTGATCACCTGCCGGTTCGAGGCGGGGGCGGTGCACATGGCCGAGGCGTTCGGCAAGCTCGCCGGCCGGCCGGCCGCGGCGATGGTGACCCGCGGCCCCGGCGCCTGCCACGCCGCGATCGGCGTACATGTCGCGATGCAGGACAGCACCCCGCTGCTGCTGTTCGTCGGCCAGATCCCGTTCGCCGAGACCGATCGCGACAGTTTCCAGGAAGTGGACTACCGGCGGATGTTCGCCCCGCTCGCCAAATGGGTGACGCAGATCGACGATGCGCGGCGGATCCCCGAATTGCTCGCCCATGCGGTCGATGTCGCCACCAGCGGCCGGCCCGGCCCGGTGGTGATCGCGCTGTCGGAGGAGATGCAGCGCGACAGCGCCGAGGTCGCCGATCCGGCGCCTTCGATGATCGCCGCCCCGCAGCCCGATCCGGCGGCGCTGGAACGGCTGCTGGCGCTGCTCGCGCGCGCGCACAAGCCGCTGGCCATCCTGGGCGGGTCGTGCTGGTCAGCGGATGGCCGGGCGGCGATCCACCGCTTCCTGGCCGCCAATGACCTGCCGGTGGCGGTGGGGTTTCGCCGGCAGGCCTGCTTCGATGGCACCAGCGCGCAGTTCGTCGGCGATCTCGGGGTGGGGTCCGATCCGGCGCTGGTCGCCAAGGCGCGCGAGGCCGATCTGGTGCTGGCGATCGGCACCAGGCTGGGCGAGGCGGTCACCCAGGGCTACACGCTGTTCGACCTGGCCGGGGCGGTGCCGATCGTGCATGTGCACCCCGATGCCGCCGAGATCGGGCGGGTGTTCCGCCCCGCGCTGGGGATCGTTTCCAGCCTCGATGCCTTCGCGCTGGCGGCGGCGCGGCTCGCTCCGGTGCACCCGGCCTGGAGCGGCTGGACGCGCGAACTGCGGGCGCTGCGCGAGGCCGGCCGCGCGATGGTCGCGTATCCCGGGCCGCTCAATCTGGCGGCGGTGATGCACGAGCTGGAAGCCCTGCTGCCGGCAGATGCGATCCTGACCACGGATGCCGGCAATTTCGCCACCTGGCCGGCACGATTCCTGAATTTCTCCGAGCATCAGCGCTTCATCGGCCCGACCAATGGCGCGATGGGATATGGCGTGCCGGCGGCGATCGGCGCCAAGATCGCCTATCCCGAGCGGATGGTGGTGTGCTGCGTCGGCGATGGCGGCTTCCTGATGACCGGTCAGGAAATCGCGACCGCCTTTCACCATGGCGTGGCGCCGATCGTGCTGCTGTTCAACAACCAGATGTACGGCACCATCCGGATGTATCAGGAACGCACCTATCCTGGCCGCGTTTCGGGGACCGCGCTGACCAATCCGGATTTCGCGAAATTCATCGAGGCCTTCGGCGGCCATGGCGAGGTGGTGACCACAACCGACGAATTCGCCCCCGCCTTCCGCCGCGCGGTGGCGAGCGGCCGCCCGGCGGTGATCGAGTTGCGCACGAACCCCGAGCAGATCACCACCCGCGCGACCCTCACCGATCTGCGTGCCGCCGCCGGCAGGCCGGCCCGAAAGCCGGCGATGGCGAAGCGGGCGGCGGCGTCCAAGCATCCCAAGCCCTCGGGCCGGACCGGGGGCAAACCGCCCCGCTGACGGCGAGCGGGCCACACACCGGGCTTGCGCGCCGCGTCGGCCCCGGCGCCGTACTGTTCGCCCCCGCGGTCTATCGCTTCCCGCTGCCGGTGGTCGCGGCCAACGTATCGTCCGCCCAGCCGGCCAGCCGCTCCGCCTGATCGCGCACCGCGCCGACGCGTTTACCCAACGTATCGAGATCGGCCTGGTAGCCGACCAGGTTGTCACGCAGCGAGGTGGTGCTGGTGCGCAGAGCGCCCACCGCCTTCTGCCAGTCCAGCACCGCCCGATGCTGGCCGCTGAGCGCGGCGTCCAGTGCGGCGAGCGCCCGGCGCAACCGCATCTCAGGATCCTCGGCCGAAACCGGACGACGGGGGAAAGCGATGATCCGTGCCCCGGACCCAGCAGCTGCGCCATCGGCCGGGCCGGCCGTCACCTGGCGCCCCGCGGAAACCTCCAGCCGGACCATTGCGCCCGGACCGCTCGAGGCGTCACCGGTTGCGGCATCATCGGGCTTGCGGATCATCATGGCACTCCTCGGCTGAGAGAGTGCTTAACAAACCATGAAACGTCACCGCAATCGAGAAATTCCTTAAAAAGTGATAACCGCCCCCAGCAACCGCATCACCAGTACCGTGGTCAGGGTGGCGATCACCACCAGCGACAGGGCCCAGCGCAGCGTCAGATAGAAGCGGGGCAATGTCTCGGTCCGCGCGCGGTGGGATTCCACCAGCACCGCGAACAGGAAACCGCCGATCAGAATCGCCAGCCCGACGCTTTGGGGCAGCAACAGGCCGCTGAGCAGAGCGGTCCAGCCGATCAGCGCCGGCAGCACGCCGAGGCTCAGCCGGAAGCGGGGGATGGCCTGGCCTTCATCGGCGTCATTCAACGCCATGCCCCATTGCACACCGCCCAGGAAGCCCAGGATCACCGCGCCATAGCCGAGCAGCGCGGTCAGCATCATCCCCGCCCGCTCGGCATCGGCATTCACCGCGCCCAGGCCGCAGATGATGAAGGGAAGCAGCCCGGCAATGCCGAGCAGCACGGCGGCGGCAGGGAGGGAACGGTTCATCGCATCCTCGGACAATTCGGCGCCGTCAGGCGGGAAGACGGCCTGCGCGGACCCGCCCGCAGACACCCTGCAACCCGATCATAGCATCCACCGGCCGGGATGGCGCGGTCCTCCTTTGCGCCCGCCCGCCCCCTGACTGCCCAATCCTGCCGTGCAGGCTGTATGGTGCACGTTCCTTCCCTCGAACGCGGACAGGTTGATGGAACTCGCCTTCGAACTGCTGATCGTGCTGTTGCTGGTCGCAGTGAACGGGGTGTTCGCGATGAGCGAGCTGGCCCTGGTCTCGGCCCGCCGAGCCCGGCTCGCAGTGCTGGAGCGACGGGGGGTGGCCGGGGCCGCGAGCGCCCGCGCCCTGGCCGAGGATCCGCAGCGTTTCCTGCCCACGGTGCAGATCGGCATCACCCTGGTGGCGATCGTCGAAGGCGCCTTCGGCGGCGCCCGGCTGGCCGATGACGTCGCCGCCTGGATCGGCCTTATCCCGCCGCTGCGCCCCTTCGCCCATTCGCTGGCGCTGGCTCTGGTGGTGATCAGCTTCACCTACCTGACCCTGGTGGTCGGCGAACTGGTGCCGAAACAATTGGCGCTGCGCCGGCCGGAGGCGGTGGCGACGCTGGTCGCGGGGCCGGTCGCCTGGCTCGCGCGGATGACTGCGCCGGTGGTCTGGGTGCTCGGCCGGTCCTCGGAGCTGATCCTGAGGATGCTCGGCGCGCATGGCACAGGGCGCAGCGCAGTGACCGAGGAGGAGCTCAAGGCGCTGCTGGCGGAAGGCACGCTGGCCGGCGTGCTGGAGACCGAGGAGCGCGACATGATCGAGCGGGTGCTGCGCCTGGCCGACAAGCCGGTGCGCGCGATCATGACCCCACGCACCGAGATCGCCTGGATCGACCGCACCGACCCGGCCCGCGAAATCGCCGCGACGCTGAAATCGGCGCCGCATTCCCGCTTCGTGGTCTGCGACGGGTCGGTGGACAACGTGGTCGGCGTGGTGCAGGCCAAGGACATTCTGGACCGCATCCTGGGGGGCGGCGAATTGTCGATCGCCGCGTCACTGCGCCAGCCGATCGTCGTGCCCGATACCGTCACCGCGCTCGATGCGCTGGAACGGCTGAAATCCGACCCGCTGGGCATGGCGCTGGTGATGGACGAATACGGCAGCTTCGAAGGCGTGGTCACGGCGGCCGACGTGCTGCAGGCGATCGTGGGGGAGCCGGCGGGACCGGCGGTGACCGAGGAACAGACCGGGGGCACGCAGGGCGCACTTGTGATGGACGGCATGCTGCCGGTGGACGAGCTCAAAAGCCGCCTGGCCTTGCCCGACCTGCCCGCCGAAGGCAGCTATCATACGCTGGCCGGGCTGCTGCTGGCGCTGATGCGTCGGGTGCCCCGGGTCGGCGATCGCATCGTGTTCGGAGGATGGCGGTTCGAGGTGCTGGCCATGGATGGCCGGCGGGTCGAACAGGTGCGGGCCAGCCGGGAGCCGGTGGCGGAGGGGTGAGGCAGGGGCCCCTGCCGCCGGGGGCGCTGGCGAGGGGGCTCCTCCCCGGCCCTGT
>VFSW01004900.1_pt1 | contig 19927 bp, 12 predicted proteins | sample 5358111 | NCBI WGS metagenome assembly VFSW01 (sample SAMN11554181, study PRJNA540505) | mine drainage metagenome | isolation source: sediment from site ElyBrook_90M | place: USA: Ely Copper Mine, Vershire, VT | collected 2017 | reverse complement strand
TTGCTGGAAGGGATCTGTCCGGAGGCCACCGAGCTGCTCAAGGACCGCCATTTCGCCACTGACATCTCCCGGGTGCTGCGCAAAATGAAGCCAACGCGTCAGGTCGAATGCGTTGAGTTGATGGTTTCGGCCAACACGATCACCGTCGCGTATGCCGAGGCGATGTTGGTCGCAACCCCTACGGAAATGTTAGTTGCAGGGAAAAAACCAGCCAAGCTGACAGGTTTGACACAGGAGCAGATGGCCAAGATGGAGCGCGAGATGAGCAATCTACAGGGGCAGTACAAGATGGTCGAGCAGACCTACGGTCAGGACGTCCTCAATCTGGTGCTGGCCAAGGGCTTCCTGGCCAAGCTCCTGGAAAACAAATCAGTGGCCCGCTACCTCAAGCAGCGCCAGCCCGATGTGCTGGCCGAGTTCGAGGCGATCGTGCAAACCGTGTCGCTGGACCAATAAGGCACAGCCGGCTAGAGCATTTAGCTATCGATGTGTCGCCACAGGTACCACGACGCGACAGAGCGATATGGATACATGACCATGAAAGCAGATAAAGAACAGCCCGCGGCTCCGACGTAGCTTGCCAGGACCTAGGCAAGAGTCCTATGCTGTGTGCAGTCGCGTAGCAAGACAAGGTTAAGAGATGAGAAAAGATGATGCGGGAACCATTCGGTCGGCAGACCTAAAGGCGCTTACGCTTGATTACCATAGTCGTTCATATCGCCACACAGAGATCGTCCATGCGGACTGCTTTGAGTGGTTAGGGCGCCTCCCCGAGAGCACGCTGCACGCCATCGTCACCGATCCGCCTTACGGCGTGAAGGAATACGACTTCGATCAACTAGAGAAGAAGGACAACGGTAACGGCGGTATTTGGCGCATTCCCCCATCTTTTGATGGGCATGTGCGGTCACCTTTGCCTCGCTTCACAGCACTCGATAGAAAGGAACGGGGCTCCATCGACCGTTTCTTTTTCGAGTGGGGTAAACAAGTCGTACACGCCCTTCGTCCGGGTGGCCATGTCTTCCTCGCTAGCAACTCGTTCTTATCGCAACTTGTTTTCAGCGCACTAGTTCGCAGTGGCTTGGAGTTTCGCGGCGAGATGATCCGCCTCGTTCGCACCATGCGGGGAGGGGATCGCCCTAAGAATGCCGAAGACGAGTACCCGGATGTGTGCTCGATGCCTCGTGGCTGTTATGAGCCGTGGGGCATCTTCCGCAAGCCCATCCCCGCAAAGATGACCGTCGCCGAATGTCTGCGCACGTACCAAACCGGCGGACTTCGCCGCCTCGCAGACGGGAACCCGTTCTGTGATGTTGTGGTCAGCGAACGTACCCCAAAACGAGAGCGGGAAATTGCAGACCATCCGAGCATCAAGCCTCAGTCGTTGATGCGTCAGATTGTTCGGGCCGCACTCCCACTAGGCGAGGGCGTGATTGCTGACCCCTTCATGGGATCGGGTTCGACCGTAGCCGCAGCGGAGGCGCTAGGGCTGCATTGCGTTGGAATCGAACGTTACCAGGACTATTTCGACATGGCCCGCGACGCAGTCCCACTACTCTCGCAAGCTAACGTGCGAAGCTTTGTCGCGAGAGAAGCGGAATTAGAAACGCAGCTTCACTTGCTATGACTCACATAGGCAAGCCTGGCGCGTTGTAGATCCAGTTTGCCATCATCTTTCGGTAACCCGTGTCAGTCACACTCGCGGTGATGGTGCGCCTACTGGTTTCCGATCTCCCGGCAAACTTCCAGTCGTCGAGTTCCAACTGTGCGCCCACGACCCGAAGGAACCGAAACGGCATTGGCGGGGCTCCATTCGCTTCGTCGACGGCTCGATTGCCGTCGAACATGAAGACCATCAGCCAGATATTCTCTGCATTGTGACCCTGCCAAGCCTTGAGGTAACGGGATGCCTTTACCTCAATGCCATCGTGGCAGTATTGCTGCGAATCGCCCGGATAGCAGTTTGAAGGCAGGAGATCCGGGTGGCCGTTGTGGTATCGGTTCTTGACCACACCGGGCGAGCGCTTCGGCAAATTGGCGGTCATGAACTCGCCGACGATGCTGCTGAAGTTCGCGGGCATGAGCATCGTTTCAAAGCGAGGCGTACCGTTCTCGTGCAGGCGGACGTTCACCATCTGCATGAACGATATAAAGTCGTTCATCGCCGCGCACAGGTGTTCTATGGTTACGCCGTGAGGGATAACGGCGCGAGGGTTGAAATGCTCAATCTTGACTGGCTCAGGATTGCATGCGGCGAATTCGAGTTGTTGTTCCGGAGTTAGGGATGGCATTGCGTTACGGTTCTCATCATGCGAAAAGAGAGATCGTAACTCGAAGATTGAAGCAAAGATACCCCACGCGGCGCAAGCACTCGTGCAGCGCTAGCCAATACCCTACGGCGACCCTACGGTGATCGCGGCCTGTGCCGCCCCGTATCGCCGCGCGGCCCTACAAACAACTACGCCCCAAGGTTCATGGGCGTCCAAGGGGTGTTGAAGGTGGGTGTGAGGTCGGCTCGCCGAGTGCCCTGACCTGCTCTCGATACCACCGTTGGAATTCCACCACCATCAGCGTCATCTACTCCGCAGACTGGACCATTTTTTTGCAGGCGGCATTGAAAGGTCCAACTATCAGACTTGAACACTCAACCTGCCGTTTTTACCCCCTGGATGTTGAACGCCACATTTGCCAATGTGGTACCTGGATGAGAACGGCCATTCGAGCCTACCTTGATTCGTTCAAATCAGACCCCGGGCCCTTCGGCCGGGCCAAGTCCGCCGATGATATACTGGCCAGGAAAGTACGCTTCTGTCTACGAATTTCTAACTCAGAACACTAGCGCGCAGTAGAGCCTGGCCGAACCGCGTCTGCGGGGTTCAGGGCGTCTGCGAGAACGAACAAGGTTTAACAGGCGCCGACTGCGCCGCCGTGCGTTGAACCATTACGATATTGAAAAGCAAAAAAATAGTGTAGAACTGGTATCCGAGATGGGAGCAGCAGTGAGTCGACCAAAATGCAACAAGCCAAGTGTGCGCCTTTCCGTGACGTTGGATGAAACGGACTACGCCGAGCTAGCGCGCCTTGGCGCAGCACTCTACCTTTCGGCTGCGCGGATGATTCGCCGCACTGTGTCAGAATTCATTGCCCAACATGGTTGGCACTTGGAGGTCGCATTGCCCCTGCACTGCCCTGAACCGCAGGCGGATCGGAACAGAGATGTCGGAGGAGCGCGTGAGCAATGATTTAGTGGCAGCAAGGAAAGGGGCTGCTTCGTGACTGATCGGGAAGCGCTACGGCAGCTTCAGGACATCAGGCCGCTTTACTTCCTCCCCAATGATCCACTGGCAGAAGAGGTTCTTATCCCAGGATTTCGTACCGCCGCCAAAGTGGACTGCATGGTTGGCTTCTTCTCGAGCAGCGTACTGGCATCCCTTGCTCCGGGTCTGGCCACCTATATCAGCTGTTCTCAGCACAGTTTTCGTCTGATCATGAGTCCCCTACTACGTCCGGAGGATCAAGCGGCGCTCGAAGACGGCATAAAATCGTCGGAAACAGTTGCGCGAGAAATTATCGACGAACTTGTCGTGACCGAAGATTTGCTTCAGCAGCACACTCTCAAATGTCTTTCATATCTGCTTCGCTTCGGGCGTATCGAGATCAAAATCGCCTTGATGAAGGATGCCCTGTTTCATCCAAAGGTCTGGCTCTTCGAGACGGACGCGGATGTCATGGCTGTGCATGGTTCCAGCAACGTGACCTACGCTGGCATAAAGAAAAATATGGAGCAGGTCGCGGTCTCCAGGTCGTGGGAAGATCCCAACCAGCGCTACATCACGGATAAGCTGAGTAACCAGTTTGATCGGCTCTGGGAGGGCAAGGAAGATAGTTGCCTGATCGTTGGGCTCCCGCAGGCAATCAAGGACCGGCTTTTACAAACATACAAATCAGAGACAGCTCCGACCGAGGCGGAGTTGCAGGCGCTGTACAAGCGTGCAACGGGACTGTCGGAACGGGAGGGTGAACTGACCGAGCCCTCGACCCTTCATCATCGGGCATTCTTGATACCTGGCGGCCTCAGATTTGAGGATGGTCCGTTTGAACATCAAGGCAAGGCTGTAAAGGCGTGGTGCGCTGCCGGATTTCGTGGCGTCCTGGAAATGGCAACAGGTTCCGGCAAGACGATCACATCGATGATCAGCGCTTACAGGCTTTTTGAGAAACACAAGCCGCTTCTGATCGTCGTTACGGCACCGTATGTGCCGCTGATCGAACAGTGGTGCGACGAAATTGAGCCGTTTGGACTCAAGCCTCTCAACCTGACGGTCGTTGGAGATGCCCAAAAGCGAGCTGCGGCGCTCCAAGGCATCAAGAGGCGGCTCAGGACGGGTCTGTCCGACGTGGAGGTGGTGGTGGTCAGCCACGACACACTCTGTACGCCCGAGTTTTTTAGCGCCGTTGCTTCATTCGAGTGCGCGCGCCTCCTCATAGCGGACGAGGCACATAATCTGGGGAGCCCCTCGTTTATCAACAGGCCGCCCGAGTTCTTTGAATATCGTTTGGCACTCTCGGCCACCCCCATTCGGCAGTATGACCAGGAAGGGACTGACGCCTTGTTTGCGTTCTTCGGGCCGGTCGTGTTTCAGTTCACGCTGGAAGAAGCAATCGGACGATGTCTGGTCGAGTATGAGTACTATGTACATCCAGTCTATCTCACGGAACGGGAAATGGATGAGTGGTACGAGCTGACGAATAAAATCAAGCAGAACGCGTGGCGAAGCGCTGAAGGAAAGCCCGATGAGTATATGACCAAGCTCCTGCGTGACCGGCGCGTGTTGCTGGAAACGGCTGAAGGAAAAATTGCGATGCTTGCCGCGCTCCTGGCAAAGGAAGACCTAGGCCGTTTGCGCCATACGCTGATCTACGCAACGGATAAGAGGCCAGAGCAGCTTGACGCCGTCAACAAGCTGCTTCGCGACAAAGGTCTGTTGTTTCACCAGCTCACGGCGGTGGAAACCGCAGACCGCGAGAAGATCAAGCGCATTATCAGATCGTTTCAGGAAGGAGAGCTCCAGGTTCTTACGGCTAAGCGAGTCCTCGATGAGGGCGTAAACATTCCCCAGGTTTGCAAGGCTTACATTCTTGCCAGCACCACAGTCGAGAGGCAGTGGATACAGCGCCGCGGACGCCTCCTTAGGACCTGCAGTGCAATCAATAAGACGCATAGTGTCATTCATGACTTTCTGGCATTGCCACCGGGAATTGACGAAGGCCTAGACTCTGATGCACGCGGATTAGTACGGTCTGAGCTACGCCGCGCTCAAGAATTTGCGAGGCTTGCGAAAAATGCCGGTAGACCTGACGGACCGCTTACTACAATCGATAAAATGGTAAATGCCGCATACTTGTAAATAATGAGGGACTGCACATGCCACTGAATGACCGGAAAATAATTTCAATAATACTGGACCAGTCGTCTGAAATTGAAGAACGATGTGAAGGTTATCGTGAAGAAATAATTGGGGTTATTACTGATATTGTTGAGTATGAACGACAGCATCGAGTGCAGGGAACTAATATTCAAAAAAAGATTAATGATAAATGCAATGCCGCTGCGCGCTTTCTTTCAGAGAAACGCGGTCATTACATAGAGACAGAGGAGGACAAAGCATGAAACTGCTCCGCGCGGAGTTTCAGAATTTCCGCCTTCTTCGAGACTTGGAGCTTCGGTTCTCAAGCGACCCGCAGCGCAAGCTTACAGTCATCCGCGCGGCCAACGAATCTGGCAAGACGACAAGTCTAAATGCGCTACAGTGGGCGCTCTACGGTGACCCGGCTCTTCCTGGAAAAGGCGATGACTATCGACTTCATCCGATTGATTGGAGCAGTGACGACGGCCGACGGGTCCCCATTACTGCGACGGTTGAATTCGAGGTGACAACCTATCGGCGTGGGCCAGGTGGATTGCGCGAAACGCGCCGGCAATATCGTATTGTCCGTTCAGCATTTGAGGAAGTGGACGGCAAGACATCACGACGGTCACAATCCACAGTCAAGCTGTTTGTTCTCACGGAAAACGGCGCGAGCCCGATCGATGCGCCAGAGGCATTTATCAACGATGAATTGCCGCCAGAACTTCGCGAGGTTTTTTTCACTGACGGCGACCGTGCGCTAAGTTTCATCGAGGCGGATGTGGCACTTTCCACAAAGCGTGAGCGCGTACAGCGCGCCATTCGTGCCCTCTTAGGGCTTGGCGTCCTAGAAGATGCAATCAAGCATGTGCGGAAGGCCGCGACCGAGGTCAACAAGCAGGCAAAATTGGTCGGGGCCAGCGGTGAACTGAACAAGATCGCGTCGCGTCTGGAAACTATAGAGGAAGAGACAATAAAGTTCGATACCGAGTTGGAAGATGCGAAACAGCAATTTGGGGCCTTCGATGTGAAGGTCGATGAGACCGACCGGAAGATTGGCAGCGCACTTCAGAAGGGCGACAAAGAAAAACTGCAAAAGGACTTGGAATTAGCGAAACGGAAAACGAAGCAGCTTGACGATCAACTTTTCGCGGCGAACAAGGAACATGCCGCGCTGTTTCGCAGCCGCTCGCTTGCTACCGATTTGCTGGCACCTGTTCTGGATCAGGGCTTCGCAAAATTGGATGCGCTACACGATCAAGGGAAGATACCGAATACAACGATTCCGGTTCTTGAAGATCGGCTTTCTGCGGAAATCTGCATCTGTGGGGAGACTTTACAGCCCGGAGATCCGGACGGGCACCGCCGTCGGCAGCATATCCAGAAGATTATCGACGACAGTCAACGCTCAGACGAAATACAGGAAGTCATCACAGATCTGTATTACGGCGCAAAATCCTTACAGCCTGTAGGCGGTAGCCCGTGGCTCGACGATTACGAAAAAGTCGTCAAGAGCCGGGATGGGCTTCAGACTCTGCGAGAAGAAACAGGTCGTGAGTTTCGCGCACTGGAACTGCAACTAGATTCTCTTCCGGATACGGATATACAAGGACTGCGTGAAACGCGCCGGCAATACATGGACCAGAGGGACCGTTGTCTCGCCAAACGTTCGGCGCTCGAAACACAGTTGTTAGGCTTAAGGCGCGAACGCGAGGGGTTAACGATAGAACGTGATCGCCTTCTCCGTGAACAGAAGAAGGGGGCAAGGATTCTTTCGGAGCTCGAGGTTACGCAGGACGTGACAAGAGTCCTGCAAAGCTCCTACGATCGCATCACAAATGAGGAATTAAAAAAAGTCAGCGATCTGATGAACAATATTTTCTTGGAAATGATTGGAGCCGACCCGGAACAGGGCGCTATTATCAGACGCGCTGAGATAAGCGCCGAATTCGACATCATTGTTTACGGCCCCAATGAAAGGACACTAAACCCGGACCGAGACCTAAATGGGGCATCGCGCCGAGCTCTGACGCTGGCGTTCATTCTAGCTCTGACCAAGGTCAGCGAAGTCGAGGCGCCGAATGTCATAGATACGCCGCTGGGTATGACCAGCGGGTTCGTGAAGCGCTCGATCCTCCGAACCGCAGTGCGAGAGAGTGCGCAGTTGGTATTGTTCCTGACACACGATGAAATCGCCGGTTGCGAAGATATTATCGACGAAGCCGCTGGTGTCGTATTGACGCTCACGAATCCGGCCCATTATCCGAGGATGCTGGTGAATGATCCAGGCGTGAAAGAGCGCAAGGTTCTCCGCTGCGAATGCAATCATCGGAATTATTGCCGTCTGTGCCAGCGCCGCACAGATGCTGAGGTTCAACTGGAATTGGCATCGTAGGAGGTATCTATGGCGGATCGATATTTTAACCCCTTTCAAGCAATCGACATTAACGTGCCGACAGAGTTCCATGAAGCGTTCACCCGATACAGCCAAACTGGTGGCAACGCCATTATTGACCAAAGCCCATTCCCGCGCATGATCGATATGTGGTTTCTCGCTGTCTGTGTCGCAGCGAGGCTGAATCTGGAGCCAATCGACATTGCAAAATATGAAACCAAAAAAATAATTGACGGATCAATCTTTGGAAGTGACCCTTGGCGAGTTCACACATTGATGCTGGTCGCGATCGGGAAAAGTGGTGACGTTCAAATCGTGTCGGAGCCGCGCCGGATGATGGCGCTCACGAACGGACTGGCAGTGGCGGGACTGCCGAAAGTCATCGACGTTCTGAAGGAGGGCGAGGCAGAACCAATCTGGAATATATCTGACGCACTGGATACTTTATTACGAAAACAGAAGGCCGCATAGGCAATTTTGTGATGAGGCCTTTCGTTAGTGTGACGGCGCAAGCTAAATTAAGCGTTGGCAGTTAGCTTTCCGTATTTCTCGCAAGCAGAATGGACGGTTACTGAGGATAAATGGTTTGTTCAAAATTTGTGCGCGTACAGTATTGGAGTTGGGCGCGGAGCTAATAAGCTCTGATGTCATCGCGTTTTATGAGTTAGTCAAGAACGCGTTTGATGCCGCATCTCCAACCGGCGCGGAGATTCATTTTGAGATTTGCCTGCGGAGGAATCAGTATCTGGAATTTCAACGCCGGGCGCAGAGCGCCACCGTCGATTTAGCCGCCTTAAAGAATGATATCGAAGCCGCATTAGACCCATCGGCACCACAGGAGTCATCAACACGCTTTTTGAAGAAGGTCCGATCAGCCAAGGATTACGAAGCGCTGGTGGAAGCGCTTGACGACGCATACGCGGCCGAAAACCGAATCATCATATCCGATCAAGGTTCCGGCATGTCGCGCGATGATCTTGTTCAGAATTACCTCGTCATTGGGACGCCGTCGCGGAAGAAGGCGATCGACGCTGCACTAGCAAACGGCGGGCAAGGTAAGGGACGGGCACCGTTTCTGGGAGAAAAGGGAATTGGACGACTGTCGGCAATGCGCCTTGGCGACACTCTGACGGTGGAAACAGCGCGTCAGGATGACAAGCGTCTTAATCTCCTTGAAATCGACTGGTCCGACTTTAACGATCTCGACGCCATGCTCGATGAAATCGACGTAGCGCCGCGTGCCGGAGGCGCTAAGCCCGAAACCGCATGGAGTGGAACCCGCCTGATTATCGGCCGATTGACCGCCGATTGGACGTTAGAGCGTATCAGACATGTAGCAGACTATGACTTTGCACGTTTGACCGATCCGTTCTCATCGACCAAGCAACGTCCGCGGATCGCGGTATTCTGGAACGGCGAGCGGATCACGGTGTCGCGGATGGATCGCCACCTGCTGACGCACGCTCACGCTTCGGTTAAGGGTCGGTACTATCTGGAAGGCGGCGCGCCGATGCTTGAGTGCGAGTTCACGGCGCTCGATCTTGGCTTCGAACATCCCAAAGAAACGGAAAAGCGACTGTTCGCGCTCCCGGACCTTCAGGGGTCAATAACCGGCACTTCCGGGGAGGTTCCGCTCTCCGCCCTTACGCAGCTCGGGCAGTTCACCTTTGAAGCATATTGGTTCAATCGACGTAGGCTCGGGCGTATCGATAGCATCGGCGATCAGGAAGTGGTCCGGAAACTACAGCGAAAATGGGCCGGCATTTTGCTGTACCGTGACAGCTTCCGAGTGCTCCCCTACGGAGATGACGAGGACGATTGGTTGGCGCTGGACAGGAAGGCGCTTGCGCAGACCGGCTATCTTCTGAATAAGGCGCAGTTTGTCGGTCGGGTAAGTATCTCACGGCTCGGAAATCCGGCTTTGGTCGATCAGACAAACCGTGAGGGACTGCGCGTCTGTCCTGAGCAACAAGCATTTATTGGCCTGCTTCAGCTCGCAATACAGTCCCAGCTCGGGGATTTTCTGCGCGACGTTCAAAAGCGATACAAGGACCAGCCTCTGGATATGGAAGAGGCAAAGACCGACGTTGCGACGCTCGAAAAGCGCACCAAGAGCGCACTGGACCGCATCAGAAAAGTAGCGCCACAGGCATCTTCGACCGTCGAAGAACTACAACAGATGTTTTTGGAGATCAGGGAATTCTTTGAGCGCGCACAGACGCGGATCGCTGAAGTCGAAAACGAGAATCGTCAGATGGTACAAATGGCCGGCGTAGGGCTTTTGGTGGAAGTGGTTGCCCACGAACTCGCGCGCTCGACGGAAAACGCCCTGTCAGCCCTCGAAGCGCTTAAAGGCCACGACGTTCCCGCACGTATAACGGGATTGCTAGAGTCTCTGCGCGCAGAAATGAAGGCTGTCAGCAAGCGCGTAAGGGTGCTGGACCCGTTGAGCGTTTCCGGCAGGCAGCGCAAGGAGGTCTTTGATCTCGGTGCTCTGATCAATGACATTCTGAGCGGCCATGTGGCGCAATTCGAACGCCACGGCATTACCCTGAAAGTCCAGAAGCCGGAGCGGCCGGTACGAGTCCGCGCCGTCAAGGGCATGATGGTACAAATCGTCGAGAATTTGGTCTCAAATTCGATTTACTGGCTTGAGCTGCGCAAAGAACGGGAACACGGATTTCGTCCTCGGATCACAATCAAAATCGGCACCGATCCGCTTACGGTCACGTATGAGGACAACGGGACCGGCATTGCCAAGGAAAATCGCGAGAAGGCATTCAGGGCTTTCTTTTCGCTCAAGGAAAAATCGAAACGCAGAGGGCTCGGGCTCTTCATCGCCAGAGAATGTGCAGAGTATGAGGGTGGAACCCTTGTGCTGGACGAGCACCTCAATCCCGATACAGGTCGGCTCCACAGATTCGTATTGGAGCTTCCTGATGAAGCACTGGTTTCATGACCGCGCTTGCCCGCCTGCTAACGGATCGGGGCATCACGACAGCGGTCGTGATCGACGATGCTTATGATGATTTCCCTCGCGCCACGGACTTGCGCGCGGCCGAATGGGACGTTTTTTTCGACGACGTAGGAGTTAATCCGAACGCCCTGCGCATCGTGACGGAAGCCTACCCAGCCTTTACTGATGCCGATCCAGAAGACCTACGAAACTCTGACGAGTTTGTAGCAGCCCTATGGCGGGCGCGAGCAACACTCTCTCCAACGGCGCAAGCGCAGGTGTTCAGTGTATATGAACCGCAAAATGCGGCGGAACGACAGAAACTCGATACGCTTGTTGCTGCTTTGCGAGCAATGGGGCTGACGTGTACACCCATGGGCCGCGACTTTGCCATGGAAGATGCACGTCGGGCAGATGTGATCTTCATCGACCTTTTCCTCGGTTTCCCGCAAGCCGCGGACGATATGTCCCGCGCGATCGAGCGGGCGAAGGGTCTTGTTCGGGACCGCGAAGCCGCTCCACCGCTTGTGATTCTCATGTCGCGGAGCCCGCGGCTCATGGAGAAGCGCAATGACTTTAGAGATAGCGCCGGCCTGCTAAGTTCGGCTTTTCGGGTCGTAAGCAAAGCTGATCTCGAACAGCCTGGTGTGCTCGACCGTCTGCTATATCGGCTGACCAACCACTATGAAGATGCCAAGCGGGTGGCGCAGTTCGTCCATGCCTGGGACAGCAGTTTCGAGGAAGCTAGAAAGCGCTTTATCAAGATCATCCGTCGGCTCGACCTTTCTGATTTTGCCCAAGTGCGCTCGCTGTTGCTGGCGTTTGAGGGGCAGCCGCTTGGCGAATACCTACTGGATGTCTGCGACGGCGTCTTACGGCATGAAATTGAGGCAAACGCGGGGACCATTGCAGCCGCCCACGCCCTTAACGAAATTGATTTGGAGAACTACCCGGCTCCTCATTTGACGGGAACAACCGACTTGCAGGAGCTTGTCCGTCGAATGGTGTTTCAGCATTCAGAACGGTTGGTACTATCACAGGCTGGAACCGAAGTACGCTTGCAGTTCGGCGATATCCTGCACTGGAAGAACACTCAAAGCGGTGAATTCGGAAACGACGTGTCGCTGGTTGTAACACCGTCTTGCGACATGATACGCGATGAAGCCGATCACATCCTGCTTTTAGCAGGAACGCTGTTGCCGCTCGAACCGACGAAATGGCTTTATCAGCCCAATCAAGCCAGAACGCCGATCTTGGAAATTCCCGAAGTAGGCAGATTCTGGATCAAATGGGACCTTAAGAAGGTACAAGCGCGGACGCGCGAAGAACTTAACCCGCTTCTTGGCGAACGCGCTGAGCTGAAGCGGATTGCACGACTTCGCGAGATGTATGCGATCGAGATTCAGCAGAAGTTTCTGGCTGATTTTGGTCGGGTGGGACAGCCGGCGAATCCACCAGCAACCTTTGCAGTGTCGCTGTCTGTGCTTTACGTTGATGCCGGTGGAAACGCACGGCCTCTGGAAACGGGCGAGCTTGATGGTGCTGCCTGCTATGTTGGACGAGATAAGGATTCCCGCCCGATCCATCACCTAGTAGTCAGTGAGCAGACCTGTGACACAATCGAGAAGGCTGTAGCGGCGTTGGAGTTGAACAGCGTTCACGCGTCAGCGCGCGCGAGTTTGACCGCGTTGAAAGCTGACAAGGAATTTTTCGTTCAGCTTGAGCGTGGGAAAACCGAGGTGCCCTCGGACGATAAGGCCGGCCCAAAGCAGATCAAAGGCGCCGACGCAAATATCTATGCCTACGTCCGACGCAACAGTGATTGGAGCAATGGAAAACAAATTACCGAGAACAATCACCGAAAAGCATCACTTCTTATCAATGTCGCGGACATCTCGGACGAGGAAACTGCGGTCGAACCTCCCGAAGGCGGGGCGGCGCCTGCCGCGGCGTGAAGCGCGTCACTTGTGACAGGCGAGGCAGACTTTCGCTTTTCCATACAGATCGTCGATATCGAGAGGTTCGTTATCAGGACGCAAAGGGTTCTGTTGAACCTTTGACCGCAAGCGCGCGAGCCTTTGCGAGTGATCTTGCCTGATCTGCTCTATTCGCTCCGGCTGCGCTAATTCATCCAACGATTCACCTTGGCTCCATGTGAATGGGGACCCGTGTTCGACGGCATTCTTCTCATAGGTTTTGGCTTCCGCGAACGCATCGGGGTGCTCTTCCATCAGCCGAACCCATTCAATCTTCTGCTGAAAAAAACAGAAGGTACAACCACTACGGGAGCGCCATGCATAGTATTTCGGCAGTCCCAACCCAGCGGCTTCCAGAATCTCAAGAACACCGGGCTTGTCGACTCCCGCTTCCTTAAATGGAAGACTAACGACAAGGTTCTCGTGCTTGGAGATGTAGCCCTCGCGATATTCTTCATCGGCACGGATTGCTACGTAGCTATGCACCTTGGTGCCGACATCGAGCATCGGTCGAATCCAAAGCTCGAAGGGTCGAAGCTTAAGATTTCGCGTACACCAGCGGGTTTGGGCTGACGGTAAGAAATTGTTATACTGTTTGAGCCAAAAATCGAAGTCCCGGTCAGGATTCAATCTCAAGATCGGCTTCCCCAAAAAACCTTCGAGCCGGCCAAGATATTCGTAGACTTCTGGCAATTCCTTGCCGGTGTCAGTAAAGAAATATTCAATCTCGAGCTCTGGATGATGCTGCCGCATGTAGACGGCGAGGGCAGCACTATCGCGACCACCGGAAAGTCCAAGGACGTGCCTATCGGCCGGTAAAACAACGCTTACTTGTCCGCCATCGCCTCCATCATCCATGACGCACTACTTTCTGACCACCAGTCACTTTTGCCTGTACTACAGGCAGCATGTAGCGCGTGCTGAGTTCTGCCAATGCGGCCAAAATAACGATTCTACGACTTATGTCCGCATCATCCAGCGCCGCCACTATGCGCACAATAAGGTCATTGACGTTAACACGGTAGGCATCCGAGATAGCGAATTCTTCGAGGAAAGGGGCTGGTCGTCCGCCCATGCCGATGACAACTGCCATTGCATGCCTCTTATCCGGACGTCCCTTGACGCGTGCAAATGTCTCGGCTCGAAGGAATCGTTGCGCCATATCTGCGACCTCGATAGAAGCCTGATCCAGGTCAGAATCTACCCAATCGCGTGGCGGCTTGTTTGCCGCAAGGCTCGCAATCCCTTCTGTGTCGGAGTTAGTGCCTCCAAACTGCGTGAGCCTACCTATAAAGGCGTCTAACCGGAAGTCACCCGCGAGCTGTTTGATGTTCTCTGCCCTATCGCGCAATTCTGCAAGGGACTGAGGTGAGATATTCGGCACCTGCAGTTCTGAGAGCATCATATCTCGCAGACGATGAAGCATCGACTGATATGCCTGAACAAGCTCCTCAAGACCTTCGCGGACGCCTGTCACGACGCGGCGCAATGCTTCGCCACTGGCAAGGTTGGCCTCACCGCCAAGAGTTTCAGGAATGTCATCAAAGAGGAATTTGTTGGGGTCGTGCGCTCGTTTGAATAGATTCCTGACGCGCACGGCATTCGCGGAGAGCCGCATTGTGCGCTTTGTCCACTGGGGTAGTTGCTCGTGTACAGCAATTAGCCCACGCGCGACATCGATTGGCTCGAGGTGAACAAGTGAGTTTCTATCATCGAGATTGCGGACGATCTCGGCCATTCCCGACAGTAGTCTGCGCGAAACATCCGAGAGGTCCATCCATCGCAACTGGATGCAGGCCGGATCCTTTGCGAGATATTCAACATCCAAGTCGTCAAATCGCGCGCGGAAAATACCTTCACGGTACACGGCAACGCTGTTGCGTTGTGACAGGATGAAAGCAACCACCAGGACAGGCATGAGACCATCTTTTACACCAAAGGGCTGGCCTCGCCAAAGGTCATAGATTTCAGAAATTGCAACGGTCCGATTAGTATGTTTTTTTACGTATTCAGCAGCTACCGCCCAAATAGGGGCTAGGCAATACGGATCACGCTCCCCCACCTTTGGCGGCACGAAACGCCATCCATCCGAGGTCTCCGCGTAAAGCCCTGTGGTCTTTAACAGGGAGTCAAACAGACCGCCCTCAGCGGGAAAACCGTCAATACCGAGGCGCGGCTCTCCCTCCCTGAGTACCATGCACCTGAGAAGCAAGTTCTGCGCGGCGATGGCGTTGCTGGATGGCTTTTGACGGTTGAGCAATTCGTTATGTAAACGCGGGCTCTGTTTAAAGCGGTGATCCGCCAACTCGGATGCAAGGCTGTTAAGATCGGCGTGTCGATACAATTTTGGCTGGTAATGTTTCCTGTACCAGGTAGCACCATCAAATGCTCTGCGCAACTCGGTTTCCAACTGCGCTTGCAGGGTGGCCAGACGTGCATCGACCTCTCGGCGCGCAACAGCATCGCCTGCCAACTCCGGGTGGTTGTTACGGACCTTCTCGATGGCGATTAGTTCGCGGGCCAGGTCGACGATGGCCCATGAGCGCTTGGACAAACCAACTATGATGTCCCACGAATCACTTTTACGGGCAGCATCACGGCACAGCTCGCCCGCCTGGTCTTCGCCCTCGCCATTGGTGGGAATGGCAAGGAGGAACTGCCCTATCGTGCCATTGTTTGGTTTGTATTCAGCGGCGACCTTCGATAACTCGCACAGAGGTGCTAGGTTAACATCAAACCAGCGCAGCGCACCCGTATCGTGGTAGTGATGTTTGGCGAGGATGGGTTGTAGACCAGACAGAACTTTTAGTGCGTCGGATTCGATCTCGTCGGTCTCTTCAAGAACATTTCTGACAGCCTGATCAATATCGAAATCACTGCCCGCAAAAATCGCGTAGGCACCTACAAACTTCTTAAACAGGATGAGGGACCAGTCTTGAAGCTGAACTAAGGACTTTTTGAGTACTTTGTCCGAACAGTCGGGCACGCATGCGCAAAGCAGGTCAAAGCTCGGAACAAGTCCCGAGCGTTCCTTGAACAGATCGACAACAGCAATCGTCTTGAGAAGCTTGAGGTGTAGTGCATCACCCCCCATGGCATCACATCGCTCCAGCGCTTCTTCGGCCAGAGCCCAGCGATGGCCATCAGGTGATGCGAGAATTGAGGGCTCCAGGTTAGCGCGGAGATAGTCCCAAAGTTTGTCAGGCCTATAGAGTTCGCCGACATCGGTACGCCGTAGAAAATCCTGAAAACCGTGTGGCTCAGATGAATTGAGGAAACCGAAGATGCTGCGTTGGTTCTGCCCGAATCGCCGCCGTGAAATGGGGCCGAGAAGACTCGCTACGACAGGATGCAAAGGCCAACATGCCTCCAAAGAGGCAGCGAGTCGATCAGCGTCCGCCGGCCGCTCACGGCGCGCGAGCGTGGCGATTATTTTCGCGAGCTTGCCTGGTGTCTTTGGCCTGTGGTCGCTTTCAATCGCGCGGGAAAGAACATCAATTTGCTCTTCGCTGGCTGTGTTGACAGCAAGGTCGATAAACCGCCCTTGAATTTTCGCCCATTCATCGCGCATCTGATGTGATAACCGATGGGCATACTCCTCGAAAGCTTGATGCAAAACGCCGATAACGATGAGCCGTCCATTACTTCGGGACGCCGCTTCGGCGAGCTGTTGAAATAGATAAATATCGGTACCATCATGGGCTGCGGCTTCGAGAAATTTACCCATCTCATCGATAAAGAGGATAAGGCCGCCATAGCTCTTTGGACTCTGAGCTGCCAAATCCACCAAGGTATTGATGGTTCGCTTTTCCGTCCAAATGGTACGGGAGTTTCTGCCCGCCAGCCCTGACGTATCGATAGCCTCGCCGATCACACGGACTGGGTGATCACGCCGCCCGATAACAGGAAGGACACGCCAACCTTTTGTACCGATGGGCAACGCGTCTGATAATGCGGTGGCGACATTACGTCCAAAAAGCTTTGCCGATTGCTTCCGCAGCTCGGCGTCTCCGTTGAGAAGGGCGCTGAGGGCCACGACAAGACTCGACTTTCCACTGCCGTATGGGCCTGTCCATGTGAAAGCCCCTTGTCCCGTTTCCGCAACATGACGGGCCATGGTGAGCAACACTTCAGCTGACGATTTCGGGCAAATAAAGCCGTCCAATGCTTTTGCATCGCCAAGGTCTGTATCAATACGGATAGATCGTTGGAAGCGACGTGCAATGTGAACGTGATCGACTAGAGTTGTCACGCTGCCTCCTGGCGAGCAGTAACGGTGTAATCCTGTTTAACGTAACGCAGGGCGTCTTCTAAGCTTAACTCACCATTGCGGACGACCTGCTTAAGACCGGCAGTCTCGGACCAGCGAAATGCTCCGCCTGTCACATCGTCGAGGACTGCAAGCCGATCAATCATGTCATTTTCATCCAGAAGAAAAATCCGGCCCGGTGACCCCGGCTCATGGGTAATTGCCTCAAATGACAAGGTTGCTGCCGCCTTTGAGAAGCGTAACCAAAAATCAATCAGGGTATGAACAAATACGCCATCCCCTAAAGTGGGCTTTGGACCGCGAACAAAACGGAATCCATCGCGTTTGCCAACTGCCTTGATGAGACCTAATTCCGTTAATGGAGATTCTAAGGCATCCTCATGTCCGGCTTGCCCTGATGCTTGCTGAGCGACATAGGTGCGAACGAAGCAGGCAACATCGTTCTTGATAGTTGTTACGGCCGCACGGGGCCACCCTAATTCCTTGGCCAATCTTTCGAGACCTTTGGTCAAATCCTCACGGTTGAAGGTGGTGGCAGGATAATGATTGAAGGCCCAAAACCACGTTGTTTTTTCAGAGCGCGCGCTCAGCTGCCAGTGAATTAGCCAAAGGGAGGCAGGGTGCTCCATGTAGGGATCAAGGCCTTTTGCACCGAACAGCATTCGACCAAGATCAGTCGTGCGGATCGGATTGGAGCCCGGCACATCTTCAATAACACCGGCAGCCGCTGCCCAATGACGCATCGACGCAACCATATTCTTGCCCACACCGAAGCGCGCGATTGCGTCCTCATCAAGAAAGACTGTTTTGTTTTCGGTATTATTTTCAGTCGCTTGAATAGCGTCAAAGGTCTTCTTTAACCACCCATAACGGAGCGGGAAGGTCTCGTGTCCCGAGAGTTGCGGCCGGTAATCTTTGAGATAAAGTGGACCTCTTGCCATCGCCGCCTCCTGGATCAATCCTCCAGTGCGACCTTATCGCAAAAAATATGGTATTGTCAAACGGAACCTGGAGAGGTCATCCAGAAGTCAGACGTGTGTCGTAAAATCTCCAAGGAAAATGGTAAAGATCCCTAACATTCTGAAAAATAATGAAAATCGGGCAAACCATTTACCTAGACCATCAAGCCACAACACCTGTCGAATCACAGGTTTTGAAGGAAATGATACCGTATTTTGAGGAATCATTCGGCAATCCACATTCAGCCGATCATGTTTTGGGGTGGGCCGCAGCGCGTGCTGTTGACGAATCTGCGGAAAAAATAGCATCCCTGATCGGGGCAGACCGCGACGAGATCATTTTTACGTCCGGCGCGACAGAAGCCAACAACCTTGCGCTCATGGGCCTCGCGCGTCGCGCGGCTGGAGGAAAGCGACGGCGGATTCTCTACAGCGCGATCGAACACAAATGCGTTCTCGCGACAGGACACGTACTAAAGGATCAGCTTGGCTATCAAGTCGATCTGCTGCCGGTCGATAAAGACGGCTGCGTCATGGTCTCCGCCCTTCAAGACACCCTAGATGAGGATGTTCTACTTGTATCAATAATGGCGGTGAATAACGAAATTGGCACCATTCAAATGATGGAAGAAATTTCACGCATAGTGAACTCGGTCGGGGCAGTCCTACATTGTGACGGTGCTCAGGCCCCGTGCGCCGTCGATCTGCGATCGCTCGGAGGGCTTGTTCACATGCTGAGCTTGTCAGCACACAAAATGTACGGCCCAAAAGGTATTGGAGCGTTGTTCGTACGGCGCGAACTACAGGATCGCATTGAACCACTGATCTATGGCGGCGGACAACAAGGGAACCTTCGCTCAGGAACAGTCCCTACAGCTCTTTGCGTTGGCATGGCGGCGGCAGCGGAGCTTCTGAATCGAGAGGAAAACGAGGTCGTTCGGCGTCTTCGTGACAGGTTTATTGAAGGCTTGGGTCAGCTGCGGTGGCCGATCAAATTGAATGGCCCTGCGGGATCTAACCGTCACCCGGGCAACGCCAACATGCAGTTCAAGGGTTTCTCTGCTTCCGATATTTTGAGTGTATTACAACCACGAATTGCGGCTTCAACTGGTTCAGCATGTACTTCCGGAACGCCTGAGCCGTCTTACGTCCTTCGTGCTATCGGCTTGTCTGAAGAAGAGGCGGGCGCGTCGATCCGTTTTAGCATCGGTCGTCATACGACGGCGAGCGATATTGATGAAGCCGTTAGCTTGATCGCCCAGGCACTTTTGAAGTTATCTAGTGTTGACGTGATACGAACGGCATAGCCCGTCGCCACTCTAAAACTACTTTACCCCGAAGTGATCGAAGCAGCGAAGCAGGTGTGACAGTTCTCTGCCCAAGAACCGAACAACTAAATCCGCATGCACGCGGATATTTTTCGCAAGTGGTAGCGGCAGCCGATTGCTCAGGAGAAACACTCAAACCGCCGTTTTGACCGCATAGATATTGAAAGCCACATTCGTCAAAGTGGTATCTGGCGTCGCTGGTGCTATGAGCGTCAGAACATCTCCTGCTACAAAACTGGTCTGGCTCGCTGCGGCCAGTGTCACGGCGCCACTGGGGGAGATGGCGATGGTGCCGAAGGCTGTGCCATTTTTGGCAAGCGTGAAAGTGGCTGTACTGGTGGCCGCCGTGCCTTCCGACGCCATGGTGCCAGTGAGCCCTACCGGAATGTATGAGCTCCCTGTCGCGATGTAGCGCAACACCGACTGACTGGCAGTCAGGGTGCCTGACGCTGAGGCCTGGATAGTGAATGGGATCTGGCTCCCCAGGCCGGTCACGGTGTAGGGAAAAGCTGTGCAGGTAGAAATATCCTGGGTGGCCGAGCCGTAGAGATTGAAGCTCTGGAATTTCAGATAGAGGGTTTGCCCCACCAGGCTGGTATTGGTGGGCAATGTGAATTTGAACACATTGGCATTGG